>CAACVD010000188.1_pt1 | contig 13843 bp, 15 predicted proteins | sample 2381771 | NCBI WGS metagenome assembly CAACVD01 (sample SAMEA5211965, study PRJEB30684) | marine metagenome | biome: Marine; feature: Epipelagic; material: Water | collected 2015-10-15 | depth 15 m | reverse complement strand
TATCTGGTGGCTGACGCTGAGTTCTTGAATCAGTCGTTGCTGCCGCTCTTCGGTGGACTGGCTGACGGTCTGTTCTTGGCCTACGACAACCCGGTGCAAGAAGACGAGCAACTGATATCCGGCATCATGCAGACGCAGGTTGCGTCAGGTATCCGAAGCATCAACGAAGCACGATCAGAACTTGGGCTTGATCCTTCGGACGATGGCGACGAACTGCGTGTCAATGGTGTTCCTCTTGACGTTCTTGGGCAGCCAGCCTTGTCGCCTTTGGGTGGCATTGGTTTGCCGCCTTTGCCTGCTTCTGAACCAGTGTCAGAAGATGTGGAAGAAGTGCAAGAAGAAGTTGGAGCAACCGCAGCCGAAGCCGCAGTTGATACAGGCATGACCGCAGCCCAAGACGCAGCATTGAACGGCGCGCAGATCCAGCAGTTGCTTGCCATCGCAGACAAGGTGAACTTGGGTGAACTGACTGCACAAGCAGGCTACGCAATCGCTCTTGCAGCCTTCCCCGGCATCCCAAACGAGCGGCTTGCTGATATCTTCAACTTGACCGATGCCAAAGGCTTCAAGGCTGATGGCATCCGGGTTGGTTCCTTCGTTGAGTGGCGAACCGAAAAAGGCAAGTATGTCGGCAAGGTTCGACGCATGAAAGACAGCGGAACAGAACCCGGCACAGTCGGCGACGGTGAAGCCACAGCCGAAGACCCGATTGCCTTTGTTCAGGTTTACATTCGCAACGAAGACGGCACGTTCACACCATCTGATCGTGAAGCACCTGTCAAGGTGTCACGACTGACACGGACTGAGGAGCCACCAGCAAGTAAGGGCATCAAGGCCGTCAGTGAGCAGGTGCGTGAGACGCTCAAAGAAAAGGCCGAAGAACACAACGAAGAAGTGGGCGATGCCAAGAGCAAGCGAACCACAACCCGGACGTTGGTTGCTGTCTTCGAGCGTGGCATCGGTGCGTACCGTCAGAACCCATCGTCAGTACGACCGACTGTGACAGGTGCAGAGCAGTGGGCATACGCCCGCGTCAACGGATTCTTGCATGCACTCAAGACCGGCAAATTCAAGCGCAAGCCGTACGACACTGACTTGCTGCCCGAAGGCCACCCGTTGTCAAGCAAAGAGAAGGGTGACAAGGCAGGGCTTGAGAACTTCCCTGACGTATACACCACGCCAGAAGAAGCCGAGAGCCGTGCTGAGGTACTTGGCTGCGATGGCATCCACGAACACCCCGGCGATGCGTACGGCTATGACGGCGTGATCTACATGCCATGCTCGTCGCACCGTGACTACGAAGCAGCCATCAAGGATCAGCAGAAGAAGTACGAAGACATCGACTTCACACCGCCTGCTGACGTTCAAGAAGAAGCACAGCGTGGCTTGGACTGGCGAGCAGAGCATGGACGCGGTGGTACTGAGGTCGGCGTGGCTCGTGCGCGTGACCTAAGCAATGGCGTGTCTGTCTCACCTGAGACGATCCGCCGATCAGTCAACTTCTTCACACGCCACGAGGTAGACAAAGAAGCAGAAGGCTTTGAGCGTGGCGAGGACGGCTACCCGTCTGCCGGTCGCATTGCTTGGGCGTTGTGGGGTGGTGATCCGGGCAAGCGATGGGCCAACTCGATTCGTGATCGCATGGACGCAGAGGACGAACGCGGAGAGAAGGTGGCGCGGAGAGAAGGAGAGAGCCTAGACAACTGCGTTGCACGAGGCATCGACAAGTTGCTGTCTGAAGGCTATGACCGTGACCAAGCGGTTGCGATTGCTTACCGCCAGTGCGGCACTGCCACCAAGCGCGCGGTTGCCTTCTTGACCGGCATGGAGCCGGAAATGCAGAAGAAGGCGTTTGACGGACCAAGCAAGGAAGACTGGCCGGAACGCACCAAGGAAGCCCGCAAGGCTATTGAAGACGTTGAAGACTACGAGCCAGTTCCTGCAACCGAAGACATCCGTGTAGGCGAACCAGCAAACCCAGCACGCCGTATCCAGACCAACTTGGTGCGGGTACTTGACGAGCAGAAGCGTGAGATCATCAATGCCCTGCTTGGTGCAAAGGGTGGCAAGAAGCAGTTTGGGCCACAAGACCTGATGCGGTTGCTGACTGCTCTCGGAGCGTTTGAGGTGCAGTATCAAGAAGCGGTCGCCGGGCCGATGGCTGAAGCGACTGCATCTGGCAGCACCTTCGGCACAAACGAGGTTGGCGTGTCTGGTGCGTTCGATGTGACCAACCCGCGTGTGGCTGAGTTCGCTTCAACGTACGCCCAACAGTTTGCCAGTGAGGCTGCTGCTGCATCCTTGCGACGGGCGAGAAGTGTGATTGCTCGTGGCTTGGAGCAAGGCCAAAGCGCACAGCAGATTGCTGATCAGATCAGCACTGATTATGCGTTCAGCCCTGAGCGAGCGACCGTGGTGGCACGCACCGAGACTGCTCGTGCCTTCGTGGAAGGCGAGCGGCTTGGTTGGGAAGAGTCCGGCGTGGTGCGTGGCAAGCAGTGGCAACTTGCCGCAGGTGCTTGCGCGTTCTGCCAACAGACTGCCGTGAAAGGCACAGCCAAGGTCTTTGGCCTCAACGAACCATTCTGGAAGAACGGTGACACCATCTCCGCTGGAGGCGGCACCTATTCCGTCCGATATGGCGATGTGCAAGGTGCGCCACTTCACCCGAACTGCCGGTGTGACATCATCCCCGTGCTTGGAGATTCTGACTGATGAACGAACTGAACCCAACCGAATACGGGTTGAAGTCTGATGTGCCAACTGTCTGGCGTGAACTGTCGATCAAGAACATCGAGATTGACCAGCCCAAACGCAGCGTGCTGGCGTACATCACCACAGACCGGGTGGACGAAGAGGGCGAAGTGGTCGTGCCTGAGGGCATCGACTTCTCACGCTTCAAGAAGACTGGCACGGTGTTCTACAACCACGATTACGCTGCACCATGTGGCGTCTGCACCAGTATCAAGCACACTGATCGTGGCATCATGGCGGTCACGCAGTTCCCTGAGCGGCCCGAAGGCTACGAAGGCAAGTGGCTGCCTGATGAGGTGTTCGCCATGTTCGCCTCTGATCCGCCGATTGTGAAGGCGTTTAGCATTGGCTTTGCTTACACCCAAGTACGCCAGCCCACCAAGAAAGACTTTGACCGATACGGTCGTGATGACATCAAGCGAATCGTGAGCAAGTCACGCATGCTGGAATACAGCGTTGCACCCTTGCCGATGAACGAAGACGCCATTGCCGTACAAGTCACCAAGCAACTCAATGACACCGGCGACGTAGCCGATGTATGTAATTGTTCGCAGGCATCGTGCGAGAATCCTGACAGCGTCAATTGTCGGCAGGCAATTGAAGGAGCAGAGCAGGCATCAACGACTCAGCCAGAGCGAAGTTCTAATGATTCTGAAACAAAGGAAAAAACCATGTCGGAAGATATCCGAAAGAAAATGATGGTTGACCTCAAGCCAGATATGACCATCGCCGAACTCATGGCTGCCATGGAAATGGAAGATGAGGCCGACGCTGTGCGTGCTGAGGTTGAGGAAGAAGTCAAGGCTTCAACCAAAATGGAAGACGATAAGGAAGAGGACAAGGCTGCCAAGTCCGCTGTCGCTCTTGTCGCTGATCTTGTCAAGAAGCAAGCAGCAGAAGGCCGCCGTCGTGTTGCCGCTGCCACGCCTGTCGTGACTGCTCCTGCTCTTCAAGGCAATCTCAAGCACCTCAAAGACGCCGAAACCGCACACGGTCTTGGTCAGTTCTTCTTGGGTTCAATGGGCAACAAGTCCGCTCAACAGTGGGTCTCGGATCGCTACGGTGCTAAGGCACACGGCGAAGTCAACAACTCGCTCGGCGGTTTCTTGGTTCCTGACGAACTGGAGCAAGCAATCATTGACTTGCGCGCTCAGTTCGGCAAGTTCCGTGCAAACACCCGTGTTCTCAACATGAGCCGAGACACCTTGCTTATCAACCGAATCGCTGGCGGTCTGACCGCTTCGTTCGTTGGTGAAGGTTCCTCGATCAGCGAGACCGATGCTTCGTTCGACCAAGTCTCCTTGGTTGCACGCAAGGCTGCCACGTTGACCAAGTACAGCCGTGAGTTGGCTGAGGATTCCGTTGTGAATCTCGGCGACTTCTTGGCTGGTGAAGTTGCCCGTGCTTTTGCAAACGCAGAAGACGAAGCAGGCTTCAATGGTGATGGCACTTCAGGCAACGGCGGCATCGTCGGACTCAAGAACGCTGTTGGCTCTGCTGGTCAAAAGACCGGCTCCGGCAACGCTTACTCTGAGTTGACTCTTGCTGACTTGACCGGCACTGTTGGTCTGGCCCCTGAGTTTGTCTTCTCGCAAGGCACACCAAAGTGGTACATGTCCACTCAGTTCTATCACACTGTCGTGCTTGACCTTCTTGCTGACGCTGGCGGCAACACCAACCTCACCCTTGCTGGTGGCGTGGCTGTGCCTTCGTTGTTCGGCTATGAAGTCGTGTTGACTGATGTGATGCCAAAGACTGAGGCCAACTCTCAAATCTGTGCGTACTTTGGCGCACTCGAACTCGGTGCAACGATGGGTGACCGTCGGCCAACCGAGATTGCCGTAAGTGAAGATCGCTTCTTCGAGGCCGACCAAATCGGTGTTCGTGGAACAACTCGCTTTGACATCAACTGCCACGATGTTGGCGACAGCAGCACCGCCGGTGCTATCGTTGCCCTCAAGACGGCTGCTTCCTAATTGAAAGGCTGACACCAAATGATCTCCCTTCAAGACATCACTTTCAAACATTTCTCTGAGTCCGACGCTTCAGCCGGTACGAAAGAGATTGACACCCTGAACGCTGACTATCTCGTCATTCAGTTCTTCACCTCTGGTGGTTCTAATGGCGCTATGGCAGCACTCAAGTTGCAAGAGTCTGACACCGCTGGTTCAGGTCAAGCCGATATCTCCGGCACTGACTTGTCTAGCACCGTCACCTCTCCAACCAACGTTGCCGCTGATGATGGCTGTGCTTTGTACTTTGTTGACCTTCGCGGTCGCAAGCGACATATCACCATCTCGTTCGACGGGCCTGCCTCGTCCAGCAACTACGTTGCAGCGTTTACTCTCAACGATCAGCGACCAATCACCGCTGCTTCTGCCGACTGGCAAGGCCGCGTGATCATCTGATCATTCACAACCCGTGACCTTCCTCTCAAAGGCCCGGCAGTCCATTCGTGGCTGCCGGGCTGAGGGGGGAACAGGAGACTGCTGATGGCTCTGGCTGACAACGCACTCGTATCTCTAGCCGATGCAAAGGCGTACTTGGGGGTTGGCACATCCGGTGATGATGCCCTGATCGAACGTCTGATCAATGCAGAGTCAAGCCGCATCGAGCGGTACTGTGACCGCAACTTCAGAAAGCAGTCTTACCGCGAGTCATACAACGGCTCAGGACAGCGACGGCTGCGACTTCGAAACTACCCGGTCATTGGAATCAGCCGAGTCGCCATCGGCACTAAGATTGCTCTTAGCGTCAGTAGCGACACCGCCACCGATCTGCGTTCCGTTGTGGAAGTGCAAGATGATCGCATGGTGCTGACCCGTCACCAGTCTGACGGAACCAAGACCACAACCAACTTGGTGTTTGCGTCAAGCAACAACGACACCGCTTCAGGCTTGGTCGATGCCATCAACGGCACGACTGGCTTTGATGCAACACTCTCAACCAACTGCTTGAGCATTGACCTGTTCCGCCAAGGCGGCGTGAACGTCATGCTCTCGACTGCACAGATTGAGTTCCCTGACCGCGACGATATCCCCTACCGCGTGCATGATGATCGTGCCACGCTTGAGTTCGTTGATTCAGCAGACATGCTGTTCTTCGGCAAAGCCACTGACGCAGGGCTGCCATTCCCTCATACCTTTGGTGGCATCCTCGTCGAGTATGACGCAGGCTTTGACGGGCTGACCGAGATACCTGCTGACCTTGCACAAGCCTGCATCGAGTTGGTGCAGTACGCCTACAGCAACAAGGCCGAGAACCCAACCATGCAATCAGAGTCCATCGGCTCATACTCGTACAGCCGTGCGGGTGATCCGATCAGATCATCAGAAAGAATCAGAGAACTGCTGGCTCAGTTCATCGATAGGAAGTAATGAGCGTCACCGAACTCATAACCAAGCATGGCGTGTCAATCACCATCCAGACCGCCGGAACCAGCAACGATGCGTCAGGCTTCCCAACGCTGACGTACTCAGACGGCTCAACCGTCACCGGGTTCATTCAGCCAGCCAGTGCGTCGGAGCCTCTGCAAGCCGGTCGTGATGAACTGGTGATCACGCACCGCGTGTACTTCGATGCAGGCGTGACCATCGCACCCACCAATCGGCTGAAGTTCACCGATCCGGCAGACAGCAGCGTTCGCTTCTTGGAAGTGGTCGGTGTGATCAAGCCCGGCATGTTTGCTGGTGCTGCGTCGCTGGCCCACGTTGTGGTTGACTGCTCTGAAGATTCAACGGCGGTGGCATGAGTTATCAGTTCAACAACAAACTGGTGATGCAACTTGGCGAGCAGATGGCATCCAAGGCGGTGCAGGCTGCTGGCATTCTGCTTGAAGGTGAAATCAAGAAGCGGCTGAACCTGAAGTCCTCTTTGCCACCGAATCCGCCGTCAGTTGCTCCTGCTGGCCCATTTAGAAAATTTGGCACACTTGGTCAAAGTATTCAGACTGATAAAAGGAATGCAAAAGGCAAGAAACCAAGTGTGCGTGTTGGCACATCGCTGGTCTACGCTGCTCGGCTTGAGTTCGGGTTTGTTGGTTCAGACACCAAGGGCCGCGTGATCAACCAAGCAGCCAGACCGTACATGCGTGACTCGTTGAACAACAATGTCAAAGAGATGCGTAAAGCGGCCATCGTTGCCGCCAATGACGTATTCAAGAAGTTCGTAGCACAGCGAGGTGGGCGATGAGCCAAGACGTTGTAAAAGCGTTCTACACGCAACTGATCAGCGACACCAGTGGCGGCTCGTTCCACACAGCCGTTGGCGGTCGGATCTACGAGCAGGAAGCCCCAAGCATGGAAGCCGTGCCGCTGGCAACGTTCCAACTGATCAGCGCACCGTTTGACCAGACGTTCAACGGCAGCACAGTCAAGGACTATCTGTTCCAAGTCGATATCTACAACAGAAAGCAGGACGGTATGACGGCCCTTGGCGGCATTCAGACCAAACTGTTCACGCTTATGAATAACAGCACGCCAAGCATCGACAACCACGGGCGTGCTAAAATCGAATGCACCAATGACGGTATCCGCTCAGTGGAGGGCGAGTACCTAAGAGTCATCACTGAATTCAGGCTTCGCACTGGGGCCGTCACCTAAGGAGCCAACACATGGCAAACCGTATCACCGGATCCGATGGTCAATGCACCGTTGCGAACCACAACATCCTCTTCAACACTTGGTCAGCAACCTTCTCGCAGGTTGTCTCTGACGTCACCTCGTTTGCTGACACCTTTGCACAGAAGCGTGGCGGTCTGATGTCCGGCACATTCTCTGCTTCTGGCATCATGCAAGACAACGCAGGCACAACCGAGCCAATGCCAACTTCAACAGATGTGCTGAACTTCAGCAAGGCTGGTGAGGCTGTGACTTTGCAAACCGGATCAACCACCAAGACCTTGAGCCAGTGGTCTGGTACTGCTGTCATTGGCAACGTGTCGCCTACTAGCACGCAAGGCGGTGATGCCTCAATCAGTGTTGACGGTGAGTTCAGTGGTGACATCACCTTGACTTGGGATGAAACCTAAGCATGGCAAGGAAGTCGCCCGATGATTGGGTCTCGGTTGTGCAGTTCAAAGGGCTGAAGACCGGCAAGATCATCACGAGGAAGTGCGGCTGCTCCGCTGAAACACTTGAGGAAGCACAGCGTTGTGCTATCTCGCTCTATCGTTTGACCAACGACATCAACCGTCTGGTCAGTATTGAAACCAAGCGGCGGCGGGACTGGACCGAATCCACAGTCTCGCTGCCGCCTAACCTGAGAGGAACAGCATGAACAAGGAAGTCACGATCACGTTGGATGGGCAAGAGTTCATTGTGCCGCGTCTGACCGTACGACAGATCCACGAGGTAGGCCACCGGATCTTCGAGACTCGCCGGAAAGAATGTATTGATGATTGCCGTGCCGTTGGAATGGACAACAAGCAGACGATGGCCGAGGTGGCACAACTTCGGTCGGCGTGGGATCAAGGCACAGAAGTCAAACGTCAGGCTTACACCGAACTTGGTGCGAGGATGTTTGTTGCGGCAGCCCTTGAAGGAGCCAGCAAGGAACCTGACGTACTTGACGCGGTTGACGATCTGGTTGCCCTTGCATCTGCTTCGGCTGCCGTCTGCGGGCTTTGGAACCCGTGGGAAGAATCCGAAGATGAGCAAGCAAAGGACATTGATCCAGATGCAGAGGAGATCGTCGCCAACAATCAAGCGTGAGGCCGGGCGTGAGTCTGGTTCACCGGGACTGGACCAAAGAGCGGGCGTACATTGCCCACTTCTTCCCCGGCGTTGGCGAGCCGATAGAACTAACGCTGCCAGAATGGAACGGCCTACTGGAGCAAGTCGAGACGTTTGCAAAGATGAGGTGACATATGGCTGATCTGAAAGCAGGCTCTCTGAATGTTGAGATCACGGCTGACAACAAGCCGCTGACCGAAGGCTTGAGAAAAGCCGAACAGCAAGTCAAGAAGACTGATGACAAACTCAAGCAACTGACGCGAACAACCAACACCGCGAGTGATGCAGCAGGTGGCGGCTTCCTTGAGGCGACCGGCAAGGTTCAGCAGTTCCAGTCACAGATATCAGCAGCCCTTGGCGTGGTCGCTGGCTTCACTGCGGTTGCCACGATTGTTGGTGGTATTGCAAAAGCCTTTCAAGAGGTAGGAAGCGAAGTAGGCAGATCAAGAGATTCACTTGAGTCTTTTGAGCGGTTGCTTCGCAGCACGGCAAAGAACACGCCTGTGCTTGGTCAAATCTTGGGGGTTGGGTTCAGTCTCTCTGACGCCTTTTCATCGGCACGCTTTGAGGCTGGCACTGAGAAGAATATTGCAGACCTTGAAGCGAAGATACGTGCCGCTGATGATCGCCTCGCAGGGGGTGAATTCATCGGGCCGGGTGGCACAACTATAACTGACAGAAGAGACACACGCGAGGAAATCAAAGACCTTGAAGAACGGCTAGCACTTGCGCGGCAAGCAAGAAGAGAACTTGAGGCCGAATTGTCGTTGCGCGCCACTAGCCTTGGTGTTCAAGCACAACAAGTCAAACTTGATCTTGAGAGTCAAGCCCTGCGTCTGGTGGGCAGAGAAGATGAAGCAGACTTGCGTGACATCAGAAAAGAAGAGTTGGCAATCGAAGACCAAATCAATCTTCTGATTGCTCAAAAGAACTCCCTTGAGTCAGCAGGGTTCAACAATATTGCCAAAACGCTTGACGCTCAGATCAGAGCGTTGCAGACCGTCAAAGATCAAACCATCGAACTGAAAAAGCAAGAAGTATTACAGAAGTCAATCTCTGCAACAGTCGGCGGCACAACCGTCATCGGTGCGTTCAAGACCGCTGCTTCAATCGCCAAGAGTTCTGCTACCGTCCCGCAATCATCACCGGCAGAGAACGCTCAAGTTGGTTTGCTTGAAGAGGCCAACCGCTTGCTTGGTCAACTAGTATCTGGACAAGGGACAGCATTCGCATGACTATCACAAGCAACGAATTCAAAGATACCGGCGGTTTGGTCATTGACTCGAAAGAGCCGAAGAGTTCAACCAAGAGACGGTTCGTGGTCAAGTCAGACACTGCTGGCGAACTCGATACCGACTTCCAAGCCATACGGTTCACCCGTGTTCGCATGGGCGATCCGCACCCGGACTACCCAACGTTGGTGGCAGTGCGTGTGGAGTCCAAGCGTGACGTTGACGACCCGCTCGTCTGGCGTGTGGTGTTCGAGTACGAGACGCAGCAGTTGCTTGGGGAGCCTTCCACTGACGTTGAGCAGTTCTCGCAGAAGTGGAACCTTGCGATTGATGCCAAGTTCCGCGATGTATACAGAACCTCAGAAGATGCAGGAGCAGACTTCACGCCGTTCAGAAATCCATCCGACGCAGGCTTTACACTCTTGCCGTTGGCGTCACAGCAAGACATTGGTGGCAAGCCTATCGACTCAGGCGGCAAGCCAACCAGCGTGCTTGTTCGTGAAGCCAAACTCATCGTTGACATTGAGATTGTCACCGACCCGGCAAAGGCTGGATCGTATCTCGCATCGTTGCTGCAATACGCAGGCCGACGAAATCAAGGCAAGTTCTTGGGTGCGCCGGAAGGCACGCTGGTCTATCTTGGCGCGCAAACGCAGTACCTTGGTGACACTGAGTTCGGGACTCGATATGGCATCAAGCACTCGATTGCTTTTGACGAGTTCTACCACCGGATCCAAGTAGCACAACTCAGCAGTATCAAACAAGGTCAAGTGCAACTAGGTGCTGACGACACAAGTGCGCCTGCCGGATACGCAGAACACGCATTCAAAGTGAACTGGGTGCAACCATTCCCACGCAAGTTTGACTTCAGGCTTTTGGGTATCCGTCTGTGAGTGGCAATATCCCACCCATCACGCAAGGGCTTGGCAAGTTCACGCCAGACGTTTGGCGTCGGATGTCAGATTCAATCTATGAGACAGAAGAGTCGCAAGGCAGGCGACCGCCAAGCAGAGAAAACGATCAAGGCATTGTCACATTCCCTGCAAAGATCACCGGGTATCAAGTCATTGATTCGGTCAGCGGCAGCGACTTTACCAACCCAAAGCGGCAATACCTCTACACATGGCAAGAGGTGTCCTTGCAGTTCAGTGTCAACGCTGGCTTGACGATTGATGCCTTCACAGGTGGACGATCCAGCGGCGCTGTAGGTGATGCCGACTTTGTGCCTGCAATCAATGGCAGTGAAGTTGGCGTGCCATCATCACGCAGCGGCTCTTTCTTAGGCATCAACCTCGAGCAGAATTCATACCCGCCCGTGGCAATGATGCCTTCGGTCAATGGCGATGAGGTCAACAACTGTGGTGAAGTCAACCTGACCGGATCGAGCAACGGGCCGCTGGTTCTGTTGAACATCTTGCGGTGCAAGCAGGATGCAGAACCGGGTACAGGCTTGGACAAGCAACTGTCACTGATTGCTTTCTTTTATTCATCGTTCCAACTCGACGGCTGCTGTCCAAGCGAATGATGCTGATACGCAAGAAGGACTGCTGCTGTAAGGGTGATGATGACACGGGCGGCCCCCCGGTCTTGCCAAGTGTCCCGTTCTGGGTTGAATGCTTCCCAATCATTCTGAAGAACCAGTTCAGCAGTAGTTTCTTTGGGCCATCTGGCGAGAACCAATCACCAAGATTCTGGACGCACATGAGGCCGCCAGTGCAGTTCCCATTTCCAAACGCAGGCAACGTGCCGCAGGCTTGGGCAAACGGGCAAGACTACTACTGGTACGACGGGTTCCAAGGTTGGGTGATCCTGCCAACGTCAACCATAGTCGAGCAAGGCAACGATCCAAACCTGCCGCTTGGCGGACCTGAGCAAGGCAACTACTTTGTCTCTTTGCCCAACAATCCAAACCTTGACTTGATGCAGTTTGACGAGTTGTACACCAACCCTGACGCTTCGCAGTTTACGTCGGTCAGTGTGTTCAACAGTCTGCAACGGTTCAGGTACGGAGAGATTCAGGTTGGTCAAACGGTGATGCCGCATGGTGCAATAACCGGGACCAACAGAGGTGTTGACGAAACGCTTGAGCCTCACAACTCTTTTGACATCGTTGACAGCACGCTTGGTGCAGGCTCTCTGCATCTTGGTGCTGGTCTTTTGATGTGGAGCAACCCCGGCCAAGATGGTTCTTCTTCTGATATTGCTGGTGCATTTCGTGGCGGTTCCCGTCCGTCTGGCGTTTCGTTTGGGTGGGTGCAAGACAATCACTACCAACGCACTGGCTTTGGATATCACCCAACTCAGAACCACGCACCAACTCAGATCCTCAGCACGGTCGTGCGGACAACCCCCGTGAAGATTTGTGACTATGCAAGCAGTGGATCGTTGAACGATACTCGTGAGGTCACCTTCTCATTCTCTGACAACAACATGATACTTGATACGGTTGACATGGGCAGCAAGCGGTTCACAGGATCACAAACACTCAACGTGAATACGTCAGGCTTGGGATTGACTCAAAGCACAATCACAAACTCAGTCACCTTTATTGCGTCCTATGGATACACGGGCATCTCGTTTCCGTCTGCATCACCACCAAGATGGTGCGGTGGTACTCAAACAGATAGCGTGGGCGGTTCGTTTGATGGCAACTGCACAGCCCTAGACTTGGTCGAGTCTTACCGCATTGACACCATTACGGTGCATGACCAGATCCAGAACACTGGACAGCCCACAACCTATGTTTGCGGTTCTACATTCGCAGCCAACCTTGTCAACGCTGGCGAACTTGAAGGCGTGCAGTATGCGTCAGTTGAAGCAGGACTGCCAAAATCACTACAACTTCAAGACTGCTCTAAGCCAAGAGAATGTGGCAACTCAGAAACGCCAAGCGGCTTCTTGTCTGGATTCAACAGCACTGGTGCATATCTTGGAACCAGCACATACAGCCGCTCAGACTTCAACGGTGCAGACACGGCAGACTCAAACATTGCAGCCCGTGATGGTCATGTGATTGCGACTCAGAACGACTTGCTGGCGGCTGGTGGCATTGTCTCTGCTGCTGATGGTTCATCTGCCACATTGTTGTCGCACGCTCACTTGGCGTCAATCAATGGTGGTGAGTGATGTGCAAGTATCTCTTTCAACGTGATGACAAAAGACTCTGCCTGCTCAACCGGCACGACAGTCCAACCGATGTAGATTGTGCTGCGTGTCAGTCAGCAAGGCTTGATCGTGTCGTGGGCTTTGGTGATCGTGTTGCAACTGCAATCAATAAAACACCCATACGTTTGCTCAAGCCAAAAGACTGTGGATGCAAACGAAGGCAAGAACGGCTCAACGAATTGATGCCAGCAAAGGATTCTGACTGATGGCAACTTTGATCTGGACAGGCGGCGAGTCAGCCACAACCAAGGTATTCATGACCGCTGCGAACTGGGGTGGTACAGCCCCGACCAACGATGACACCTTGATCATCAACACCAGCAACGACACCATCGGCGGTGCGGCGACCGGGTTAACGGGTATCACGTTCCGCGTTGGCGAAGGCTTTACCGGCACGATTGGCAGCAGCACAACATCGCTTGACCTTGACGGCCCGCTTTGCGAGTTTGCGTCAGGTGGGCCAGAGGCGTACTTGACTGGTGCGTGGACCAACTTTCGCATCACAGGTGGGTCTTCCTCTGATTCTTTCTTGAATCTCAAAGGCAACGCCTCAACCGATATCACCACGTTGCTGGCAAGCAGGTTGAACGGCACAGTCACCGTTGGTGCGTCTGCCGACATTGTGACCATAGAGATGACCGGCAACAGCACTGGTCTGATTGATCTTGAAGGTTCCATTACGAACTTGGCAAGTCTCACAATCAGCGAAGGAACGATTGAGAGTTCCTCATCAATCAGTGGCACAGCCAGCGTGGTCGGTGGCACGCTGCGTACTTTGGGAACCTCTGCGTATCCGACTGTCGAGATTGACACCGGCGGATCGGTGGACTATCGGAGCAGCGGCACGATCACGACGCTGAATATCTTTGACGGTGTGTTCAGCAGCCGTGACAACCAGACCGCCGGGTTCACAATCACGAACGCCGATGTGCATTCTGGTGGACGCCTGCTGCTTGACTC
>CAACVD010000972.1_pt1 | contig 13846 bp, 18 predicted proteins | sample 2381771 | NCBI WGS metagenome assembly CAACVD01 (sample SAMEA5211965, study PRJEB30684) | marine metagenome | biome: Marine; feature: Epipelagic; material: Water | collected 2015-10-15 | depth 15 m | reverse complement strand
ATGCAGCCGTGGGGTCGGAGTGTTCGGATGACAGATAAGATGACCACCCGTAAGCAGCGCGCAGCTCTGGCGTCTCCAGACGCCGACAAGCGCGAGGCCGTGGTGCAGGAGCTGGAGGCGATTGCGTCGGGTGAGATTACGGACGTTTTGAGCTGGGACGAGCTGGGCAATGTCGGCGTGTGTGCGTCGGACAATTTGTCTGAGCGCGCCCGTCGCTCGATTAAAAAGGTTAAAGTGACGCCGAATGCGCACGGGAACCAGATTGAGGTAGAGATGCACGACAAGTTGTCGGCGCTGCGCCTTCTGGCGAAGCATCGCGGCCTGTTGGAACCCAACTCGGATGAGCAGCGGCCTAGTATGATAGGCATTAACGTGACCGGCCCCAAGGCTACAACTTATGAGGTGAAGGACGATGACGGCGAAGATAATTGACATGACGGCTCGCAAGGATAACGGCAAGAGGTATGTGCGTTTTTATCGTGACTTTGTGGAGTGTGATTTTTGTGGTCAGCTCACGCGGGGCCGGGTCTATGAGGATAGTCAGGAGATAACGTGCGGCTCGTGCAATGCGACGCTGTGGGAGTTTGAGAGCGACATCGCTATAGCGTTTGAGCCGGACTGCGAGATATTTTCTATGGAGAATATGGATGTCGAGGAAGACTAGGGCGACGGACAGGTCGCCGCGTCGCAAGAGGCAGCCGGGCGTTGATGCCCTGACGGGTCTTAATCTTGACTTTTCGCAAAGCCCGACTGTTTGGAAATTTTTGAACGACGAGAGTTTTGTGCGTGGTTTGATGGGGCCGGTTGGTTCTGGCAAGACGTATGCGTCTTTGGCCGAGGTTATGCTGCGCGCCGTAAAGCAACCGCCATCGCCGGTCGATGGGGTCAGGTATTCGCGCTTTGCTGTTATTCGTAACTCGTACCCTGAGTTGCGCACGACTACTATCAAGACGTGGCAAGAGATATTCCCTGAGAATGTTTGGGGGCCGATGCGTTGGTCGCCGCCGATTACGCATCATATTAAGTTGCCGCCGCGTGACGGTGCTGCCGGTCTGGATGTCGAGGTTATATTTTTGGCGTTGGATCAGCCCCGCGACGTGCGCAAGTTGCTGTCGTTGGAATTGACCGGCGGGTTTGTCGATGAGGCGCGTGAGTTGCCCAAAGCTGTGGTGGATGGTTTGACATCGCGTGTCGGTCGTTACCCGACCAAGAAGCACGGCGGTTGCCCGTGGCGTGGTGTTTGGATGTCGACCAACCCGATGGATAGCGATCACTGGTGGCATGAGCTGGCAGAGAAAAACCCTATTCGTGGCAAGTACCCTTGGAAGTTTTATAAACAGCCGGGCGGTGTGGTTGAGGGTACGAAAGAGCATGAGGATGCGATATATGCGGCGAACAAGTATTGGCTGAACAATGCCGATGCTGAGAACGTGCAGAACTTGCCGCCGGGTTATTATGAGCAGCAGTTGGCTGGCAAGACGCTGGACTGGATACAGTGCTATGCCGGTGCCAACTATGTGTATGTGCAGGACGGCAAACCTGTGTGGCACGAGTTCTCTGATAGTTTGATGTCGTATGAGGTTGAGATCGAGCCTGACTTGCCCGTGCATATTGGTTTGGACTTTGGTTTGACCCCTGCGGCTGTGTTTGGTCAGAAGATGCGCAATGGCCGCTGGCATGTTGTGCATGAGCTGGTGGCGTTCTCTATGGGGCTGGAACGGTTTGCGCATCACTTGATGGCAGACATACAGCAGAAGTTTCCCAAGTCTGAGGTGTTCATCTGGGGCGACCCTGCCGGCGCCAAGCGTGACGAGATTTTTGAGGTGACTGCGTTTGAGCATTTGCGCACGCTGGGCTTGCGCGCGCAGCCGACAGCGTCGAATGATTTTATGGTTCGGCGCGAGGCTGGCGCTATGCCGATGAACAGGTTGATTGATGGCAAGCCGGGCCTGCTTGTGTCGCGTGATTGCGTGCGCACCCGCAAGTCTTTGTCTGGTGGCTATCACTTCAAGCGTGTGGCGGTCGGTGCTGGGCATGAGAGGTTTAAGGACGCGCCGAATAAGAATGAGCATTCGCACGTCGGTGATGCGTATGGGTATCTGATGTTGGGCGGTGGTGAGCATCGTATGCTGACCCGCAATCCTAATGGCCGGGCACAGTTCAAGCAGTTACGCGCTAACACTGAGTTCAGTGTGTTTTGATGGACTTTAGCAGTATTGTTAGAAATAAGCACGCCACCCTGATGCCGTTTCGCTGGTATCACCCGCGCGCGATGAACTTGCGCCGCTTTGATCGAGAGGCTTACATCGAGCTGCCGGACTTTGATTTGCGTCTGCAAAACTACGAACTGGAAAAACACTGCTACACGGCATTTTTCAAAGGCAAGCCGTTTTGCTGTTTTGGCGTGCAGGAGATTTGGCCGGGCGTTGGCGAGGGCTGGCTGATTACCGACGAGATGGTTGTCGACCTAACCGTGACCCTGACGCGCAGCACAGTGCGGTACTTTGATCTAGTTGCTATCGAAAAGAAATTGCATCGCATTCAGTTGACGGTGAACACAAAAGATTTGCTTGCGGTTCGGTGGGCACATGCGTTAAAATTTGCGCAGGAAGGTGTTATGCGAAAGTATGGGCCAGACCAAACTGATTACCTTATGATGTCGAGGAATTATTGATGAGCCGCTTATTTAGCCCCAAGATGCCAGCACCCCCACCGCCTGATCCAGAGATCAAGGAAGCGCAAGACCGGCAAGAGGCTCGCATTGAAGCCGAGGAAAAAGAAACACGCAAACAGATTGCCGCGCGGCGACGCGCTCGTCGACGTGGCGGCATGAGATTGCTTTTGTCCGAAGAACGAGAGACGCCAATGGCTGGCCTCGAACCATTCAAAGGGGAATACTAATGGGAAACAAAGCTAAAAAAACGGTTCGCAAGGTCGCAAAGAAAGTTCTGCCTGACAAGGTTGAGAAGGCTGTTGTCGGCCCGACAGAGGCTGACTTGGTTGCTGCTGCACCAAAGCCGGAAACGAACGAGGCAGAGGCAACCGAAGCTGCCGAAGTTGTTGAGAATGAGCGCGAGGTAGAAACTGCCTCTCGTGAAGAACGTAAACGCGCTTCACGTCGCCGCGCCCGACGCACTGGTCGTCGGCAGTTGTTGAGCTATGGTCGCCTTGGTGCGCCCGTAGCAGATGAAAGTCAGAAGAGGACACTGGGGTAGGCGGCGATATGAGTTCAGCAGTGAGAATGGTGCAGCCAGCGCTTGGAAAGCAATTAACTAAAATGAAATTTGGCGGTATTGGCGACAAATTGAAAGAGCAGCAGGCCGCTGAAAAGCCCGTTGAAAAGCCTGCAGCGGGAGCGCCCCCGAAGCCCGGTGAGCGAGCCCCTCGCGGAGAAAGGCTCCGCTCCGCGCGCAGACGCGCCCGACAAACTGGGCGTCGCTCGCTTCTATCTGCCTCAAGACTTCGCCGCGCCGACGAAAGCGGAGATCGACAAAGGACACTGGGATAATGAAAGACTAGAAAGGAAGTTAGGATAATGCCAAAAGTTATTGGAAAAGACGGCAAGACCCGTCACTTTGCGTATTCAAAGGCTGGCATGAAGAGTGCCAAAAACTACGCCAAAGCAAGCGGCGGTCGTGTAGAGAACACGAGCCCTAAATATAAAATGGCTAAAAAGAAAGCCTAGCTGATGCGTAAATTTGCCAAGGTGCCGAAGGACAAAAAGTCCGGCCTGCCGCGTAAATATGTTGCTGGGTCAAAGAACCCGGACAAACAGCGAGCAGAGATCAAGCGCACCCGGCGACTGTATAAGCGTGGTCTTTTGACCGGCGCAATGATGGACAAGATATCGAAGGAAAGAGCGCGTGGCTAAGTTTGACAAGATACCCGGAGCTAGTCGGTTCTCCAACGACAAGCTGATGAAGGTCTACAAGCGTGGCCTTGGCGCATACTATTCATCGGGCAGCCGCCCCAAAGTATCAGCGCATCAATGGGCGATGGGTCGCGTAAAATCTTTTGTGTCCGGCAAGGGCGGGGCACGCAAGGCTGATGCCGATATTCTGAAGGGCAAGAAGAAAGATGGCTAGTACACCAGCTTGGCAACGCAAAGAAGGTAAAAACCCAAAGGGCGGTCTGAACGAAGCAGGACGCCGGTCTGCTCGTGCGCAGGGCATGAACCTCAAGCGCCCGGTCAAGTCCGGCGACAATCCGCGCCGTGCATCTTTCTTGGCTCGGATGGGCAACATGCCGGGGCCGGAGCGCGACAGCAAGGGCAAGCCCACGCGCCTGCTTTTGTCTCTCCGCGCTTGGGGCGCGTCGAGCAAAGCAGACGCCAAGAAAAAAGCCGCAGCGATAAGCAAGAGGAATAAAGCCAGTGCATAGCGTCGAAGAGATTATGAAGCGTCACGCGGTCGCGCAGCGACGCAAGGACAACTGGCGGCAGATTTACGAGGACTGCTACGAGTTCGCCTTGCCGCAGCGCAACCTGTATGACGGTTACTATGAGGGCGGTGGCTCGCCGGGTCAGAACAAAATGGCTCGCGTGTTTGATAGCACCGCCATCAATGCGACGCAGCGTTTTGCCAACCGCCTGCAAGCTGGGCTGTTTCCTGCCTATGCTCAGTGGTGCCGCCTTGAACCCGGCCCTGACATCCCAGAGGATCGTCGTCTGGAAGCTCAGATGGCACTGGACATTTATGCAGACAAAATGTTTGCGCTTTTGCGCCAGACAAACTTTGACCTAGCTATGGGCGAGTTCTTGCTTGACCTTGCGGTGGGCACGGCTGTCATGCTGATACAGCCCGGCGACGACCTGACACCAATCCGCTTCACAGCAGTGCCGCAGTATCTGGTCGCAATCGAAGAGGGTGCGTATGGCAAGGTGGACAACATCTATCGCCGTATGCGCATGAAGGGCGAAGCCATACCGCAGCACTGGCCTGACGCCGAGATACCGCCGCGCCTACAACGCATGATCGATGACAAGCCTACTGAAGAGATAGAGTTGATCGAGGCCACGCTGTACATGCCAAACGAAGGCGACTTCTGCTACCACGTCATCTGGCCGGAAGGCAAAGACCAGTTGCTCATGCGCCGCATGAAGTCCAGCCCTTGGATTGTGGCTCGCTACATGAAGGTTGCCGGCGAAGTATACGGACGTGGGCCATTGGTCACAGCCATACCCGACATCAAGACGCTAAACAAAACACTTGAGCTGCTGCTCAAGAATGCGTCGCTGTCTATTGCCGGCGTGTACACTGCCGCCGATGATGGCGTGCTGAACCCGCAAACCATACGCATCGCACCCGGTGCAATCATACCCGTTGCGCGCAATGGCGGCCCGCAGGGTGAGAGCTTGCGCCAGCTACCGCGCTCGGGTGACTTCAATGTTAGCCAGATTGTGATTAACGACCTACGCATGAACGTCAAAAAGATTATGCTCGATGACACGTTGCCGCCCGACAATATGTCGGCGCGTTCAGCTACTGAGGTTGCCGAGCGCATGAAAGAGCTGTCGCAAAACTTAGGCTCTGCTTTTGGGCGCCTAATCAATGAAACGATGATACCGATGATCTCGCGCATTTTGTACGTTATGGATGAGCGCGGATTGATTGAGCTGCCTCTCCGTGTCAATGGCCTTGAGGTCAAGGTGACGCCAGTGTCGCCGATTGCGCAGGCACAGAATATGGGCGACATCGAGAAAATCATGCAATGGGTGCAGCTATCGTCTGCCCTTGGCCCGCAGGGTCAGATTGCTGTAAAGACGGACAGCATATCAGACTATGTTGCTGACAAGCTCGGCGTGCCCGCTGATTTGAGAACCACGCCGCAAGAGCGCGAACAAATTTTGGAACAAGCAGCGCAAGCTGCTGAGATGGCAATGGGGGACGCGCAGGTCGCGGAGCCTCCGACTGAAGAGGCGTGAGGCGGCTGATGCGTTTCGTTTTCCAAATCACTCACGAGGGAGACGGGACGACTTTTAATCGGGGTGCGCCAGACATATCGCCGTGGGCGGGTCGATGGGCAGATTTTTATCTTAAACAACAGCACCCGCGCAGTTGGCGGGTCAGAAGGTTTTTGAACAATGTCACAAACAACAGAGGGCTGGGAAAGCCTTAATCTAGTGCAGCCAGAGCTGCGACTTACACAACAGGACAATCAGGACGACATCGACCGATTGTATCTGCGTGTGTTCGGCAGCGACGATGGGCAAGAACTTTTAACACACTTGCGGTCGCTGACGATTGAACAGCCGACGTGGTATCCGGGCGAAGACGCTTCGCACGGTTTTGCCCGCGAAGGCCAAAACTCACTAGTGCGCGAAATTGAGCGCCGTATTAAGAGAGCATCAGAACTATGAGTGAAACTGAAGGGCTGTTGGCCGAAGCTACCGTTGAAAGCGACGACAACCAACAGCAGGAAGAAACCACCATCCCCCATCAACAGGCAGACACTGAGCCGTCTATTGATGATCTTACGATTGCCACCGAAGACGAGGAAATAGATTTCGAGCGTCCAGAGTGGTATCCAGAAAAATTTTGGGGCGACGACGGCCCAGATTTGGAAAACCTAGCCAAGTCTTATGGCGAGCTGCAAAAAAAGTTTTCGCAAGGGAAGCACAAAGCTCCCGATGACTACGACACCAAAATTTTTACTGAGGCAAGCGTCGAGGTCGAAGACCCGCTGCTTGAAACCTTTGTCGGCTGGTCAAAAGAAAATGGCATCAGCCAAGCTGCCTTTGAAGATTTGGGGCGGCAGTTTATCGAAATGGCTGGAGACATTGAGCAGGAAGAGCATGTGTCTGCCGAGGAAGAATACCAAAAGCTCGGTGCCAATGCTGACGCCACCATCAAGTCAATGACGGACTGGGCGTCTGGCCTTGTTCGCAAAGGCGTCTGGGGCGAGGATGATTTTGAAGAGTTCAAGATTATGGGTGGCACCGCGCAGGGTCTTCGAGCTTTGCAAAAGATACGCAGCTACTATGGCGACCAGACCGTGCCTATCAATGTGGGCGTCCCGGAAGGTGCGCCGTCAAAAGAAGAGCTGACATCAATGGTGGCTGACCCGCGTTACCAAAGCGACCCAGCATTCCGCGCAAAAGTTGAAAAGGCTTTCCAAACCGTGTACGGCAGCAGCGAGTACACAGGCTCATAAACTATGGCGGGGGTGTGTTTACATCCCCGCCGTTTTTCTGTATTATCTGCTTGACGGACAACCTTCTGGCCCGACAGACCCGCTCCGGGGTGCAGCGTAAGCATCCAAGTATCAGCCCGGCAACGGATACCTGAAACGATTTGTATTAAAACTTAATCTGAAAGGAACCGTAATGGCTCTAGGCATTACTAACGCTTTCGTTCAGTTGTTCGATGCAGAGGTTCATCAGGCATATCAAGGCGCACGCGCCCTTGCTGGTGTAACTCGTGAGCGGACAAATGTCGAAGGCAATCAGGTGAAGTTCCCTAAAATTGGTAAGGGAACTGCCACTGTTCGCGTTCCGCAAGCAGATGTAACTCCGCTGAACGTGACTTACTCTCAAGTCACCGCCACTATGTCGGACTTCATTGCTGCGGAATATTCCGATATTTTCCAACAGCAGAAAGTCAACTTTGACGAGCGCCGTGAGCTTGTTCAGGTTGTCGGCAACGCTATTGGTCGTCGTATGGATCAGCTCGTCATTGACGCTCTGAACGCTGCATCCAGCCCGTCGACTGTTGCAACTACCGTTGGTGGATCAGGCACAAACCTGAACCTCGCCAAGCTGTTGGCAGCCAAAAAAGCACTGGACACGAAAAACGTACCGGCAGAAGGCCGCTGCGCTATCATCCACGCAAACGGCTTGTCAGCTCTGCTGGACGAAACCGAATTGACTAGCTCAGACTTCGCCACCGTTAAGGCTCTGTCGACTGGTGAGATTGACACCTTCCTTGGTTTCAAATTCATCACAATCGGCGACCGCGACGAGGGTGGTCTTCCGCTTCCGTCAACTCGGACTAGCTTCTTTTTCCACCGCGACGCAGTAGGTCTGGGCATTGGCATGAACCAACGCTCCGAGATCAACTACGTCCCAGAGAAGACTTCGTTCCTCGTTTCCTCAATGTTCTCGGCTGGTGCCGTTGCCATTGACGACGAAGGTATCGTTAAAGTCTCGTCAACCGAGTAGGAGTAAATATTATGGCTTTTGTATTGGCTGACTTCTCGCCTCTCGGTGGACAATCCAAAGCAGGCAACACGCCAGCTCTGTATGTCTACACGACGACTGAGGCACACACCGCTGTTGACGCATCGGGCTACTTCAATGACATTTCGGACACTCTAGCAGTGGGCGACATGATTATTGTACACGGCTCGACCGGCGGCACCCGCACGGTAACGAACCACATTGTGGTATCGAATGCCAGCGGCGTCGTCGACGTGTCAGATGGCACCGTTATCGGTGCTGTCACTGACAGTGATTAAATCCGGCTGGGGGTGGTTAGCGCCACCCCCATCCATTTTCTTGGAGGCGTAGATGGCTGCTGGCGATACCAAACTATCAATCTGTTCTGACGCATTGATCATGCTGGGCGCGACACCGCTGTCCAGTTTTTCTGATGGCACAGATGAAGCTCAAGTCGCAGACCGCCTCTATGACGACGTGCAAGACACGTTGCTCATGCAGTACCAATACTCTTGGTCGATCAAAAAAGTGAAACTGGCACGACTTGCCGACACCCCGATCAATGAGTGGAAATACAAGTATCAGCTCCCCGGAGATATGCTCGGCAACCCAAAGGCTGTGTTTAGCACAAGTTCTGTCGGTGGCCGCCCGGTGCGTGACTTTGAGATTTACTCAGACGGACTGTTTACAAATTTAGAAGAGGTCTGGATTGATTACCAGTTCAAGCCAGACCCATCTGTGTTCCCGCCATACTTTGTGCGTCTGCTGCGAACTGCGTTGGCTGCCGAGTTTGCGGAGCCTATAACAGACCAAATAACCAAGGCTCAATACTACCATCAACAAGCCTACGGCGCGCCGTCTGAAAACATGCGCGGTGGTTTGGTGCGCGTTGCAATCAACATCGATGGGGCTGACAGACCAGCGCAGGCCATACAGGAGTTTCCCATCTCGGATATTCGTGGATGAGCCGGGTCATACAAATTCAGAACGATTTCACGGCTGGGGAGTTAGACCCCAAGCTGCGCGCCCGCACGGACTTGCAGCAATACAGCTCCGGCCTCACCACTGCAAGAAACGTCACCATACAGCCGCAGGGCGGTGCCAAGCGTCGGCCCGGCACCAAGTTCATACACCAGCTCGATAGTGGTGCGGCGAATGCTGTGCGTATGGTGCCCTTTGAGTTTAGCGTCGATGACAGCTATATGCTGGTGTTCACGCCCGGCAAAATGTACGTCTACAAGGATGGCGCGCTAGTCACCAATATCAACGGCAGTGGCAATGATTTCCTCACCGTGTCTGCCCTCACTGCTTCTATCCTGCCAGACATGAATTGGATACAGTCGGCAGACACGTTGATTGTCGTGCACGGCAGCTTGCCGCCCACAAAGATTGTGCGCGGTGCAACCGACAGCACTTGGACACTCAGCACAATCAGCTTTGACTTTGCCCCGTACTTTGCTTTTTCAATCAGCACGCAGGCAGGCGCGTCTCCTTTTAATGGCGTGACCTATGATCACATTGAGGTCAGCGCAGCGTCTGGCAACATACGCTTTCAGGCATTCCATAGTGGCTCGGCCAGAAACATTTTTACGTCTAGTGCGGCGACTTACGAAAATCAGTACATAAACGTCCAGCCATTTGGTCGCTTGCGGGTTGTTCGCAAGGTGAGCGATAGCGTGTTGGAATGTTTTGCCGAGGTGCCGCTATTTGACACCACAAACATTACACCGGGAAGCTGGGAGCTAGAGACGGGCTACGAGCTGACTTGGTCAGCAACTCGCGGCTATCCAAGAGCTGTGACATTCCACGAGGGTCGCCTGTATTTTGGTGGCACATCAACCCGGCCATCAACCATCTTTGGTTCGCGCGTCGGTGACTTTTTTAACTTTGATCCGGGCGAGGCTTTGGACGACGCGGCGGTCGAAGCAACGATGGACACAGGCAAGTTTAACGCGATCCTTGATATGTACTCCGGCACGCACTTGCAGATATTTACGTCGGGCGGCGAGTTCTATGTTCCGCAAGGTTTTGATGACCCTATCACGCCAAGCAATCTTATTGTAAAGGCGCAAACCAGCTTTGGAATGAAGCCGGGCATCCGCGTGCAAAACCTAGATGGCTCAACTTTATTTATTCAGCGACAGGGCAAAGCGCTGCAAGAGTTTATCTACAGTGATACTGTGCAAGCATATACGTCTGCCAAGATTAGTCTTCTGTCGTCCCACCTTCTCAAGTCTCCGATAGAGATGGCTGTGCGCCGCTCGACCAGCACAGACGAGGGCGACAGGTTGTTGATAGTAAACGGCACGGATGGCAGCATTGCGTGCTACACAATCTTGCGCTCGCAACAGGTTATCGCGCCCAGCGAGTGGACAACAGATGGAGAGTTTATAAATGTCGGTGTTGATGTCAGTGATATCTATGTTGTGGTTAAGCGCACTGTCAATGGTTCTACTGTTTATTATACTGAGCTTTTTGATAGTACAGTTTTGCTGGACAGTGCTAAAACAGGCACCTCAGCTTCTTCGACGACTATGGATCATCTACAAGCAGCAAGCGTCAAAATTGTCAGGGATGGCATTGTAGAGCCAGACCAGACAGTTCCGGCATCTCCGTTTACAATTACGTTTGCCATTGCAGCCACGTCGAGTTTTCAGGTCGGCCTCAACTTTAGTCCAGAGGTCAAGACCCTGCCGGTCGAGCCGCGCCTTGCCAGCGGCTCTCTCAAGGGGTTCAAGAAACGCATCTTTGAGGTAAACGCCGAGCTGTTCGAGACGCAAGCCCTGACCATCAATGGCAAAGAGGTGGCGTTCAGAAACTTTGGCGCAAGCGTCTTGGATGATGATGTCGATGAGTTCACGGGCATCAAGACATTGCACGGCATTTTGGGTTATACTTTTGATGGACAAATCACAATCGGTCAGACAGTGCCACTAAAGATGACGCTGCTTGGCATCGATTACAAAGTAAGCGCGGGGCAGTAATATGAGTGCAAATATAGCAGTTGCGGCTTTAACAGTTGCTAGCGCATCGATGCAATACAAGGCTGGCAAGCAAGCCGCCAGAGGTTATGCAATGCAGGCGACGCAGGCGCGCATCGAAGCGCGCCAAGCGTCCTTGCAGTACCGCCAGCAAAGCCTCGACGTTATGAAAAACATCTTGTCGACACAGGCCACTATCGTGGCGCGGTCTGGCGCTGGCGGCATTGACGCTTTCTCCGGTAACCCGGACACATTGCAAACCTATGCGTTGGCTACCGGGGTCAATGAGTTGTACACCATCAAGGATAATCAGATACTCGCCCTGAAGGGTGGAGAGCTACAGGCCAAGCAATATCTGATGCAGGGCCGGGCGGCACGACTACAGGCTAACGCGCAGGCGATTGGCACGCTTGCTTCTGGCGCAGCTATGATGAAACAAACTGGCAAGGGCTAATGGCAGAGAGACTTCCCAGATACAGACCACTAGGCGCCCGCATCGCGCAAGTGCCGCGCGTTGATTACGCGGCCACTGCGCGCGCACAGGCGTCGGCCTCTACTACCATTGCAAACGCACTCGACCGGGTAAATGATTTTGCGTTTGAGTATGCAAAAATTGAGGCCGTTGAGTATGGCGTCGAAAATGCGCCGACAGCACAGCAGATTGAGGACGCGCAGAAAACTGGCGCAGAGCTTGATTTGCCGACAGGTACTATTGCGCGAGCTGCGGCGCTAGACGTTGTTTACAACACGATGTCCACCGCAGCGCGTAGCGAAATCACGCTCCTGCGACAAGACCCAGAGAATAGGCTACTCTCTGCGGAAGACTTTGCAAACAAGATAAACGCCGTAATCAATGGCTACGCAACGACACTGGCTGACTTGCAGCCTAGCGTCGGCGCAAAGTTCAAGGCGGCAATGTCTGTAGAGGGCAACACGTCTTTGCGTGCGCATTTGGCCCAAGCGGTCAAACTGCAAACAGAGCAAGACAGGGCGGCGCAATTTACCACGTCTCAAAGTATTATTGAGGGCATCCCAGAAATAATGGCAGCAGGCGCGTCTGTAGGTGAGGACGGGACGGTGCGCACTGTGTTCGACCAGATTGCAACAAAACGCGCCGACATTATGGGTCTGCATCTTTTGACTGCTACAGAAAGAAATGGCTCTTTGACTAAGTTTGACGAAGCGGTCGACGCAGCAATCAGCGCGCAAGTTGTTGATTGGATGATGGCAGACCCTGCACACAGTCAACAATTCTTGACCGGCGAAATAGATGATCCAAACATCAAGCTGGTTTACGAGGCACTGGATGATGTCGAAAGAATAAACATGATGGTGAAGTCTGGCAAAGCCGCCGCAGAGCTTGAAGAGGCGAGCATTGCGCTCTCCGAGGCGCAAGCAAAAAAAAGGGGTGCGCTAGCTTCTGAAGCAGGAAGATTGGCGCACATTGCCCATTTAAACGACGACCCAGAAGAGTTTAAAAAGCAAATGGCTTTGGTTAAGCAGTTAGACCCGGACGCCTATGAAAACATAAAGGACGCGACTATTTACCAAGACACCAAGACTGTGCCCGACGTGCTGGGTTCATTGCAGCGCCTTCATTTTAGTGGGCGCCTCACTCAACAAGACATCCTTGATAATGCCGAGTTTCTGTCTCAGGCTGACCAAAAATCACTTTTAGATGCCCTACAGAGCCAGCGTGACAGCAACTACAAGATTGCGATAGCTATGGCACGCGAAAAGTTTGCGGTTCCTGAAGGGTTTGTGTTGAACCCCGCAGAAGACAAAACAAAAAAACTGACAGCGTTTACAAGTCAGTTGTTGCAAGCAATTAAGAAAGACGCGGGCCTAGACAGAGTGCAGTGGGCGCAAGAATACTTGGATAAACAAACGCGCACGATGACACAAATTACAAGTGATTTAATGGTCGAGGCAGAAAACCTTAAACGAATGGGCAAAATTCGTGGCGAGCCAACTATTGAAAACCTTAGAAATTATATTGTTAAACCTGACGTGGGCCAAAGACTAAAAAAGAAAGTTCAAGACCTGCTTGACGAATATGAGGCGGCGCAAAAATGACCAGCTTCAAAGAAGAGTTTATGAGATCAAGAGAGCTGGCCGAGGTTGGGGTCGAGGCAGAGTTGTACCGCAACGACGATGGTATGCTCTTGGTTCGACAGGTGCCGCCGCCACCAGTAACCATAACGCCAGAGGGCGACATTGATATGGGCACTGTCGGCGAGGCGCTTGAAGAGCTGCCAGAGGCTTTGGCAGCGGGCGCGTCAGGTTTGGTGCAGGGCGCAACAGCCGCCACAGTTGGCCTGCCCGGAGACTTGGTTGCCATCGGCAATGCCGCAGTCGACTACTATAATCAAGGCGACGTTGCACAGGCTCTTACTATATTGAGCGATATGTCTGAGCAGTACGGCTCTGGCCGCGTCAAACAATTCTTTGACGAAAACTTGCCCGAAGTGTTCAGCGACAAAGCAAAGGTTGCTGCCGACGTTAGCAGGACATATGGCGAGTTTGGCGGTATTGGTACGGCAGCCGTCGCAGGCGCACGCCAAGTACCGCCAGCTTTGAGAGCGATAGACCGCGCCGGGCAACGCGCGCAATCGCGGCTTGACGAGAATGTAGGCACAACCCTTATGTCGGGCATCGACCCCAAAAGGGCGGCAGACGAGCTGACCGCTGGTGCCGGTCAGGTGGCGCG
>CAACVD010000971.1_pt1 | contig 13846 bp, 18 predicted proteins | sample 2381771 | NCBI WGS metagenome assembly CAACVD01 (sample SAMEA5211965, study PRJEB30684) | marine metagenome | biome: Marine; feature: Epipelagic; material: Water | collected 2015-10-15 | depth 15 m | reverse complement strand
TAAATAATTCTCCGTCGTCAATATCAAAATCTCCTGATCTAATAAATGCTGCAATCGCTGTCGTGCCTGAACTGTTTACTTGATCTGTTCCTACTTCATGAGCGTAATATATTGATGCTCCGTATTTATTTGTAATGCCGGATATCTCCGCAAAAACTGGAGTGTTTGTTGCTTCATAATCTGTTGCATAAGGTAAATTAAACACACCCTGATCTTGATAAGTAGTTCTGTCTAAAGAACTAGTGGTCCAACAGTTCTCTTGATAATTATAAGTTACACATCGATCTATTTGTAAAGATCCTGCTTTAGGATAAAACCAATTTACCTCTGTGTATAAAGTATTGGGTGCTGAAAAAACTGTACCAGCCGAATCGTAGTTAATTCCTAAATCTCCATTACGTGTAGTAAATACAAAATCTTCTACGAGACATGGTAAAGCTTTAACCGTACCATCGTACATAAAAAATCCACCTTCACCCGACATCCAATATACAGCGCCATTAACATAACTGGCTGCGTGTTGAGCAATGCATCCACAATTAGTTCCAACTTGTCTAACACTAAATGTAAATGGTGGACCCACAAATTGAATAACATAGGCAGCTAAATCAGTTAATACAAATACATAATCTTTTCCTTGTAAAGCTGCAGTAATTTTATTTCCTGTATCTAATCTAAATGTTCCCGCAGTATTAGTAGCTTTAGGTAAATAAGTATTAAGGTCTTCTTGATTAGAAAATCTTACAAACATAGGATCTTGAGTTGAAGAACTGCCAATAGTTGTTTCTGTTCCAAAATGAAATAAATGTCGATCTCTATCTGAAACTAATGTAAATCTAGTTGCAGTTGGATTTGCAGAAGTAGAAAAACCAGATGTTGACTGTGAAGCTCTCACTGTTCGTGGATTAGTCGCTCCTGCATTCCACGTAAAAGTTTTGCCATTAAATATTGTTGCAACCAATACTTCTCCAAAATTATCTAAAGACCAGTTACCAGGATCTAAAATTACATTACTTGTTCCACGTTCAGTTCCCCATGTAGAGTCGCCCCATAAATATGTGCTCCAACCGTAGCCTTTTGTTTGAAATGTTGGTCCTATTTCAACGTATGGATTAATACTAGCTGATCCTGAAGCAGAGGCAGCGCCAGAAGCATTGACTCTCATTTGAATAGTAAAAGTATCATTGTCTGGAACAGTTAATATTTCAAAAGCTCCGTCAGTAAAATCTGTTGCCACATATCCTGTGGGTGGTGTAACTGATGTAAACGTTACGTATCTTCCAACTTCTAATCCATGACCAACTTTGTTTACTGTAACATTATTTTGACTAGAAAATGTATCAAATGTAGCTCCAGTGATTGCTGTATCTAAAGGAGTGATATCGTAAAACGCTTCACCATAATATAAAAATAAACCTTGTGATGTTCCAATGGCCGTATATCTTTCACCTTTTAAACTAGTAAACGCTAATTGAGCTCGTGCTGCTCCGGGAATTGTTTCATTAGCTTGAGTTAATTGTTTCCAACCACCTATTTTTTCAGGAGCCGTGTATCTAAAACGCACAAAATCTCCATCCACCCATTGTCCTGGAAGAGCTGAGGGTACACTTTGTTTGTTGAAACCTGCTGCAAATTTGACTTTTTTAAGTGCCATATTGTTATAATATAAGGTTTTTAAATTTTTGGTAGTATTATATTCCAATCTAACTTAGATATCAAATCCTGTAAATAGACGTCTTTTAAATCTTCATTTTTTAAATACTGATGTAATTCTTCTACATCCACAATAATATACTGATTTTTAATATCAAAGACCATTTTATTTGCCTTAGTTTTAAAACTACCTATTTTAGCATTATCTTTGATGGGTCTTAAATCAAATTTTAATTTTTGATTTAGTCTATTTTTAAGTACGCCTTCTACATCCCAAATCTCTTTTTTTCTTTGCGCTGAAGTCGGGTAATTAATATCAGTTAAATTTTGTAAAAATTTATTTAACATTAGCTATACTGATATTAAAAGCAAGGGACATTCGATGTTCTTTTTTATTTAAATTAGGCTCTACTGCATGTTTTAACCAGCTAGGAAATAAAAGTAAATCACCGTCTTTAACATCTATTTTCCAACTAGAACTATTTTGTGGAGTAAATTCTTTAAGACAATACTCCCATAAATAATCAATACCCTCATGTGCAGGATTATAAAAACATACTCTACCAGATTCTGATGGAATCTTTAAATAATACACTCCTGAAATTACCGAATTTCCATGAGCATGTGGTAAGTTATAATCTTTATACCCATTAATATTTCCCCACATACTTGAAATAAAAAATTTATTATATAATGGAATACTGTTTATATATTTAACAAAATTTGTTTCTATCTCTTTAGCTAATTCTAAAAAAACATTTTGTCCTACATTAAGATCAAAAGACTGCCATCCTGTAGGATTACTTATATTTCTGCCTTTGCTATCTTGTTTTTTTAATTTTAATAAATAATTAATTAAAGGTTTATTTTTAATATTTAATTGTTCTTTGTATATGTTTACGCTAAATATAGTGTTCATTTTATTTTAATAAGGTCAAAAGCTATTGAATATCTATTTTCAAATAAATGACAAGGAACAGAATGAGTTAAATTACTATCAAAAATTAATGCAGAATTTTGTAAACCTTTGCTTATTTCTAATTTAAGTCCTTCTTTTTTAAACATAGTCCCTATGTTTGATTTATTTTTTAAATAGTAAACCATACTTTTATTACAATCAACATGGTTATGCCAACAAATATAATCTCCATTACTAAAATTAGCCCAACATTTTTGTATTTGATAACCCTTTGTAATATGTTTTGTTTTATCTATTAATGTTTTTAATTCTTTATGTTTATGTAAATTAGGTAATGATTGTAAACCAGGAAAATCTGGACCTAAATTTTTTACGGTTGTCTTTACAAATTTTAAAATCTTTAATCTTTCTTTTTCTAATAAAATATTTTTGTAAACTTTCATTTTTCTTTGATATTCATTTGATTATATTTTTCTTTAAAACCTAATTTTCCTTTTATAAAGTAACTTGCTCCTAACATAATTCTTGTTTCAGGTCCTTTATGTTCTCCAGATTTATGGTTTATATTAGCAGGGAATATAATTAAATCTCCTGTAGTAACTGGTATTTTACATGTTGAAGAATTAAAATAATTATAGTTTTTGATTTTGTAATCAAAATTAAATCCTGATTGAATAATTGATTTTGGTGTTGAGAAAAATAAAGACCCATCGTGTACCTGAGCATAGTATGCAGAACTAAACATAGATCCTGGATGGTTGTGGTAAGGGTGTGAACCCCCTTCTTTTTGTAAAGTACACCAACTGTTTGACATATAAAACTCGTCTTTAATTTCTAGAACTTGATCTACATACTTACAAAACTCACTCCAAACTATGTTCTTTATTCTATTTAGTTTCTTATGATTAAGAATCGAATTTTCTACACTTAACATAGTTTTTGATTCATTATGTTTAACATATGGTATCTTTTTAATATGCTCTAATTCTTTCTTATTTAAAAATTGTTCAGTGGATATTTTAACTATAGGTTGACCACTAAAAACAATTAATGTTTTGTTCATTTTTCTGTATATTGACTTTTTTATAGCACTTATATATAAAATCACAATAAAAGAAATACAGAATGTTTATAAAAAAATACAAAATAAAATCTAAAATCTGTGATGGTTTGATTAAATGTTTTAATGAAAACAAAAACTTTCATAAAAAAGGTGTATTAGGTGCAGAACATGTGGTGAATAAAGAAAAAAAAGACTCTATTGATCTAGAGGTTAGTCATATTGTTAATAATATTAATGTTATTAATTATCTTCAAGAGCTAGACAAATGTGTTCAAGAATATAAAAAAACATTTGAGTTTTGTGATAGGGATCAAATGCCGTGGTCAATAACTGAAAGCCCTATTATTCAAAAATATAAACCTAAAGGTGGTTATAAAGTATGGCATTATGAAAATAACGGTAATCCTAATTATATAAAACGCCATTTAGTTTTTATGACATTTTTAAATGATGTACTAGAAGGTGGTGAAACAGAATTTCTTTATCAGAAAAAAAAATTTAAACCTAAAAAAGGATTGACTTTAATATGGCCTGCTATTTGGACGCATACACATAAAGGTTTAGTATCTACAAAATATAAAAAATATATTATAACCGGTTGGATTAATTATAATTAAATATGAATTTAAAAGAACACTACGTAGTTTTTCCTAAAGCCTTTACAAAAAAATTTTGTGAAGAGGTTATTAAATTTGGAAACATGCAAAGAGATTCTGTTGCTCTTATTGGAGGACAAACACATATTAATGATTTAAGTAAAAAAGAAAAAAACAATTTACAAAAAGCTAGATACTCTAACATTGCGTGGCTAGATGATAGATGGATATATAAAGAAATACTGCCTTTTATAAAAAAAGGTAATGAACGTGGAGGTTGGAATTTTGATTTAGATATTTCAGAAAGTATTCAATTTACTAAATATAACATTAACCAACACTATGGTTGGCATTGTGATTCTTTTCTAAATCCTTTTGATAATCCTAATGCGCCAAGTCATTATGGTAAAATTAGAAAATTATCCGCAACAATATCATTATCAGATCCATCAAGTTACTCTGGAGGAGAATTAGAATTTAACTTTAATGAACCTAACAGATCTAAGAAACAAAACATACGTCAATGTAAAGAAGTATTACCACAAGGAGCTATTGTAATTTTTCCAAGTTTTGTGTATCATAGGGTACTTCCGGTAACAAAAGGAGTAAGATATTCATTAGTCTTATGGACTATTGGACATCCATACAAATAAATATGAAAGTAATACCTAATTTTTTAGACCAAGAAACTTTTAATAAAATTAAAATGTTTGTTTTAAATAATAGTTTTCCTTGGTACTTTAGTCCAACCACAGGACACGATAATGATTTTTCTGATTTTTTATTTTCACATCATTTATACAAAGAAGATAAACAATGTAGTCAGTTTTTTAATTACGTTATAACACCGCTTATAAGTCGATTAAATTGTAATTATTTAGTAAGAGCAAAAGCTAATTTATATACTAGAAAACATAAACAAATAAAAACAAATTTTCATGTAGACTTGTATGATAAACATACAGTCGCTTTGTTTTCTATAAATACAAATAATGGCTATACTCTTTTTAAAAATGGGAAAAAGATTCCTTCCGTAGAAAATCAAATGTTAATTTTTGATGGAAGTTTATCTCATGCAAGTGTATCACAAACTGATGCAAGCATTAGAGTTAATATTAATATGGATTTAATGTAATGAGTTTTAAAAAAAATAAATATATTATGATTAAAAAAGTTGTTTCAAAAGAACTAGCCGTATTTTTGTACAACTATATTTTAATTAAAAGACAGGTTGCTCGCACTTTAGTAAATACAAAATACATATCTCCATTTGAAAAAATGTTTGGTTCGTTTGGTGATGGTCAAGTTCCAGAAACTTATGCAGTATATGGAGACGTAGCTATGGAAACTTTATTACTAAAATTACAGCCAAAAGTTGAAAAAGAAACAGGTCTAAAACTTTTACCTAATTATGCTTATACTAGAATTTATAAACGTGGAGATGAACTTAAAAAACACATAGACAGATTTTCTTGCGAAATTTCTACGACAATAAATTTAGGGGGAGAACCTTGGCCTATATATGTTAAACCAATTGGTAAAATTGAGGGAGTTAAAATTGATTTGAAACCAGGGGATATGTTAATATATAGAGGAGACTTACTTGAACACTGGAGAGACTATTTTAATGGACAAACCCATGCGCAAGTTTTTTTGCATTATAATAATGCAAAAACAAAAAAAGGAAAAGAAAATATATATGACGAGAGGATTCATTTAGGACTTATTAAAGATCCAATGTTTCTTCAAAAAAAGGAGAAAAATGATTAATAAAAAAGTGTTATCAGAAATAGATATTTATTCTGGAAAAATTAAAATGCCTAAAGGATTTGAAATAGATAGATCACAACTTGTAAAAAATATTACATTAACTAATTACTATGAAGATGTTAATTTAGATTATTCTAAAGAATGGGAAAAAGTAAAAAATTTTATATCTGATTTTTTTCTAGTAGAACACAAACTAGGTCTTGCCCCTAAACAATCTTTTGGTAACTTTTTTGAAAGAAATGAAAGATCTCAACCTATGATTGCAGTTGATAAAGCGGATTTACTTAATGCTGCTGATTATGTTTTTTTATATGGAGTTGAAACAGATCCAGAAAGCTGTGAAGTTTTTATTTATTATGATAACAAAAGATTAGCAAACCAACTTTATAAACACAAATTAGAAACAAATGAATTTGTTATGTTTCCTGCAACTCAACTTTATCATATTGAAAATAATAACAATCGTTATTTAAATTATATTCAAACTATTTTGTTTAAGTGGATTTAAAGAGTTATAAAATTCCAAGTCTGATTAGCTTCGTCCCATTGGTATTCATACAAAGGATTACCGGCAGCAAGAGTTTCGTTTATTTGTTCTTCGGTTAATTCAGGTTGTGGTCCAAGTGGAGATTCCCAGAGTGCTAAAGTTGAATTATATACCCATGAAGCATGTGGTTTTCTACCTAAAAACGCATCGTGTTCAGGATACCATACCATTCCAACACCCGCATAGTTTCCTCTAAAAGGAGTTCCACCCTCTTTGTGTTGATTGCCGTACGTGTTGTAAGATGTTCTAATCCATAAATGAGCTGGCCAGTTATTATGTTTTTCTAAATATGCTTGACCTACTGATTCTTGTTCTACACCATTTTCATCTTCAATAAATTTATTCTCAATGTAAAGAACTGTTAAAACTTCATTTTCTTCAGATATTTTTGCAAAGTGTGCCATAATTATTGATATTTATACCTTAATACTACTATTCCAGAACCGCCGGCTGCAGCACTTCCTGCGTTGAAATTTTCTCCGCCACCGCCACCGCCAGTATTATCTGCAGCATTTGACCCACCAAAAGCCGTACCGCCGCCTGCTGGTGATGCGGCACCGCCAGAAATTCCTCCGCCGCCTCCAGAAAAATATCTAGTATTTGAAACAGGTCCCGGAGTTCCATAAGCTGTAGGCGTAGCTGAACCTACTGCATCGGCTACAAAACTTCCTATTCCGCCAGCTCCACCCGTAGTTCCACTTATTGCTCCGCCTGCTGCTCCAGCACCGCCGCCACCGCCACATGAAAAAGTTGATGGGGGTTGAGCAATACCAGGTCCGCCTGGGTTTCCTTGAGGAGGACTTGTAGGTGGAGTGTTTCCTGCCACGACAGAGTTTCCACCAGATCCAGATCCACCTGTATTTGGACCCGCAGGGACAGGAGAAGGGCCACCACTAATAAGAGGGTGTCCGCCTCCACCTCCACCGCCTGTCGATGTTATACTTGAAAATATTGAATCTGCTCCACGATATCCTGAGTATTGTCCACTGTTAGTAGCAGGTTGTCCACCACCACCACCAGCTCCAACTGTTATTGTATAATCTTGTTTTGTAACTGCTAAACCTGCGGGTGCAGCTAAAGGAGACATTACTGGAGCAGCTACTTGACCTGTTCCATTAGAAAGTCTAAAACCCCCTCCGCCTCCAGCTCCGCCAGATCTTTGTTGCGGATAACCATTATTACCGCCTCCGCCGCCTCCAGCGACTACGAAATAATCTACAAGATTAGCGCTGTCACCATCTCCTGCATTTGATACTGAAAAAGTTCCTGGACTTGCAAAAGTATGAACTTTGTAATCACCTGAAGTGGTTTCAGTTCCACCAGATGCTTCAACAAATGGACTTCCGCCCTTACCTTGACCAAAGCCTCCTGCTGATGCTGCTCCGAATGTTCCTAGTAGTGGCATAATCTTTCTCCTCCTATGTTATTACGCAAACTGTGTTTGAGAAGCTAACGCTGTAAACGTAGCCGAACCAGTTTTTATAATAGTATATGAATAAACATCTAATGAACTTGCATTACCGGCAGTTGGAGCTGCTCCACCTTGCCATTCTGGAGTAACGCTTGATCCATCAATTTGAAAAGCTGAATTGTAATAAGGTGTTGAACCCATTTTTACAATGTGAGCTATTGTAATTGATTCGCCTGTGTCCATAATAGTGTCTAGAGATGTTGATCCATCTCCTCTTACATTTAATGTCCAGTTAGCTCCCGCATCTGTTGTAAAGTTCCACACAGCTTGTGTAAGAACATCATAGTTAACTGTTCCTGTAGCAGCCGTTGCTTCAGTTGTAACTTTTTCTGCAACACTTTGAATTTTACCTTGGCCATTGAAAGTTGCTCTTCCATAACCTTTTGGTGTAATGTTTAAATCGATATTAGCATCCCCACCGGTTGCAGATATTGCAGGTGCATTACCTGTAGCTGCATTCGCTATTGTAAATTCATTAACAGCTGAGCCGGTTGTGGTAAATGAAATTTGTTCATTAGAGTTTTCATCTAGAATACCATGAGCTGTGTCAATAATAATATTTTGACTATTTGTATCTAGATCCGCTGAAAGTTGTGGTGAAAAATCAGATGATAAATCTGTAAATGCTGTATCAACAACATTAGTTCCATCTGAGTAAACCATTTTAGTGCCCTTGTCAGCTGCTGCCCAAGTCACTCCAGTTCCTGAAGAAGTTTTGAACGTCACTGTATAAGCACCTGTAGTTGCGTTATCAACTACGAAAGTTTTTTCAATTGAATCAGGAATAGTTACGTTAACTGCTCCTCCAATTGTTCCTGTTAATTTTAATACTGCATTTTTACCGTTTGATAAAGCGCCGTTTGAAAAAGTTAAAGTTGCACCTGATGTGATACCTACTGCATCATAACCACCAATTGCTTGTTCTAAAATTAATAAGTTTGTGTTTGTAATTTGTCCCCAAGTTCCTGAGTTTTCTCCAGTAGCTTGAACTGTAAGTTTTAAACTTGCTGATGTCGAATTCGCCATATTTTTATTCTCCGATTTTCTTAATTTATTAAAAATTTATTATAGTGTCAAACTATAATTATGCAGCGTTTGTATCGACTTCCTGCCATCCTGGAGGATCAACTGGTGCTGTGCCAGTGTTGACTTCGTTCCAAATCAATACATTTGTAGCTGTACCTAAGCTAAAAGTCAAGGCATTTCCTGAAGGAAATACATTACATTCTGTAAGCACATCGGCTACTGAATTTAATGTAGCTGTTAAACTAATTCCTGTAACATCTACTGGTGTATTTAAATCTACTGTTTCAGCTCCTAATGTCATAGTCATGGTTTGACCATAATTAGGATCAGCTATAAATTGACCGTTATTCCATCTTGAATTACCCCAAGTAGCATCACCCCAAGCCATAGTAGTATCACCAGCTCCAGTGTTTGCATCTCCAGTAATATCAAAACTGTTTTGACCCGGTATAGCCAAGCTAATTGACATTTGTTGACCAGTAACTGTTGCATCTGGTGCAGGGTCAACACCTGAGAAGTTTTCAGACATAGCCATTGCAAGTAATTCAGTTTGACCATTGCCCCAAGCTAATGTGCCCCAAGAAGATTTATATCCCCAGTATCCAGGAAGTTTAGATGTTATTTCAGCAATTGTAATATTATCTCCAATTACTGTTCCTAAAGTAGCGGACATTGCAATACCTGAAGGTTGAGCAAATGCAGGATTAAAGTTTAACTCTGCAACCATTGGTAGACCTGTTACCTCTTCAATAAAAGAAGCAAATGCTTCTACAGTTGCTGGAGCAGAAACAGTTAATGGATTACCTGAAGGTATTACATTTGAGTCACCATTAATTGTTGAACTACCAAGTCCTTCTGACATTGTCATTGCAATACCAGTTACTGCGTGTAGGTTTCCTGACTCGCCCCAAGTTTCTATACCCCAAGCATCAGAACTCCATCCTTGATTAATTTCATTTGTAATTGTTATACCACTATTATTAAGTGACATTGAAAGAGCTTCACCATTATTCCAATCACCAAAGCCCCATACATTAGCACCCCAAGCAACATTGTTAGGATTAGATACTGGAACTGTTAAATCTTGGTTTTGATTCCAAGCTCCTTGATTCCAAGAGTGAGCTCCCCATGAATTAACAACCATATCCATGATGCCACCCATACCAATGCCATGGACGTAACATAAATAATAAAAATCTGTGAAAGAAGATGGAGTTACTTCTACGTATCGAGTTGTGGCTGCGTTGAACGTAGTTGTGTTTGTGTATTGCGAATAAGTAACAGCTCCATCTAAATAGTAAGTTACACCAGAAGTTAGATATTGATCTTTGCTGGTAGTAGTAGAAAATATTAAAGGATGATTGTCATTAGTGCCGGCACTTTGATCAAAACGCAAAGTAGAATTTGCAACCCAATCAACTGTTCCAGGTCCCGTTGCATTTCTTGCACCGTCTAAATAAAATACATTACCTGTGCCACCGCCATAAAGACTCCCACTTGCTACGGTGACCGTGTAAGTTTTATTTGCCATAGGAGCTTCCTCCTATTAGCCCGATATTCTTAGTATCGCTGCTGTTGATGTTGGCGCTGGAAACTGAATTGTGAAAGTTCCTGATGTAGCTGTTTTGTCTGCTCCAAAATCTAAAACACAAACTGCATCAGTAGTACCAGACCCTGCTCCAGCTGTTGTATTATAAATTAAAGCACCTCTTGCAGTCAATGTTACTCCTGTAAAAGATCTGTCTGCAAAATCACATCTTGCTACACCTGCAGTTATAGAGGTACCTAGGTTAACTAGAGCTCCGCCACCTTGAGTGTACTGACCAGTGTTTCCAACTTGACCACCTGTACTATCGCCAGGATAATTAGTAGTTGAAGAGTTTAGAGTTGCTGTTGAAGAGTAAAGAGCTAATTTGTACGTATCACCACCAGTTTGTTTAAAACTCATTGCTCCATCTAAAAGTTCTTTTTTAAACGAATTACAAATTGCTTGTGTTATGGCCATAGTTTTCTCCTTATTGTTTTCCTATTCGAGGAACACCACTTTGATATTCATCTCGTCTTCGTCTTCCCATTTGTTCTATTGAGAATCCTTTGACTGCTTCTTGATATTTTTTATCATATAACTGGAGCATGTCAACGGGTCCTTTTAAGAAACCGTAAGCCTCGGTTAGGCAAGCATATAATAAGCCGTTGGGAAATTTTTGACTTAGATATGTAGTTGGAACTGTAGTCGATAATCCAACTGTTTTCAAGATGTAATTTAATTGAATTGTGTAAGTCGCATCAGGGGTAGGAGCAAATACTAAAGTGTCTTCATCCCAATAACTGTAATATTTTGGAACACCAGTCTCTCCTTTTGGATTATACTCAGCCATAAAATTAGTGTCTCGATATTGTAAAAAATCTCTATTATCTGCTGCGGCTGTGCCATCGGAATCTACAATTTGAGCTGATCTAACGATTAATAAATCTGCCGGAGTATCTATAAATCTAGTATTTAAAACTAAATTAGCTGTCACATACCTTCTGTTATTATCTGAATCTACTTCTCTTAATATTCTTAATTCTGCATCTTGAATAAATCCATTTAAAATAGTATCCGTAAATACATTACTTGATACTTCAGTGTAATCTTTTATTTTTTGTTTTAATTCTGTGTATGTCATGCTCTATCATTAACAGGTCCAGCTAAACATTGGAACCCGCCTCCTGTTTCTGTGCTGCTTGCAGCACTAATTAAATTAAACGTAAAACTGTTGTTTTGTGTAACAGTTGAAGGTTGACCCGCTTGTGAGACTACTGTTGGAACCATGGTCACGGAATAAGCTCCGTAGACTTTTGCTCCGCTTGAGTGTGCACTTGCGAGTGTGTTTTTGGGAGTCTGTCCTCTGAAAGGAGCAGCTGTTCCTCGAACACAATTCGATAAAACGTTTGCTGAATTACCATTGTAATAAATAGTTTCATTTTCAAACAAACCTGAAACTACATTTATTTTTTCAATCACAATGTATCCTTGACTTGGAAAAGCAGAAGAGTCTGTTAAAGTTATAGAAATATCTGTAGCAGTAATGTCACCATTTAAAGTTGTCTGTAATTGTAGAGTAGAAACTGAAACTCCACCAACTGGGGATTTAACATCATAAAATCTTATAAAGTCTCCTGTTCTATAATCACTAAATGGAAAACTTACTGAAACTTGAGTTGATGCAGCAGTCATTGTAAAAGGATTTTTAGGTAAAAAATCTGTAGTTGGAAATTCTGTTCTTGCCGGTCTTGGATGTGGTAATCCTTGAGGATCCGCTGTGTATGGTTTTGGTTCTAACTGTGGTTGTTTAGGTTCATATTCTGAAGTATGAACTCTTGCACCATTCCATTCTTTAACCATTTCAGTATATGGATATGCTAATCCAGATCTGTCTGAAATAAATAATGCGTATCTGCCTTTTGATAAATTTCCCATAGTTATATACTCGGATAATAAGTTTTAGGTGAAATGTAAACACTAGCTGAAGAACCATCTTCTTCTAGAGCTCTAGCCAATTCATCCTCATAAATTAATTTCATTTCTTGTATTCTTGGTTGTGCATATTTCATAGCTAGATAATACGACAAACCAGCTACCATGCAAGGTACAAATCTAAATGGTACATCACTTGCATTTGTGTAATCTCCCACATCTTGTATTCTTTTTTCATAATAAAAATTTATTACATTTCCATTTTCTGATGAACCTGGTGTTAAATATAAAGTTATTAAAATATGATCTATAAATCTTTGAACAAAATATTGTGAAGGTTGTCCTGTAGCTGATTTATTGGAAAGAGCTTGAAACTGTGATCTATTAATTTTTTCTAACGGAGAATCTACATTAGAAGAATTTCTATAAGACATTTCTAAAATTTCTGTAGCTTGATTAACAAAATTAGTGACAGCATCTCCATTAGAGTGAGTCGCTGCAGTTGTTCCGTTTACTCCCCTTGTAACTCCTGTTAGCTCTAAAGAACTAAATCCAGTGTAAGAAATATTTTCTGATCCTACATTTATTGTGCCTGTGTCAGGCATACGATCTTTAGAGGCAATTGTAATTCCAGTGGTTGCGCTTGTAGATGAAATAGCAGCAGTTAAAGTAGTAGTTACTCCATTAGAGTTTCCGTCAGAAGTAGCTCTAAAAATTTTATATTCGTTTTGACCATTTACCAAAGTAATATTAGTATTTGCTACTTCCCAAAAATGAAGACCTCTATTTCCCCATTCTTGAAACATTATGTTTAAAGAACGTCTAGCAGTTTTTAGATTATAACCGCTCATGTCAAACTGACCGAGTCTGTTATAAGACTCTTCAATTATCTCATCAATCTTAAACGTTTTGTCAAACGTTGTAGTGCCTGAAGTAACGTTGGCCATTTAGACTCCTAGCTATAAAATACAGAACAAACTGTTATGTGCTCAGTAGTAAAAGCAACTGTTAAATCTGTTTCAAATAAAATTGGTCCAGGAAAATTAATTACTAAAGGTGATGCACCTGAAGCTGTGCCTGTAGTTTTGTATTTAAATCTTACTGTTCCAGAAGCTCCACCATCTTTTAAATGAAAGTCTCCTGCAGTTCCTGTTGTGTTTAATACAATTCCGTGAGCTCTTGTTCTTCCAGATTTTACAATCTTATTTTCTGTAGTAACGTTTGAATTAAATACATCACCACTAGATCCATATGTTTGCATATTTTTTCTCCTTAAAATTTTATGCGGGCCCGAAGGCCCACAAAATTATTTATTACTGTGTATCAAAAGGTGTTGCTATT
>CAACVD010000970.1_pt1 | contig 13871 bp, 17 predicted proteins | sample 2381771 | NCBI WGS metagenome assembly CAACVD01 (sample SAMEA5211965, study PRJEB30684) | marine metagenome | biome: Marine; feature: Epipelagic; material: Water | collected 2015-10-15 | depth 15 m | reverse complement strand
TAGAAGAAGCATCTAACTCTTGGTCTGAGTGGCATAAGAAAGTAATTATTTTAGATGAGGGTAGGAAATCAACATACAGTAAATTATTTCTCAAATACAAACTTGATACTAAAACAGTTATAGAAGCTGAACATAAAGCTAGAACTGACCCTGAGTATTCAGAAGTTGTTAAACATTATGCTGAAGCTGAAGAACAGCTAATCAAAGCTAAGTTTCATTATCAAAATTTAGATCGTTATTTATCAGTAAGACAAACTGAAATAAAAAGAGATTTGGCTCTTGTTGGAAAGCAAGAGGGATAAAATTCTTTAAGTATCAATTGCTCCCTTAAAGATAGACCCATCAGCGAGAGTTGGTGGGTCGCTAATGTTTTGTAATATCTAATCCTCTAATATCTGTTGCTTCTGTAATCTTTTCTATTTTAAATTCATAATTAATAAGTTCAACATCAGGGTATTGATTTAAGTCTTTAATAAAAGATGTAAGCTTAGTTTTTTGTGGGTAGTTATCTATAAATCTTAAACAAACAAAATGACCAAAAGGCTCATAAGCACTTTCAAGCTGGAACTCTACTTCTATAATTACTGCATCGTTGGTCATTCATATCTATACTATTTCTTTCTCATAATGTCTGCACCTTTGAGACCATAGATTGCAGAAACTACTCCAATAAATATAGCTTGATACCAATAAGGTAGGTTTTTAAAATACTCAAAAAATAAATCTAATTTATTACGAATTTCAGGGTCGTCAGAGAAAACAGACCAACCCAATAACAGAATAGGCAAAGATACAAGAACAAGGACAAATTCATCTTTCCAACCATTATCATTACTCTCAATAACTTTCGCTTTATATTCAATTTCGCCTTTCGCCATTTGCTCTGCGTGGTGCATCTGAGCATCTGACATTAATTGTTTTGTTCTTTGTTTATTTTGATAAATTCTTGCTCCTGTCTTTACACCCAAGCTTAATAAATTCAACCACATTATTTTATCTCCTTTAATAGTTCGCAATAGTGAATTGCTTTGTCTATATCCTGATTACCATTTTTTTTATTATAACGACATACATACTTAATAATATTCCCTTGAATAAAACTAAGCTTATTTTTTGTAATAAACTCTATAGGCTGTATCTTAAAGTCTTTGTAGTGCTTACCACCTATTTGTTTGTCAGTAGCCTTTAAATGCCCTCTATGAGCCTTTAATGTACCCTTTTTGTTCCTTATAATAGCTTTCCGACCCATTTTCCTGTCTTATCCTTAATAAAAGGCTCAATGATAGGTAATCCATTATATATGACCGAACAACCTATTATTGGTCTAGCTTTTTGTACTTTGTTATATCTAAATGCCAAACTCTTATTATCTATCATACAACCAACTTGTAATCCAAAATATAAACCTAAACTGTTGCCATAATATCTTACACCCATTGAACTGTGATAATGACCCTGAACACAACTCATTCCCATAGATTGTGCTAATTTAAGTACATCTGCTGTTTTACCATGACAGAAATAAACCTTACCTAAAGGTGTATCTATTGTTAAATCATCATGCCATTTCCAGCCTTTGCCTACTTGTAAAAATTCATTGTAATCTCTCAAATAAGCTTTTGGAATACCATGCTTTAATGCTCGTCTAAAAACCAAGCTACCATGATTAGAGTCCACTAAATCCATCTTAGGAAACATATTTTCTATTTCTTTAATAATTGGTAAAGATAATCTTAATTCATCAGATGCACTAGGTAAATCAGGGTCGCTATCGTGAAATGACATAGCGTGTTTATCTACTTCATCTCCAATATGGATAACTCTATCAGGCTTATATTTTTTTTTTAATAATTTTAAAAAATCCATAAGTTCAGGAACATGATATGGAATATGAGTATCGCTTATTATCAAAACAGACTTATAGATCATAAGTCCTTAATACAACTATTTCGTGAGTATGTAAAGTAGCTGACCTAACAACACAATTCCAAAACTACCTAAACCATAAATAATCCATGAAGTAATTTTATCTATCTTGTTGTCTATTTTATCTACATCTGAATGAAGATGTTTTATGTGATTTGATTTTAAATTATCTATTGATTTTTTTACACCTGAAATATGACCATACAAAGCTATGATATGTTCTCCTGTTGTTTTTGGTCTTTTAGTCATTTTACTTTTTTCTTTTTTTTCTAAGGTCAGTATCATGTTTTCTGCTACCTCGCAAAAAACTATTTACTCTACCCATTGACCAAGAAGCCATAGATGTACGAGGTCTTGACCCTGAAGATAAAAAAGCACCCTGACCTCTACGATATACTTTTTTTAATGTACCTAATGTAATATTTTTTCTACCTTTTGCTTTTGCTCTAAGTATTGAGATTGTTCTAGCAGATAGTGGTTTTCTTCTAACAGCCATTATTTATACCTCGCTTGAAACATTGATCTTGGTATTCTTTGACCTCTTTTATAAGCTTCTGACATAGCTTTAATAAGATTTGCTCTAGCTGATCTTTTACCACCTTTAAGACCTGATAAATATTTTTTAGGAATTTTTGTTTTCTTATCTTTTGGTACTCTACGTCTTTTCATTTTCCTACACTCCTCATAGCTTTAGTATGTGCAGAAGAAAAAGTAGCACCATTTTTCATGGCTCTAGCCATAGATCGCATATGTTTTAACGAGTGGTGTCTTGCGTGTGCTTTCATAGTCTTTTGTTGTCTTGGTTTAAGACCTTTTATGATTCCTGTGATTGATGCTACTTTTACCATTTACTTCTTCTTATTCTTTTTCTTTTTCTTTTTTTTCTTCTTAGGTTTCATACTATATCCATAAGCCATATTATTTTCTCGCTTTCTTCTTTTTCTTTTGTTTCTTCATAATAGCTTTTTGTAAAGCTGGTGGTAATTTCTTTTGTTTCTTTGTAAGCATATTATCTCCTAGTTTTGCATTTTACCATCTGACCACTTGGCATCAGGTAATCCATTTGTATATGATTTGCCATCATATGTTAATACTTGTTTTCTATTTGAATTATTTGAATACGAAACATGAACCCACCCACTACTCGCCTCGCCTGTCCAATACTCCAAGATTAATTGATCAAAATTTACATTATTTTCAATCCAAAGTGCTATTTGCAGATTTGATACTCCAGCTATTTCAAAATCAACAGCAGAAGAACCATTAGAACAAGTATGTTGTGAATTTTCTGAACTGCCTATGGCAACACACAATTCTTTTGACCTATAACCTGATGTAATAGTGACAGGCTTATCAAACTTTGCTCTTACAGGCTCTAACACTTCATAACAAAGATCGCCTAAGTTTTTAATCTCTCCACTTCCAGCTTTATTTTTAATACCTTTTCTTGTAGCTGTTTGAGATTTTTCCATTTCCTCTAATGTAAAATGTTTTGATAATTGCATAACTACCTTGCGTTTGTTGGTACAGCATTAGAATTAACAAATGGATTTTCTGCAAAAGCCATGTAGATGTATGATGCACCAGAACCATTTGAACTAGCACCATTACCTCTATGTTTAACTCCATTACTTAAAAAATCTAAAGATTGATTTGCATTTCCTGTTGTTTCAGCATCAGCTAAATTTGGTTTTAAAAAATCATCAATAACATTAAAAGAAACTTGTCTTTTATTATCATACATTAACCAATCATAACCAGAATCATTATATCGTTTGCAAATAAAAAAAGCAGGTTTAAATCCTGTATAAACAAATGTTCCATCAGCATCTCCATTACCTGTGTAGCTTCCAAATTTTGAGTAGCCTTTTTTTTCTGCGAAGCAGTAGGCTATGTAAGGATTTGTGTCATTAACTAATGTTGAAGTTCCTATACTAAATACAGAACTTGTTGGATTAGTATCTTGAAAGTAAGTAGCATCATCATCTTTTGCCGAAGTTGTGTTTAAAAAAACACCATGAGTATTACCTATTCCTTGATGATAAACTAGCCAATTCGCTGTTCCTCTTGCTTTAAAAATAATCATTGATGGTGCAGAAGATAACCCATGACCTACTGTAGCATTTGACCCTGTTCCTGTATAAGACACAATACTCATTCCTTGCGTAATTCCAGCAGACACAGTTGATTGAATACTTCCAGAAAAATTTGATGAGCCAAATGTAGAATTAGTGTTTGCTTGTCCACCCATAGCAGAGTGTTGAGTGCAATAATAATAAAGAGTTGCTACACCACTTCCAACTGTAATCACAGTTTTTGCTCCAGAATTTCCTGGTGTTCCTGTGGTTGTTACCCCTGTTGTGTATTCGCTTCCGCCACCATGCGTTCCATTTGATGTTGTAGAAAATCTTAATGGATGTCCAGCATTTGAACTATCAGATTGATCAAATGTGTAAGTGCCACCCTCTTGTAAATCTAAAGTAACAGCACTTGTACCAAAATCATCAAATCTATATTTGTTACCACTATCTGAAACTACTTTTACTGTGTATGTTATGGCTGGTGCAGAGCCACCAGCTGACCAATTCCAACTGACATATGTAGAACTACCGCCATTAGTTTTGCCATTTCCACCAGCAGTAAATCCGCCTGAATCAAAAGAAGATAAAAAATTTGTTCCTGTATCTTCTGCGTTACTTGAATTTGATCTTATTGATTTTTGTACTGATCTTATAGTATCAAAAATCATGTGGTCTTTAGAAGCACTTCGGCACTTAATCCAGACCCAATCGGGAGCAAAGTCCAAGCCTGTTATATTTTGTGATGAGCCTGTGCCTGTGTATGTAATAGTCTCAAAATAATCTGTTGGTTTATCTATATCTGTATAAGCCATTATCCAAACTCCGCTAGGTTTTTTGTGTTGAGTGAATAATATCCACTAGGTACTGTATATTCAAAGTTTCCATAGCCATTACCATCACTATTTCCTGATGAGATTGCAAAAGATGGAGAGCCAAAGTTTACTGATGTTCCTGAAAATGAACCAGTTGCTAAATCTCCTACAGCAAAAAAATAAGTATGTCCTGTTGGAATTGATATTGCACCAGTTCCAGTTGAACCAGATGTAGGGTCACCACTATTTTGAAAAATGCCATTTTTAGAAAAATACAATTTGTGATTATCTAAATCTAAAGCTACACCTAAAATATCTCCAACAGATGTTAAACTAGCACCATACCCTGATGAAATCGTACCACTAGACCAAACATCTCCATCATTATTATAATAAATATAAGAAAGTGTATTACTTTGACCTAAATAATTATTACTATCTTGTATTAATGTAGAGGCAGTTGTAAATGATGCTTCTGTGCATACACCTAAAGTGTGATATTGGCTACTATCTACTCTAAATTCTGCATACCATTTTCCGCTATTAACACCAATAGTGGATATACTTTGAAATCTACCTGAATTACTTTGTGCAGATATTTGTAAATTACCCTCTGCATAAGTAGGTATATAACTTAAAGGCACTAATAATGGATTTAATGTTGCAAAATTATTTGTACAGGTATCAGTAGATTGATCTACACTTGTTAGATTTCTTGCAGTAAAGTCATTGTTATTTCCTGATACATCATTTCCAAGATCACTACTATTTTCAAAATCTAAATAAAATCCATTTGTACCAAAGGTTAAACCAGATACATCTATTGGTTTCCATATTGTAGGAGTATCACTATCAAATTCTCCAAAATCTGTGGGTGCTAATGCTTGTCCATCAATAAAAATAAATTCTGCTAAATAACCATCTAAAGGAAAATCATCTCCATTAACTAATGTGCCTATATTGTGTAATCTTGCAGTATTCATATAAGTTGTTTGAAAATTTTCAGATGGATAAGTTATGTCATCAAATGTTGTGACTTGTGAACCATTAACATAAAGTTTCATTCTGTTTGATGCTGTGCTTTGTGTTGTATCAAAAGCTAAAACAAAATGAGACCAAGCACTTGGGTCTCGGTATTTTGCTGTTGTTCTTATTATATATTGTGTGCTTCCATAATATCCTGAAAAATTAAATCTACCTGTGTGAAAATACATATCATCACTATTGCTACCATCTTGTGCGGCATCAAAAATAGCATTATAGGTTTCTTTTGTTGTTGTTTTTTTCCAAAAAGAAACTGTAAAGGTTCTTCTGTTTCCAGCTTGTCCAAAAGTTCTATCTAAGTGATCGGTACTACCACTATTAAACCTTAATGAGTTAGCTACATCATAGCCTGTGTCTTTTATGGAGTTAGTTCCAAGTATTAATGGCATTAAATCTCCAATGTTGGAAGTTCGCCTAATGGTCTTGATTGTACACCATCTGTTGTAGTGTAAGTGTATAAAGTTTCTAATTCTTGAACAGTAGTACAAGCATCTATTTGAGTTTCCATCTCATTTGACTTTGCTCTTACATCTGCTCTAAAAGATAATATGTTAGCTGGTACATCATAGTCAGCTACCTCAGTTGATTTTACTACATACCAATCAGTAGGTGCTAATAAACCTGACGCTTGTTGTTTTATAATTCTTTTCTTCTCTGTTTTTAAACCATAGTTAATTACTTGGTTGCCATCATCGTCTAAAACATTTTCTCCATCTTCATCTACTGCATCTTCATCTTCTAATCTTTTTGGTGTAGCAGTTCCCCATGATCTTGTAACTTGATTGTCTGCAAAATTATATTCTTCATTAGTATTTATGTAATATGCTTCATCTTTTTTATTTGATGAATCTGTGATTACTTCATAAATACCTATTGCATTTAATTCAGATTGAGACCATACAGAAAATATTTTAGCTGGGTATCTTACATCTTCTATTACCACAGCTTTTGGATTTGTAATGATTTGTTTTACTTCGTTATCTTCTACTAGTGCATACATATTTTAACTTTCACTTAAATTTAAAGTTCTACCTACTTCTTGCCATACTGCACCATTATATTTAAAGACTAATATATCTGTCTTACCATCTGTTGAAGTAAATGTTGGTGCTGTACTTCCAGCAAATTCAAATACAGTATTAAATGCTATTGTGTGTGAGCCATCATAATTAATCTCAATACAAATAAAAGCACCCTCAACAGGGTTAGTTGGTACACCAAAAGTAGTGTTTTCTGTTGTTAGATGATATGCGTTTGGTTTTGCTTGTGTATCCCATGCAACAGCGTTTGACGATGAAGTTAATGCTTGTTGAGGAATATAAGCTAAATCATTGAATTTTATTGCTCCTGTTCCATTTGTTGTAAATTGTATATGACCATTAGCACCATCTTCAAGAGTTATGTTTCCAGCGTTTGTACCAGCGTTTGTATTTAAAATTAAATCTCCTGTACCATTGGTTGTTAAAGTTGCATTTGCGTTGCTATCTCCAATTTGAACTGTATCTGCTTGAAGTGTTACATCGCCTGTACCATTAGGAGCAATATCAATATTTGCGTTTGATGTTGAAACTATATCGTTTCCATTTACATCTAAATTACCACCTAATTGTGGAGATGTATCTCCAACAACATCTGAAGCTGAGTCTGAAACATCAACAGAATTTGATGATGTGTTAAAAGTAGCAAATGTAATATCATCTGAACCATCAAAAAATTTTAATACTAATAAATTTGAACCTGAGTTTGTTGTATCAAGCCAAAAAGTTCCTGTAGTCGCTGATGATGGTCTTGATGTACCAGAGTTAGAAGAATTTATTGCTCCTAAAACTGTGTTTAAATCTGTCCTAAAATCAGGAAAAGATTGGTTTGCTATTGTAAAATCTGATGCCTGTGCCATATCGTTTTATACTCCTTTTAAAATCCTTTTGCAATAAAATCAAAAGTTCTTGAAATATTGCTTCCACTTGAATTTTTAAACAATACATCAAAACCATTAACAGTTTTGTTAGAAACTGTAAAGAAATCTCCTGTTGCCATGTTCTCTCCTGTTATACCAACAGCATATCCTGTTGTTTTAAATGGTGTTGTAAATGTTACAGTTTTAGTAGATGTGCCAGAAGCAATATCGTTTCCACTAAATATTCTGTCTTGCATATCAACAGTTACAGTTACAGCAGATACAACAGCAGTTGAAGCTAAATCGCTTGATGTTAATACAAGTCTAAATTTATAATATCTAGCTGTGTAGTTTCCTATAACAAATGTTTGAAAAGATGTAAATGTAGAATTATCATCTGAAGTTGCAATTTCTAAATGGGCATCACAGTTAGCTGGGGTATCGCCATCAAAATTTGATTTTCCACTATCAAAGTTTCCTGATCTATTATCAAATAAATCGTCAGGATTTCTTGCAGATTGTGTAATAGACGCTGTAATTCTAGCAGTATGTTTAGCACCTATATCTATTACATTTTCAAACTCATAATTACCTGTTGCTAAGAAGTCTGAATTAGCTACACCAGAGTCAAAAAATCTTGTTGTGTTAGCATCAAATAATCCTGAAGCACCATCAAATAACTCACTTGAATTAAGTATAATAGCATCATCTGATAACGATACATTATTTTTTGTACCAGCAAATGTAGGGTGTTCATTTACTGTTGTTATAGCATTAAAATTTTCTACACCAACAACATTTGATATTACTGATGTAGCATTAGAACTAAAGTTACCTAATTTATCTACAGCTTTAATTAGATAAGTTCCAACTCTTGCTGGAACAGTAATTGATGTTGCTGGTCTTGATACTTTTGTTACAAGATTTACAGAGTTTAACCATTCAGCAGTACCATCAGTTTTTTCAGAAAATCTTATTTGATAAAATGCTAAATCTAAGTCTGATATTGCATCATAACTTAAATGTGCATCTTGTCCTGAAACATTACAAGTAAAGTTTTGAACATCTGATGGTGGTGCAATAGCACCTACTATTTTTCTTTGAGCCGAAACATAAGTAGATGATACTCCTAATGTATTTACTGCTTTTACTCTTACATCATAAGTTTCTTGGTCTATTACATTTAAAACTCTATGATTTAATCCTGAGCCTTGTGCATAAATAATAAAATTAGAATCTGAACTTAATTTATATTCTACTTGATAAAAGTCTATAAAAGAATCAGGAGAAGCACCAATAGCAACATCTAAAGCTACAATTACAGTTCCATCGTTATATTCAATTAGTTGGTCAGTTAAAGTAACACTAGCTGGTGGTTGGATAGTAAATGGATTAGGTAAATTAGTAGATGGTGTAGAACTAACTTGTGCTTTACTTGCCCAAGTATAATGACTAGCTTGATATTCAACAAGAGATAATCCTATTGTAAAATCTTCGTTAAATGTAAGACCCATAACTCTAAATGCTTTTGCAGAAAAACCTAATGAACTATGTGTGATATTTACTATATCTCCTATTGCTAAATCATAAGCATCAAAGCTAACTGTAATTCCTAATGTTAATGCTTCTCTACTTCTTCTTAAAATAATCTCAGCCATCTCCTCTGCTTGATATGGAGATGTAATTGTCTTAAATGTAAATCTACCCTCTAATAAAAAACCACCATCAGCAGTTTTCATAGTTGCGTGTTGATCTGCACTAGATAAACCACTATCATCTATTGGTGGAAATTGAACTTCATCTACTTGAAAGTTTCTATCAGGATTAACAAAGCCAACTATAACTCTGTTATATCTATCGTTCTTTTGTGGAATAGATAAATTATATCCACCTATAATATCATCTTCTGTAAGTGTTATTGATGCACTTCCTGTCGTTTCAATAATTAATTTATATTTTCCACCTGTATATGGAAGATAACCTCTGCAACCTTTTAATAGTTCTCTTACATTATCTATAATTTTTTGTGATGTATCTAAAACTGTGTTTGTATCAAATATATTAATGTCACTTGCACCTGAATATGGTGTTACTTGTGTTACACAAACTTGTGACGCATCATAGAAAGATTGTAAATCTATTTCTGAAGTTGCAATACCTTTTCCATATCTTTCATTTCTTAAATAATCTAAAATACAAAAAGCTGGATTTGTAGAAAACGATGCAGTTTGTTCTGATAAGTTAGATGCTAATGTTACAACTTTTTTACCTTTTATTTTAGCTTGAACTTTTGGTATTCCTGTAAATGCGTCTTGATTCCATTTAAATCTTAAAGCTAAATAACATATTCCTCTTAATCTATGATTACTTCCCCAAGATGATAAAGTAGATAACAAATCTGATGTAGCTTGATTGTCTGTACCAAAGTGAGGTTCTACTCTAATTAAACTTTCACTATTTTTATAAAAATTACTATCTCCACTTCCTACTTCAACTTCTGTACCATCTGATAATGAAGATGCAAATGTAACAGCTTTATCATCAACTCTTACTTCTTCTATTGAATTTATTTCTCCCTCTGACATAACTATTGCCATATATAGATAGGTATTATCTGTGCCTGAAGTTTCCATAAAGACTCTAGTTCCACCAACAAGTCTTTCGCCATATATTATAGGAATATTTGCATCATTTGATTGTTTGTTTAATAATATACCTCTTTCAAAATCATCAAATTCGTTTGTTCCAAAATCTTCTATTTCAGGAACTTTTGGTCTTAACACCCATGCAAGAAATAATGAAACACCTAATCTAACTAAAGGATTTCCAAAAATACTAGCTATTGGACTTGGTATAAATTTTGAGATAAATTTTCCTAGACCCATTATGCTCTACCCCATTTAATATCTTGAACAGTTTGTGAAGCAAAATCCATACCTACATCTCCACTAAAAAATCTTTGTTGAGATGTGTTGTTTGTTTTACGACCATTTTTTTTTGCAAAATCTGCCCAATTAGAAACTATTTGAAGTCCAACAATACTTTCTTTATCTGTTTCTGAAATATCAAAGCTATCTATTTTACCTCTGTATAATAAAAAAGGGTCAGCTATAAGTGCATTAGAGTCATCTAAGAAACCTCTAAAAATATCAACACTATCATTGATAACATTTTCATTTAAAACTACAGATATAAATGTTTGATCTGCACCTGATAAACTAATGCTTACACTTGATTTGGTTATATCTGTTTCTTCTGTATGATTAGAAATACCTAATATAAAATCACTTGCACTATATGTAACTGACGAACCTGATACTGATGATGTTAAAGGAAATGAACAATCTGTGATATTAACAGGAGTACCAAAACCAATGGTAATAAGGTGGACAGGTCTAATATCATTTGTTGCTAGTTCGTTTTTTACTGCTGTCGTTAGTGATCTCGTCATAATCTTCTATAGTTTTTCTTGTTACTTTCATTGAATCATAAATAATCCACTTTGCATTTTTACTAGGAAACTCGTTATTATTCAATTTTAAATTTTTAACATCTATATCTTCAGCATTAACTATTTCTTCTGCTAATACATCAACATTTATGTAATACTTAATTTTATAGAGTTTCTTCGACATCAAATTCAAATTGATACAATAATGCACCATCTTTATCTGCACCAACAACTCCAAATTCTTGTATGTCATTGGTTAGATGAACTGTAAAAGCAACATTATCATAAGTCACTACTGAATTATCTGCTAAAGCAGTAATCAATGGTGGTTCTATTGTAACAGTAGAAGCATTTGATGATGAAGTAGCATCTGCAACAACCATATAAACTTTATTATGTGATGCAAACTTTAGAAAATCTCCAGCTTTAAATCTTCCAGCACCATCTCCAGCAAAAGCATCCATAGCAATCGTTGTATCTCCTACTGCGTGGACACCATTTACTAATACTGTTCCTGTCTCAGTTCCTCTTGCATCTTCTATCTCAGGTGGGATTATTGTAAAATTTTCTTTGCTTGATCTTTGCTTTATAATAAAAGCCATAAGTTCTCCATAAACATCTGATCTTTTTGCTGTAATAACACGAACAGAAAATGCAAACCTTTGATTGTCAATTTGTCTTACAAGTTTTTTACCTGATTGAGATTTAGATATAATTGTATTTTGAATTGACTTTATTCCTAAAGATTGAAATTTAGCAGTTGATATTGGAAAAGCACCTGACATTAGATTAGATTTTTACTCCCTCTTTCATTAACTGCGTTATTAATTATTTGTGTAATAGTTCCTCTGTTTCTTACTAATAGATCGTCAAAACCACTTGCGTCTAAAGTATTAATATTAAAATTAACTGTTGTTTGTCCACCACCTGTACCTCTAGCTGATTGTGTTATTTGACCTGTACTATTTGGAATAAACATTTCAGCACCTTGTTCTCCTACAAGAGTTGGTTGTCCTTTTGCAACAGCACCACCTGATGCTTTTTTACCAAATACTGTTGCTATTGTTCCAAAAAAACCACTACCACCACTTAAAGCCGCTTGTTTTTGTTTTTCTCTTGTAATCATTTTTTCAATAGCAAGTTCTACACCTTTTCTAGCAACAATTTCTATTAATGCACTTAATACATTTACTAATAATGTTCTTGCCATATTTTTAAATGTATCTTTTAATTTTTCTCCAAATACAAATGCTCTTGCTAATCCTTGTGACATTTTTGGAATTGCATTGTTAATACCCTCTGCAATAGTCATTTTTATATCTTTAAATTTATCTTTTAAATTTGTTATTGCACCACTATTTAATTCTCTAAATTTAGCTACAGCTTTTTCTGTTGCACTTGGTACACCAACAGATAATTCGTGTTCAAAGTCGTGTATAATTTGTAAAGCTGATTCTAAAGGTTCTACAAAACCATCATTAGCATCTGCACCTTTTAGTATGTCTGATAATTTTTGTACTTCTTCTGTTGTTTCTTTTGTTGCACCTGTAAATTTTTTAATTCTTTCAATAAGATTGTTTATAACTATACCTGTTCCAACAAGCACTTTAATAGTGCTACCAAACGCAACTAACAATATACCCAAAACATCTGTCAATTCTCTAAAGTTATCTGCTAATAATTTAATTCCTTTAGCGGCTGTGACTGTTGCTTGTGCTAAATTTGTTCCAATAGTAATTGCTATTCTTTCTAATTCATCTGCATTTTTTTCTAAAAATTTATCTAAATCTCCAAATTGATTTTTTAACTCTGTAAAGAAACCAGCATCAAGTAAATTTTTTTTAAATGCAAAGACTTTATCTCCAAGCATTGACATTGTTCCACCAAATGTTCTTGCTAAATCATCTGTTGCTTTTCCAAATCTACCATTTCTACCAAAAACATCTTCAAATGCTTGTACTGTTGATTGTATTGAAACTGTTGCACCAGCTTGGAAACCAAGCATATTTCTAACACCTTTTTCTCTAAATAAATCTGCCGCACCAATACCAGCACTAAATGATCTTTGTATTTGTTCTGCTGTTGTTCTAAAATCTAATCCTGTTACTGCCGCTACATTACCTGTTATCTCTAACATTTTTTGTAGATCATCAGCATTGTCTGTTACAGTTGCTAATATTCCTGAACCAGCTTGTATTTCTTCAAGAGAAAATGGAACTTTAGATGCAAACTTAACCATATTCTCAAAAGCTTTTGCACCCTCATTTGTATCTTTAAGTAAAAATTTTAATCTAACTTGTAAATTTTCAAGTTCTCTACCTGTATTAACTAAATTTCTTATAACTAATCCAGCACCTAGTCCGACAAATGCACTTTGTAAATTAAAAACTGCACCTTTTACTTTTGCTAAAGCACCTTGAACTCTCCCTAAAGCCTGTTTAGTCTTATCTCGTGCTACTATGTCTATATTTAATTTTTGTGTCATTACTTATAATTCTTTGCTTCAGATAGTTGTCTCTGCTTTTTATACTCATCTTGCTCTTTTTTCAAGTAAGCTATCCAAAGATTATAATGACTTAAAGGCATATCTAATACCTTTTGAATTGGTATTTTAAGTCTATCAGCAACCACCAACAAAGATTGTATGTCAGGGTCGCTAT
>CAACVD010000969.1_pt1 | contig 13873 bp, 15 predicted proteins | sample 2381771 | NCBI WGS metagenome assembly CAACVD01 (sample SAMEA5211965, study PRJEB30684) | marine metagenome | biome: Marine; feature: Epipelagic; material: Water | collected 2015-10-15 | depth 15 m | reverse complement strand
TAAAGCTTGTTGCGTTAAGTTGCCAAGCACTTCCATTCCAATAATAACTTCCTACCTTTAAAATATATTTCACATATAGATAGTCATAAGGTGATTGATATGTTGAGCCTGCTTTTCTTCTATATTGAAGTCTCTGAGTGATATTAATTCCACATCCTGATACTGCTACAACAAATCCTAAATTATATAAACTAGCAACTGCCGAAGAAGTTCCTGGCCAATTCGCTAAAGTTTCTGTTGCAGAATAAAGTCCAGAAGTAGTCCAATTAGAATAGGTTGCTCTATATTCTTGAACTCTAGGGAGATGAGAATAAATTGCTCCACTTAATTTTACACAATCATGAGCATCAGAAACTGAGCCTAATTCTTTTACAAAGTTAGATTCTAATTGTGTTCCTCCTCCTATTTTATTTCCATCTTTTTCAAATCTTCTATAATATAAAATACCATCAGTAAGATGAGCATATTGCTCTATATGAGTTATCCACCAATATCCTTTAGCTTGTACAATTTTAGCTCCAAAAGTTTTTAAAACTTGCTCCACAACTTCATAAGCAGAAATTGGGTCAGATGATTCTATACTTCCTTCATCTGTATATTCTAGCCCCATAAAAGCATTAGGATAAACTGCTGAATATTCTAAAGGACTAACCGAGCCACTTGGACTAGGCATCGAATCTTCATACCAATGTGTTAATTCATAAAAACAACTTTCAGTAGAGTTAAAAAAATCGTAAGTTGGGTTGTAATATCTAAACATATTAGATATATGCTTTATTAAAGTATATAAAGAAGTAACATCTCCATTAACTCCATTATAGACATCTTTGTTAAAAGGTACATCACGCATCAAAGATAAGCCATCTACCGCAGTAAAATCAAAGAAGTAAGGATAACTAATATCTTTTCTTTTTTGAATATCAGAAACAATTACACCCCTCCAATAATTTGAATAATTAGAGCCTGAGTCTGTAGAAGATTCTATTAAGACTTTATATCTTCCAGCATCAGCAGTTGATAAATTTGTTATCATAGCAGCAGCTGGATGAGAACCGTTTGGAATATTAAGTTGAAAACTTACTTTAGAAGCTTGAATGTAATTATATCTTTTTTTGCCTTTATTATCATAATTAAGAGTAAATCCATCTGGACCACAAGTCATTGGATAGTCTAAATCTAAAGATCCTTCAGCATCATAAATAGTAATTTTGTACTGAACATCTTGGTCCGACTTAAACTCTGTGTCACATAAAATAAATCCTAAAGCCATACTAAAAAAATCTTTTTTGAGTTATTTCTTGTTGTTGATTGATTAAAAATATATCTTCGCCTCTTATTACTCCTTCAACTATTATTCTTTGAACACCACTATCAATCATTGATTTCAATTTACTAAGAGGTGCAATAACTTCTGGATCGACAGATGCACCTGGGTTATCACCAACTAAAGCGGCTGTTGGTCCAAAAGCTAAACCACCTTCTGCTAATGCTGGAAGTGGAGCAGCTGCTATTGCTGCAGTTTGTGCCGCTGCTAAACCTCCTACTAATATTGAAAAAGGAATGTTTGCAGGAGCTGGTACTTGAGCTAAAGCATTTAAAACAGCTTGCGCACCATTTAAAATAGAATTAAACACGGCAAATTTCTTATTTGCTTTAGCTTGTTTTTTTGCTACATCTTTACTTTGCTTGTCTGCCTCTCTTTCTACAGCTTGTATTCTTGTTATTTCTTCTTCTTCGGTTAGTCCCATTGCTTTTATGGCTTCAATTTCTTTAACCATATTATTTTCAATGTTCATTTGATCATTAGCAAATCTTTGGTCAGTTATAGCTTGCATTTGATTACTTATGCCACTAAATACTCCAAGCAAATTAGCTAATCTTTCACCAGTAGAATCTCCCCAGTCAGCCCAAGATTTTTTCATTCCATCAATAAGCTTATTGTTTTTGTTTTCTACATCATCAAAAAAAGACATATCCATTTGTTGTGGACCAATCATTGGGGCATTAGGGTCTGTAGATGGTGCTTCTGGAGCTCCTCCACCTCCACCAATACCCATAGCATTTGATAGACTACCAACAGCTTTTTTAGCTTTATTCATTGCGTTTGTTACAGCATCTCCAAACGAGCCAAAATCATTTTCGTACTCTTTAGTTTCATCTTTTAAATCTTCTAACCCATCTGCTAATGATTCAAATGGATTTGGAATTTTCTCTCTGCCAAAAAACTCTAACATTTCGTTAAAGCCTTTGATAATTAAACTAAATACGTTATACTCAGCTAATAACTGAATCATTGAAATTAAAGTGTTTTTCCAAAAACTAACGTCTGTTATTCTTTCTTTAAATGCTTCCCAATTATCTAATAAATAAATAAATCCAGCGCCTAATACAGCTATTAAACCAACAGCAATTCCTACTGGCGTAGTTAAGAAAGCAAATGCAGTAGCTAGTCCACCAATTAAAGTTATTAAAGGACCAATTGTTGCAGCCATTATCCCAAGTGTTATTGCAATATTCTTTGTGTTTTCATCTAACGAACTAAAAGATCTTATTGCACCACTAATAAACTCTACTATCTTTGAAAATATAGGGACTAATTTTTCACCTATTTGTATTGCTAAACCTTCTAATTGACTAATTAATTTTCTTATTGATCCACCAAGTCCTGAGTCCATTATTTGAGCCATCTTACTTGCTTCACCTTGAGAATCTACAAAGTCTTTATTTAGCTCTGTGATTTGTGTTCTGTTATTAGCTAATACAGTTGCAACAGTAGCACCACGTTTTCCAAAACGGTCCATTGCAGTTGCTAATGGATTCGTCGAGTTGTTTATCTCGTCCATCGCTTCGCTCATACTCATACCTTCTTTAGCTAAATCTAAAAAGATATTTCTTAAAGCTGTACCAGCAGTAGATGCTTCAACACCGTTATTAACTAATACTCCTAATATTGCAGTTGTTTCTTGTAGACTTGCTCCAGCTCCTTTTGCAACAGGTCCAACTGTACTCATTGCAGTTTCAAACTTACCCATGTCTAAAGCTGTAGAACTAAAACTATCAGCCATTACATCAGTGATCATAGTCATGTCAGTGGCTTGTAAACCGAAAGCTTGCATTGTCTTAGCCGCTACCTCAGCAGCTTGAGAAAGATCTGAATCTGTTGCTTGAGCTAAGTTAAGAATAGACTGTGTAGAATTATTTATTTGCTCAGGCGTTAAACCTAATTTTGATAATTCTAATTGTAGTCCAGCTACTTGAGAAGCTGTAAACATTGTAGAAGATCCTAGCGCTTTTGCGTTTTCTTCTAATGCTTTAAACTGTTCTCCTGTAGCACCAGATATTGCTTTTACTTTTAACATTGACTGTTCAAAGTCCATAAAAGTTTTACCTGCTATCGCTCCCATTGCAACAAGAGGAGTAGTTACAGAAGCAGTCATTGACTTACCAATTCTCTTAAAATTTTTCCCTGCTCTGCTTAACTTTCTATTGACCTTTTTAAGGCCCTTTTCGAATCTAGTTGCGTCTAGTCCAAGAAAGATATTTATGCTCTTTTTTCCAGCCATTTTATGTCTTTTTTATCAATTTTTAGCGCTAACGCTAACATACTTTAAACCGCTTCTAACAAACTAATCACCTTCTGGAATGTGTTACCACTCAACTTTTACGTTTGTTAAATAGGTCAATTTTCTTTGATTGAGACTTTTTACTTTTTTGCTTAGCAAGTAGCTCTCTCTTTTTTACTATAAATTGACCTTTTTCCCTTCTGGTTTCTAAGTCTTCCATTTTCTTTTTTTCTTTGTCAAATGGAAGTTTTAAAATGTCAGTAGGCTTTAATCCTTTGCCTTTTTTTAAGTGAGGTTGTAAGACGTAAGTTGCCATTGTTCTTAACAAATCCCAATGGTGCATTTGTTCATCTTCCAACCTTCTTAAATAACCTTTTTGCATTACTCTAAAATCTCTCATAGTCAAATCCCAAAACTGTTCTGGCATTAAACCTAATCGACCGTAGGCAATTTCTTCTAGGTCCTCAAAGTTTATTTTTTCTTGGGGGTCTTTGTTCCCCCTTTTGAGTTTCCCTCGTTTTTTGGAGCGAAAGCATTAGCGAATATTTCCATAGCTTTTTCAACTATTGTCATATCATCGTCTAAAGCATCTGCTATATCTTCAACGGTAATAGTAAGATCTCTTTTTGCTTTTCTACAACCATCTTCAATACCACATAAAATCAAAACACAAGCGTCATCTAACGTAATTGTGTCTCCTATGTTTCCTAATTCTGAAAGAGTTATGTTTTGCTTTTTAGTGTATTTTCTTAAAGCATTCATGCCAAAACGAATTGGATAAATCTCTTTTCCTATTTTTAATACTTCGTACATTTTCTATTTGTTTTTAATTAAAAAGATCGGGGACTATTGCAACCAAGCTCACCCCTATCCTTTTAAAGTTATTACTATTAGTTATCAGCTGCAGTTACTGTTCCAGTGCATTGGAATGAAGCGCTAAACGTACTTGAATCTTCTACTCCAGAAGAAACAGCTAGACTTGTCATGTAAGCGCTAACTGAATACGTTTGGTCACCAGTTTCAGTAGTTCCAAATTTTAAAGTTAAAGCAGTTCTACCATCCCATGCAGTATACAAATCTTCAAATCCATAAGTTGCATCTAAAGCAGTCATTGCTTCAACGTCTATCGTTACACTTCTTAATCCTTCTAATACTTCAGTATAACCAGCAGAGTCTTTCGTAGTAGCCTCTCTAGTTTCCATATTGAAATTAATACTTGCAGAAGTAGCATGAGTAACAGCTGTTGCGCCAACTAAAACTACTAAATCAGTACCGTTTAAAATACCTGTTGTTGCCATTTTTTTTTAAATTTATTAATTAATTAATTTTCTTTTTTATCGTTTTTTACCACCTTTTCTACTTTCTCAGGCATCACAAAATCATGCTTACCCAATATTGTTATGTCACCTTTTACCCAATGCTTCTTACAAAGCTTTTCGTTAAGTTGTGTCATTTGATCTTTTTTATAAGGCTTTAAACCTTTATAAACTATTGTGTCTTTTAAAAATTTTACTTTCATTATCTTCTAATTTTAGCAGTGTATTGTTGCGTTAAAACATAAACACCATTTGTTTTAAAGTCGTCATCGTACTCATAGCCTTCTGTTTCAAAATAAAGCTTTGAAATACCTTCCGGCAAATCATTTCTATAATCTAAGGCTGTTCTACATGCGTCACTTAATTCACTTAAAATAGAATAACTATCTCCAACTATTTTTAATACTACAGTAATAGCATCCATTCTACTTACACCTGACTTCGTGTTTGTCGGCTGATTATTTCTAATTCCATAAACAATATATGGAAAACTAGTTGAAGTTTCATCTATTACTTCAGGACTAATCCTACCAGTATACCTTGCTACATCTACAGAATTTCTTAGTGAATCATAAACAAAGATTGATATTTGATTAGGATTGCTTGCCATTACACGCTTATTATTTTAGTTCCTAATTCTTTTTGAGCCTTTTTATTTAAGATCTTAACTATCTCTTCTTCAACAAGACTTGATACTGCTGGTCCTGCAGAAGTTACAGCATCAGGTAAAAGTCCTAGTCCCATAACTTTAACGTCTCCACCTTTTGGATGAAAACCATACTCTAACATGTAAAAATAAAACCCACTAGCTTCTTTGATAAATTGATCGCTAGCTTGTTTCTTTTCTTCCATTGTCATAGTTTTATTATTTCTAATCTTTTTTGGTACTTTAACTAAAGGACCAACGAATACAGAAGGACGTCCTGCTTTTGTATTTCTTTTAGAATCAAAAACTTTAATAGACTTGTCTAGTCTACCAGTATCGAACGCTTTAGATTTGATTAAAGATTTTAGTTTTCTTTTAAGAGGCAAAGCTGATTTTCTTAATGCTCTTCTTAAAGCATTATTAGTTTGACTATTTTTTGGGAATAACTTCTCAAGTCCACTTTGGATTTGAGTCATTGACTTCTTGTCTATTTCTACTGTGATAAAATCTGCCATTAGCTTTTATTTCTAGAAGTATTCAATGTAGTTTTTAATTTTAGAGCTTGTCCTCTTCCTATCTCTTCAATATCTACTATAGTAAATTCTCTTTGATCTCCTGATGCATTATTTCTAAATCTTGGTACTGATATTATGTCATTCAATTTTATATCGGTTCTATATCTAATTATAAAATCAATATCTTTAACATTATGAAGCGAATCAGCATCATTGTTCATCATTCCTTTTTTATGTATCTTTCTAAGCCATATAGGCACCACTGTTTGGCTATCAACCGTGAATTGACCATAACTATTAGCTGTCATACTGTTTTGCCTTAAAAAGCCTCTTATGTCTAATTTACCTATCTCGATCATTAGATAGTTGGTTGTTTGTATTGATTAATTAAATGTTGTGCGCCTAATGGTATTTGATTGACTACAGTTCCTGATATTACATCGTTTCTCATTTCATAATATCTTCCAATAATTAAATACATTGCTTGTTTTAATCCTTCAGGTATTTGTAAAGATTCAGAAGGACCTGCATCAAATTTAATATCTACGCAATCAGGTTTGTCAAACGTTTCTGGAAAGTCTTTATCTTTAGCTGGATAAATTCTAATGTTTGCAAATGGATAGTCTTTATTGCTTACGTAAAAGTCAGTGTCTTCGACTAAAGTTATTTCCGTATTTGTATTGTCAAAATACTTTACATGTACAACATTATTTCCATTATAGCCTAAATCTATATAACCGCCTTTAAAACCATCAGCTATATAAGTCAATTCTATTTCTGTTAAAAGTATACCGCTTTCTTTTTCTACTATGTCTTGTGCGATCTTAATTAAGCTTGTAATATAATTATCGTCTGACGTAAACCCAGAATCAATTCTCAAATGCTCTTTTGCTTCCGCTAATGTTATTGCAAATGTAGATCTTGCTGACTCAACTTTTACTCTTCCATAAGGTAAAAATTGATCAAATACTTTAATTCCAAAAATGTTAGTTATTGACGTCATATTATTTTTTTTAAGTGATAAGCAAGGGACTAAAAAGCCCCTTGCGAATCAACAAACAGAAAAGGGGTACTATGCTAAAAGTGATGTGAACTTCACAGCTTTACCACCTTGAGCGAGTTTAAAGTCAACTAGTGTGTTAACCACTAATCGAATTTGATTGTTTACAGCAACAGTGTAAGGATCAACTACTACGTCAACTCCACCGAACATTCCTACTTTTACATTTGAAAAGTCAGCGAATATACCGTCAGCAGAAGTATCTGCAACAGCTCCACAATGCTTAGAATAAAATACTTTGTAGCCATTCACCATTTGCTGCTGGTAGTTCATGCCGTCCATTGCTGGATTAACTCCAGATACTTGTGCAGCTCTCTTTAATTGGTTTAAGAAAGTTGGGTGTAATACGTATGCTAAATTTCCAGATAAACCTTCGCCTGCAGCCAAAGTCTCTTCAGCTAAAACTAAATCCTTAAACATTGATACTGCGTCAGCAAATGTACCTGTTTCTGTAAATGTTAAAACATCAGTTGTAGCTGGGATAGAAGTTGGAGCATTAGTTACTGTAGAAGCAGAGAACATTGCGTCTGCAATATTTTCAGATACAGACTTACCTAAGTCAGCCATTATTGCTCTTTCTACACCAGTACCATTTTGGTGGATTAATTCTTTTGAAATATTAACATATCCTGCAATTCTATTTGGAGACAATGTTACTGAACTAAAAGCAGCACCACCATCAGCAGCACCAGTATTTTCAGCAGCCATCCATGCAGTAGATTGCTTGTTAACGATAGGAATTCTAGCGTCACCTGTTAAATTTAAAAAGTCAGCACCTAATTGAGTGTAAATAGCATCTTCACGAATAGCATCAACGAATGCTTCTACAGATGTACCAGCTATGTTTGAAGTAACATCAGCTCTTTTTTCAAACATTGATGCAGGAATACCAGCACCTTGAATTGAACGACCAGTAGATCTTGCTTCGCTTTGTGCTTGTTCTTGCACTTCTTTTTCAGCACCTTCAAGGTTATTGTTGATGATACCATCGATGTGCTTTAAAAAGCTATAGCTTCTTTTTACTTTCTCTTCTTCAGAGACAACATTTCTAACTTCTTTCTTTTTCATTTCTTCCATTTTTAAAGCTCTTTCAGCTTTTGATTGTAACTTAGAAGCTTGCTCGTCCATTTCGTCGAACTTTACATTTTCGTCATCAGTTAACTCACGCTCTTCAGTCTTAGCTAAGTCAATTAATGATTCCATTTGTTCTAGAAGGCTAGCACGCTCTTCAGTATAAAACTTGCTTGATTTCATTATTAATTTTTTAATTTGTTTAACTTCATTTTTAAAGAAGCAAGCGAACGTCTATGTAAGTCCATTTCTTCACGCTTGTTTTCTTCTTTTTCTTTCTTAGCTTGTTTAGCTAAAAAATCGTTCTTCCATGTTTCCATAGAACGTAATGCGACTGACGCATCCTCGTATGCAGGATATGTCACGGCGCTTACATCATATAATCTTGAGACTTTGTTGATAGTTCTAACTGTACCATCACTTGTTTGCTCCCAAGAGTCGTCTTCGACTACAAAAGCAAATGAACTTTGGTTAATTGTACCATTATTCATTAGCTCCATTAAATCTCTAGCAGTTGACGTGTTAGGCATAACTGCTTCATAACGTAAACCTTTTTCGTCTACTCTTAATCTTAGACTCTGATTAGTGGTTCTTGCTAATACTAAATTTGCATCGTGATTGAACAAGAATCTAACGTCGTCTTCTAATCTTCCTTCGAAAGCTCTAGGGTGAATTATTTCTCTAAATCCTCCAAGATTGTTGCTTAAACTATTAAACACAGATCCATAACCAACTACAACCTTATTTTCACCTTCTTCACGAACTTCAATATCGCTTAAAGTAAAATGTCTAACCTCTTTGTCATTCATGATAGTTCTCATATCTTCTCCTGACTTGTCAAATTCATTTTGCTCTTCGTAAGCTTGTTTCTCCATTTGATCCTTTTCAGAATCTTCCATTGGTTCTTGAGCTTCTTTCGGTTTTTCGTAAGTTATTATGTAAGTGTCTTCAGTTTCAACAACATTTTTAATGTGTCGTTTGTCTAAATTTTCCATAATATTTTTTTGTTCTTCTTTCATTTTAATTACTTCTGGGTGTTTTGCAGGCAATAAATCTGTGTCATGTTTACCACGTCTAAATTTACCTTTTTTTAATGCATACAAAAAAGAATTTACTCTAGCGTAAGCCCATTGCTCTGGACTATTAACACTTGGTCTAACAGATCCAGGACTAGTCTTGTATGCTCCAACTCCTCGGTCAAATACTTTTTCAAGTTTAGCTAATGTCACTCTAGGATTCCAACTTACACTTAAGTCTTTTACTTCCTCGTTATGATCTTTAACTTTCTTTTCTAAAGCCTTTTTAACCGGTCCTGTCAAAGCTCTATCCTCCTCCTTTCTAATCTGATTCATCTTCTTTTTTGACCAACTAAAACCTGCATCGCCACCCCATAATGCCCAAGCGATACGGCCGTTTGAAGGATAACCTTTTTCACCAGGTCTAAATCCTTCAGCTTTTTTATCTACTTCGTGTCTACTAAAAAAACTAAACATTCTTTTGATAGTACTAACAGATAAATTAGTTTTATTTTTAATATCTCTCGCTCGAGATACTCCAACCTGAGTTCCACCTCTTCCAAACTCTTTTCGCCAATCTAATCCTTTAATGGCTTCTGAGACCATTCCTGCTGTTGGCGTACCATCTACATCACTTAAAGCTCTATTGCTCATTAGAATCGCTCTGGTTTTCTATAGGCGCATAATTCAACGCATAGTAATGTGCATCACCTTCTGATCCTATATCATTTAAGTTCTCAAGTCTTCTTATATCGTTGATTGATAAAACACCAATCGAACTCATGTCTTTGTAATATTTTGCTCTTGCTTCTGAGTCTCCTCTTAGCATTGCATTTGTGTTAAACCTTATTGAATACGAATCTTGCTCGTTCTCTCTAAATAACTTTCTCTCAATTTCTTCTTCTAAGCTAACTAAATATGGTCTTAAAGTATGTGTCAAAAAGTCTAACGATTGTTGTTCAATATTTGAAAACGTTGCTCTATCTAAATCACCTATCATATGAGGTGGTACTCTAAAGATTCTAGCTATTTCCGTTACTTGAAATTTACGAGTATTTAAGAAGTCTGCATCTTGAGGATTCAAACTAACAGGCTTAAAGCTCATACCTTCTTCTAATATAGCAGTCTTATGTGCATTCATTGGTCCATTACCGTAAGAAACATTCCAAGAATTCTTTAATCTTTCAGCTGCTTCTTTAGATAGTTTTCCAGGATGTGATAAAATTCCAGAAGGAGTTGCAGCGTTTCCATAAAAAGCTCCACCATATTTGTTTGCAGCTACACTTAATCCTATTGAATCTCTGTGAGTTTCTATTACAGATCTTCCTTTGACTCCATCATATCCTAAACCAAGAAAGTGCAACATGTCATCATGCTTAATTATTTCACCAGATTCTTCTTCAGTTATTCCGCTTTGATTTTTACTTGGTTTTATTTCGTAAAAGATCTCGTCACCTTTTAGCTTAACATAAACATCATCACTAGGAATATATCTTAAAGCTATTGGACGCGCGCTGGCATCACGAATTATCTTAAAGTAACTGTTACCATTAAGAACTAAATTAGTCATCAGAATTTGCCTCCAAGTATAACTAGTCATGTAGTTATTAGGTTTCTTAGCTAATAGCTTGTAAATAGGATGAGCTTTGTCTAAACTTTTATTTCCGTTAGGATCTTCTTTTATTACTTCGATAGGTAATGAAGCTACTGACTCAGATAGAACTCTAACGCATGCAAACACAGCGCTATAAGTCAGTGATGAATCTTCGTTAACATTTACACCAGTATTAGATAAACCAGTTAAAACGTTTTGTAAAAAAGTTTGCCCGTTGTCTCTCTTTTCTCTACGAAACAAATCGAATATGCTTGCCATAAATACGTATTATATTACAAATATAAGAGTTACAACTATCCGTATAAATTTAAAGCAAAAAAAAAGATGCGAAGAAATTACTACAAAACTCCGCACCCTTATTAGTCTTTAAAAAAGTTATAAGATAACCAAATAAAGACTATAACTATCGTCCACTCGAACATTACAAAAATAATAAAATCATAGGACTAAATATTAATATCACTCCTAAAATTAATTCTAATGCTGTTTCTTCTTGTTCGTCGTTCATATTTTTCATGATCCTATTTTTTTAAAGTTTTAATATATTTAATGATTCGTTTGTTTTCTCTTTTCAATCTAGCAATAAAGGTTTTATTTTTATTCGCGTAACGTTTAAAATCTTTTGGAGTTTCTAACTCAAGTAAATTATTTTCACATCTAGAAATTTCAATATCTAGGTTTAATAAAAATTGATTGTATTCTGCGTCTAAATCTCGGTTATTAAATTTAAAGCTTTCTATTTCAAAAAGTATTTTCCCTATTCGGTATTCTGCCTGAGTTACATAAGAATCCGACATAATTTCAATAGTCGCAGTACCAGTTCTATCCCATCCGTTATCTTTATCTGATACATTGAGCAGAGTAGTTATGCTAGGAGTATAATTGTTATCTCCCATTCCTTGCGAGAACAATACTGATATGTATTTTTTTAGAGTAGCTAATTGAGTTTCTGTAATTTCCATCGTAGTAATTTTTAAATGGCCCGGAATCTCACCGGGCCGTTGTTATTTATTTTTTGATATAGTAAGAAAATACTCGACTGTAATCGCCAATGCTATTTTTTCTGGAATCCCATGTGTCATGAATATCACCATTAACCATTGTTACCCAATGACGGCGAACGTGACAAATAATTGTTGCATCCTTTGGAATATGTTTTGAATTTATACGCACTAATTTTTTTCCAAATTTGATTCGTTGATATCCTAATTTTTCAATATAGGCAATACAATTCTCATCATCATTTGGGAAGTGTCCATTTTCTTTTGATAATGAAAATAAATCATTCCATACAACTTTATAATCCTTTTTTGTTGCAATCGCAATTGATCGTATTACGCAATCACCGATTCGTTTTTTCGCTTGTGGGAATGCTTTTGATCTCCCTCCATCGTTTTTAATAAATTTCATAATGTAGTAATTTTTAATTATTAATTTCATTGTAAATATACAACCTTTTTTTAAACTGTTAAACATTTTTAACATTTTTTTAGTTTACATGATATGGGATAGCACAAATTCTATATGAATTTAGTATGTTTTTTAGTATTTTTTTATGTAAAAAACTATAGCAGACGGAGAATTTTCGGAGAGTTGTAATGCAAAGTGCGCATTTTTATATAAAGAATATACCGTTATCTTCATATGTACTAGGTCCAGATTCTTCACCTGGATTCATACATCTTCCTAAAGCCATAACTAATGCAACCATACCATCAATCTTTTCTGTCGACTTACCTTTGTCCATCTTAATATTACCAGCTGGATCTAACTTCATTTGTAAATTACTACACATCCATCTTAATATTGGATTTGCACCATGGTTTATTTTTCGTGCTAGTACTAACCTTTCTAATTCTTTTGTTGGTGCACTCATACTTACAAAACCTTGACCAAATGGAGCCATAGGCAAACCTTCATTCACAAGATCAATTACTAATTGAGAAGAATTCCAACGATCATACGCTATCGACTTTATGTTAAACTTTTCACCTAGTTCAAAAATCTTTTCTTTAATAAAATTATAGTCTGTCACATCTCCTTCTGTCAGAATCATGTGGCCTTCTTTGCTCCATCCAACATAGTCTACTCCATCTCTTCTACTTCTAATAAAAGCATTGTCCTTAGGCGTAAAGAAATAAGGTAAGATCTCAAATGAATCTTCATTAGGAAATAAAAATACTAATGCCGTAACGTCACGTACGGACGCAAGGTCTAAGCCTACATAGCATTCTTGTCCTATTAGTTTAGATTCATTGATCTCTGAAAGATCGCAAGTCATCCATTGAGCGTCGCTAATCCATTTTGTTTCGTTAGTAGTCCATTGATTCAGATGCAATCTGCGAAAGGTGTTCTCGTAAGAAACTATCTTTTGTGCTTTCTCTGCTTCTTTCGCTAGATATTCTTTTTTAACTATTGAACCATAACCAGGATTTGCTTTGACCCATGTTTCTTCTTTTGTAAAATCATCATCAATATCCGCAGCATAAATACAAGTCAAAAACCCTTCGTCTTTAACTATTCCTTTTTTTACTTTAGTTGCATATTCATGAACTTCCCAGCATATAGAATTTTTATTATAACCTGCTGTTGTAATTGCTATAGTCAAAGGTTGTTTACGTGCTCCAGTAGACGTTGTAAGAGTGTCCCATAAATCTCTATTTGGTTGCACATGTAATTCGTCAAATATTATTCCAGAAGCGTTAAAACCATGCTTTGTAGAAGCGTCAGCAGATATTGCTTTGTAGTAACTTCCTGTCTTGTCAAATGTGATAGAGTTTTTAAAGATCTTACAGTTGCCTGAAATTACCTTGTCATTTAAACACATTTGTCTAGCTAAATCAAATACAATTCCAGCTTGAGCTCTATCTCCTGCTGCACTATAAACTTCTGCTCCTTTTTCACCATCAGCAAATAGTAAGTATAAAGCTATTGCTGCGCACAGATTTGACTTACCATTCTTCCTAGGTATTTCTATGTAAGCTGTGTTATATCGTCTTAGATCATTCTTCTTTTGTTTCCAGCCAAATAAAGGCTTAATGATCTCATCTTTTTGCCATTTTTCTAATATG
>CAACVD010000966.1_pt1 | contig 13879 bp, 26 predicted proteins | sample 2381771 | NCBI WGS metagenome assembly CAACVD01 (sample SAMEA5211965, study PRJEB30684) | marine metagenome | biome: Marine; feature: Epipelagic; material: Water | collected 2015-10-15 | depth 15 m | reverse complement strand
TTTTGGACAAATCTTCGAGTACCGTTAATATTTTGCAATAGTGAGTGTTCACTACCCCCCTTTTTTGTGATTTTTGTTATAGGTTCATTGTCCTGTAAAAATTTTCGATGTAAGAGAAAAGTATGAACATAGAGTTGATGCCAGAAGATAAGTTGCGTAGATATGCGCATTTGTTGGATAGAGCTAAGGATATTGAAGCGGCTAAGGCTGCGCGTGAACATTTTATGGATTTTTGTTTGGCGGTATGGCCTGAGTTTATTAATGGACGCCACCACCGAATAATGGCTGAAAAGTTTGATGCGATTGCGCGTGGTGAGTTAAAGCGATTGATTGTGAATATGCCGCCGCGCCATACTAAGAGTGAGTTTGGTAGTTATTTGTTACCGGCGTGGTTGATGGGACGTAACCCCCGATTGAAGATAATGCAGACGACGCACACAGCGGAGTTGGCGTTTAGATTTGGACGTAAGGTGCGTAATTTGATGAATTCGGGTGAATATACGCGAGTGTTTAGTGATGTTAGTTTGCGGCTGGTGTTGGTGGTGCGGTGACTGGCCGAGGTGCAGATTTGTTAATTATTGATGACCCCCACAGTGAGCAGGATGCGTTGAGTCCTACGGCGTTGGAGCATGCTTATGAGTGGTATACGTCTGGACCTCGGCAGCGCCTTCAACCTGGAGGGTCTATAGTGATAATTATGACCCGATGGGCAGAGAATGATTTAACAGGTAAGTTGGTGCGCCAGCAGGCCCGCGATATTTTAGCGGATAAGTGGGATATTGTAGAGTTCCCTGCTTTGATGCCTGAGAGTGATGAACCATTGTGGCCTGAGTTTTGGAAGAAGGATGATTTATTAAGTGTAAAGGGTAGTTTGTCTGTTGGTAAGTGGGAGGCGCAATGGCAGCAGAACCCAACGAGTGAACAGTCTGCGATATTGAAGCGTGATTGGTGGCGTAAGTGGGAAGATGAAGATCTGCCTACTTTGCAGTATGTGATGCAGTCTTATGATACGGCGTTTAGTAAGCGCGAGTCTGCTGATTATAGTGCGATAACTACGTGGGGGGTTTTTTACCCTGAGGAGGGAGGCCCAGCTAGTATTATTTTAGTTGATGCGCAGCGTGGTAGATGGGATTTCCCTGAGTTGCGCCGTGTTGCGTTGGAAGAATTTAAGTATTGGGACCCAGAGATGGTATTAATTGAGGCAAAGGCTAGTGGTATGCCGTTGACGCAAGAGTTGCGTAATATGGGTATACCAGTAACGAATTACAGTCCGTCGAGAGGTAATGATAAATTTACGCGAGTAAATTCAATTGCACCTTTATTAGAAAGTGGTTTAGTATGGGCACCAGATACCCGATGGGCTGAGGAGGTAATAGAGGAATGCGCTGCGTTTCCGGCTGGCGAAAACGATGATTTTGTTGATACGGTAACACAGGCGTTGCGCCGATTTCGCGAGGGCGGTTTTATTGCGCACCCAGAGGATTATGAAGAGGAAGATAGTGTTCCTAGGCAGAGGATATATTATTGATGGCAATACAACCGCGCCCGAGTAATGTAGATAGATCGTTACTGCAAGCCCCGAACGATATGTTAAGTGAGGTTGAGGTTGATTTGGCCCAACAAGAAGATGACTTCCTTAATGTAGAGGTTGTTGATGAACCTGATGGTGGTGCTGAGGTTGTATTTGGCGAAGATGATTTACGGCGTGGTGAGGAGCCAGCTGATTTTTTTGATAATTTAGCAGAGTTTGTCGATGATGATACATTGAGTGATGTTGCTAGTTATGTGTTAGATTCTGTAGAGGATGATGAAAATAGCCGTGAAGATTGGCGGGATACGTATACTAAGGGTTTGGATTTGCTTGGTATGCGGTATGAAAACCGTACTGAACCGTTTGATGGTGCAACGGGAGTTATTCACCCGATATTGAATGAAGCTGTAACGCAGTTTCAGGCTGGTGCTTATAAGGAGATGTTACCTTCAACTGGACCAGTAAGAGCTAATATTGTTGGATTGCCTAGCCCACAGGTAGAAGCACAGGCTCGGCGCGTACAAGATTATATGAATTATATGATAATGTACGAAATGGAAGAATATGAACCAGAATTTGACCAGATGTTATATTATTTGGGGTTGGCTGGTTCAGCTTTTAAGAAGGTTTACCGCGATGATGCTTTAGGTAGAGTGGTAAGTAAGTTTGTACCAGCGGAAGATGTAGTAGTACCGTACACGGCTACTGATTTGCGCACGGCAGAGCGCGTTACGCATGTATTGCAGATGTCACAAAATGAGCTGCGCAAGTTACAAGTAGCTGGTTTTTATTTAGATGTAGAGGTACCCGAGGATACAGAGGGTGATACAGATGAAGTTGATGATGCGTATGACAAATTAGAAGGCAAAAGTTCCACAGGTAATGATGAAATGGTGACAATTTACGAATGTCACTGTTACTTGGACCTTTCCGAATACCCAGATATAGGTGCTAATGGCGAAGAAACAGGAATTAAGCTACCTTATGTGGTAAGTGTAAGTAAAGATACGTCCGAAGTATTGTCAATACGCCGTAATTTCCGTGCAAATGATGCGATGAAGGCAAAAATACCGCATTTTGTGCAGTATAAGTTTACTCCAGGACTCGGTTTTTACGGTTTTGGTTTAATTCATTTATTAGGAAACCTAAGCAGAACAGCTACAGCTAATTTACGCCAATTAATTGATGCTGGTACGTTAGCTAATATGCCAGCGGGATTTAAAGCGCGTGGATTACGAATAGCTGATGAAGGTAGTCCGTTACAACCTGGAGAATTTAGGGATGTTGATGTTCCTGGAGGTGATTTACGCACTTCTTTAATGCCATTACCGTATAAAGAGCCTTCTGGAACGTTATTCCAGTTAATGGGTTTTGTTGTGACTGCTGCACAACGGTTTATTGGAACTACAGATATGGGTGTTGGCGATGGTCGGCAAGAGATGCCTGTAGGAACAACGATTGCGTTGTTAGAACGTGGTGCAAAAATTGTAAGTGCGGTGCATAAACGCTTACATGCCGCGATGAAGTTAGAATTGAAGATGTTAGCGCGGTTAATCGCAGAAGACCCCCAGCCGTACCCTTATCAGGTAGGTGTTGAAGGCCAAATAAAGTTGCAAGATTTTGATGGCCGGATAGATATATTACCTGTGAGTGACCCAAATATTTTTAGTATGTCGCAACGTGTGGTTTTAGCGCAAGAACAATTAAAATTAGCTCAGGCTGCACCCGATTTGCATAATCTACATGAAGCGTATCGCCGTGTGTATGAGGCTTTGGGTGTAAATAATATTGAACAAATTTTAAAGCCTACTCCGCAACCTGCTCCTGAGAACCCAGCTACCGAAAACCAAAAAGCAAGTGAGGCAGCTAAAGGCCAAGGTAAATTACAGGCGTTTGGTGACCAAGATCATGATAGTCATATCGCGGTGCATTTAGCTTATATGAATAGTAAGGTTGCACAGATGCAGCCGCCTGTTTTAATGGTATTAGAAAAACATATTTACGAACATCTTGGTTTAAAAGCTATGGTTATGGCGCAACAGCAGATGCAACAAGCAGGACAACAAGTAGACCCTGCTCAGCAAGAACAAATGATTGCTCAATTGCAAGCACAATTAGTTGCGCAGTTTCAGCAGCAACAACCGCCACAACCGCAGCAAGACCCATTAGTTGAGGTTAAAAAGCAAGAGCTTGCCTTGCGCGAACAGCAAATACAAATGGATAACCAAGTAGATCAACAGCGTTTGGCTATGGATGCGCAGCGTAATGCAGAACAAACAAATGTAGCACGTGAGCGTATTGATTCGCAGGAAGATATAGCGCAGATGCGAGCGCGGATCGCTATGATGCGGCAACAGCAAAACCAGCAAGGGAGGTAGTTGTGGCTGAAAAAGGTAGAAATAAACCAAGAAAAGTTAAGAAAAAACAAAAACGTAAATCACCTTCAATCAAACAACGTTTTAAAAAAGCTGGTGAAAATATACGGCAAGAATTAGATGCTAGAAACAAAGATGTTGTAGATGTGCCTTTAGATGAAATGAGTGATTTGTTTACATCTGTGCCAATAGGCTTGTATAGAATGGGAAAAGGTAACTTAAAAATGTTGGCAGGAGCAGCCAAAGGTTTAGCTGGTTATGCAGAAGGTGGTGAGGTTAGAGCGTTCAAAAATGGTGGCGCAGTTATGAAAGGTCGAGGCCCTAAGTTTAAAGGTTCTAAATAGGAGATAGTTATGAAAGATAAGCGTATAAAGATGTTAAAAGATATGCTCAAAGAAGCTATGGATATGGATGACCAAGATAAAATTAAAGAGATTGAAGCAGAAATGTTCCAAGTTTATGGATTTGATAACCGCAAAGGCAAATCCATGGGCAGTGGTAAGATGGGTGAGAAAAAAGGTGGTAAGACTAAAAAAGCTAAAGGCAATGCTGCCCTTATGGATGCAACAAGTGATCATTCCAGTGGTGGTAGCGTCAGTCGTGGTGGTGGGGCTGCTTTACGCGGGATAGGTTTTAAAGGTGTGTTTTGATGGTACAATTAACTGCATCGATGATTGATCAGTTAAAAATACTGCCGCGTTTGATGATGCTTGCTGTTACTGTTTTGACTTACCAAGCAGTGCATTGGTTTATGACTTTACCTGACCCAAGCGTTGCTCAATCTGGATTAGTTTCTATTTGTATGGGTGCGTTGACAGGTTGTTTTGGTATTTGGATGAATAAAGAAGCTAAAACAGACCAATCTAATAAAGGAGTTTGATATGGCTACACTTGCAGAATTAGAGGCACAAGCAAAAGCGGCTATGCCTACACGTGAAGATTTTTTTAGCAATGTTACTGGTACAGCTAATAATCCTACCTCGCAAGTTATTTACGATGCCGCTACAGGTTCAACAACTCCTAATTATACTTCTGTACCTAATGTGTATGCAGGTGAGCCTACTTTTACAGGATACGGTACAGGTGGGTTTAATGTTGGTGGTGTTAATCCCAATGCAGGGGATAATGTGCAAACGAGTGGCACTGTTTTAGGCCCAGCTATAAATGTTGCTCTTGCTGACCCAAACATTAACATAAATAGTGCTTTAGATTTATTGACAACTACTCCACAGGGGCAATTTGATACAATTTTTGGTGGCATGGCTGGTAGTGGTGAGGAAGGAGCTATAGTTGATGGTGTGCCAGTAGGTGGTCAACAAGGTTTACTACAAGGTCAATATGGTGGTAATCCTTATGCGGCTGCTGCCCAAATAGGTCAAGATTACCAAACAATATCACAAAATAATCCGCTTGGTTTAACACAAGAAGGTTTAGGTACATTAGCGGCTTCAAATCCGGTAGTGCAAGAATTAATGAACCAGAATTATTTTACACCAACAACAACACCTGACCCCACCCTTGCCAGTATGTTGACCGCATCGACCGATTTTACGGCTAATAATCCGTTTCAAAACCAACCACAAACAACACCACAATCAGCTGTGGGACAAACAGTAGATCCTATTACTGGGATGCCTTTTGTGACGCCCCCAACTGGTTATGATCCGGGAGGCATTGGTAGTACGCCAGTATTTGGTACAGGGTACAATCCGATGTTACCCACAGTATAAGGATACGTGTATGTTAGGTACTTTATTAGGAGGTTTAACAGAACTCGCTGGTGGTTGGTTAAACGCAAAAGCACAAAAGCAAGCCGCCGACGCTCAATTAAAGTTGTCGGAAGCCGAAGCCAAAGCAAAAATAATGTTAAGCAAAGAAACGTCGGTGGCCGATTGGGAACGCATTATGGCACAAAATTCGGGTTCGTCGTGGAAGGACGAGTATTTTGTCATTGTTTTAAGTATCCCGATGATTCTGTGTTTTATTCCGGGACTCGAAGGAGTTGTAGAGCATGGTTTTACCCAGTTGGAGAAGGCACCGGATTGGTATATGTACGCCCTTTTAACTGCGATAAGTGCTTCATTTGGAATCCGAGGTTTTAAACAGTTTATGACAGGTCGCAAATAATGGACATGTGGCAGTGGATCGCATTGTTTAGTGCGGTGAGTTTAAACACGGTGGTAAACTGTTACCGTTTGTATTTGGAGAAAAAAAGATGGACGGAATACCAATAATTTACGCGACTAAAGAACGGCGCTTTAAGGTAGATCTTTTTACGTTTGATTGCCCGAAGTGTGGAAAAACCCACACGCATGGTTACGGAGAGGGGCATCGTGTTTCTCATTGCCACGATTCAGATCTTTTCCCGCAAGGATATATTTTAAAGGAAAAAAGAAATGAGCCTATATGAAAACATACATAACCGCCGGAAGTCTGGAAAACCGATGCGCAAAAAAGGTGCTAAAGGTGCGCCGAGTGAAGATGATTTTAAAGCGGCTGCTCGTACGGCAGCTAAAAAAGGTAAGTACGTGAAGAAAAAGAAAAAGGCAAAAAAATGAGTTTTAAACTTTCTACACGCAGTTTATCACGGCTAGAAGGTGTAGATGAACGCCTACAAGCAGTTGTAAAATCTGCAATACATAACACTAAGATAGATTTTGGTGTTATCTGTGGTTTGAGAACTATTGAAGAACAACGCGCTTTGGTTGAAAAAGGTGCCAGTCAAACAATGAAAAGCAAACATATTGAGGGTTTGGCAGTTGATCTTATGGCTTACGTGGGTTCCCGTGCTAGTTGGGAACTTAATTTGTATGATGATATAGCAGATGCTATGGCGCAAGCGGCTAGAGATATAGGTGTGAGTATATGCTGGGGTGCTGCGTGGGCTACTCCATATGAGTCTTACCCTATGGATATAAGAAATTGGAATGGCACTATGGAAAATGCCATGAACGCTTACATTGATTTACGTAGGTCGCAGGACCGGAGGCCGTTTATGGATGGCCCACATTTTGAGTTAATTTTATGAATGACCTTTACATTTATGATAATTTGCTTAAACTCATTCAAGAACGGAGGGGGTTTGTTATAGAGGCTATTTGTTATGGGCCTGTTGCAGACTTCACCGCTTTTAAGGAACTCCGAGCAAAACTTGGGGAACTTGAACAAACTGAACAGGATTTAAAAACCCTGCTAAATAGGATATCAGATTCCGATGACTAAAACCCTGCTCGTGCCAAATCGGCTTGCAAATAAACAAAAATCTAAGGGTGAACTAGAAAAAGCATACGTTAAACAAGAAGACGTCGTACTAGACCCTACTAAACTTTCAACAAATGCAATAGATCGTATGCCTCAGCCTACAGGCTGGCGTATTTTATTATTGCCGTATCAAGGTCGCAAACAAACTCAGGGTGGTATTTTATTACCCGATGAAGCACGTGAACGTGAGGCAGTGGGTACTGTGTGTGGGTATGTGTTGAAAGTTGGGCCATTAGCTTACCAAGATTATGACAAATTTGGCGGCGATGAACCTTGGTGTGTAGAGGGCGATTGGGTAATTTTTGGGCGGTACGCTGGGAGCCGTTTTAAAATAGAAGGCGGCGAAGTGCGCTTGCTGAATGATGATGAAATCTTAGCAACAATAAATAGTCCAGATGATATTCTGCACCTGTAACATGGAGATATCCCATGCAAGATGAAAACACTAAACCAAATACCGAAGAAATTGAAGATGCTGTAGAAGTTGAGGTAGAAGAAGAAACTACTGAAGTAGCGGCTGAACCAGAGCCACCAGAAGAAAAAGCGGCAAAACCCGAAGATAGTGAACAAGAACTCGAACAATACAGTGAAGGCGTCAAAAAACGTATAAGTAAATTAACAGCTAAAATGCGAGAAGCAGAGCGGCGTGAAAAAGCAGCTCTCGATTACGCGCAGTCTGTACAAACACAATTACAACAATCACAGCAACAACGTAATAGTTTAGATGCTTCTTTTGTGGCTGAGTTTGAAAATAGAGTTAAAGTTCAAGATGAGTTATTACGCAACCAACTAAAGGATGCGATTGATCGTGGTGATATAGAACGCCAAGTAGAAGCACAACGTCAGCTGGCAGAGGTGGCTAGTCAAAATGAGCGTTTAAAATATGTAAAAGCGCAACAGGCGCAAGTTGCGCAAATACCGCAAGGACAACCACAACAAGTTCAACAACCACAACAAGCACCAGCTCCTAAAAAACCTGACGCAAAAGCAGAAGCATGGGCTGCACAAAATGATTGGTTTGGTGCTGATGAACCTATGACTATAACCGCATTTAGTATACATAAACAGCTTACTGAAGTTGAAGGGTACGATGGAAATACTGATGAATATTATGCAGAGGTAGATAGGCGTATACGTTCTGAATTTCCCCATAAATTTAATGGCGCAGCAAAGTCTCGTAATACTCCTGCAGTGGGGTCTGCTAGTCGTGGTACAACCCGAAGTAATAAAAAATCTGTAAAGTTGTCACCTTCACAAGTTGCAATTGCACAAAAACTTGGTATAACAAAAGAGCAATACGCAAAACAATTACTGCGTATGAATGAATCGTGAGGAATTACAATGAGTAATAGAAGCCCACGCAGTTCCCAAACTCGGGACACTAACAGCCGAGCTAAACCTTGGCGACCTCCGTCTACTTTAGACGCACCACCTGCACCGGATGGTTTTGTACATCGTTGGATCCGTGAATCTGTTATGGGTTATGATGATAAGAAAAACTTGTCTGCTCGCCTTCGCGAAGGCTTTGAATTAGTTCGCGCCGATGAGTTTCCTGATTTTGAAGCACCAACAGTCCAAGATGGTAAACATGCTGGCGTAATTGGTGTGGGAGGTCTGGTACTCGCACGGTTCCCTGAAGAAACACGTCGACAGCGCAATGCACATTTTCAGCAGCAAACTGCTGATCAAATGACTGCTGTAGATAATGATCTTATGAGGGAGCAACATCCGTCTATGCCTATTACTAAACCTGATAGGCAGTCTCGTGTAACTTTCGGTGGAAATAATTCTGCCGAATAATTGGAGCTTAAATTATGGCTAATACTGATAGCGCCTTTGGGTTGCGTCCCCATAATCTCCTAGGTTCTGCACCGAATAGCAACGGATTGACGCCTTACAAGGTACAAATTAATGGAGTTGCTGGGTCATCATCAGCTATTTATCAAGGTGATATGGTAATTCCACTAACAAATGGCCTCGTAGATGTAAGTGCGGCAGACGGTGGTTCGGTTGCAATCCTAGGTGTTATGGCAGGGTGTGAATATACTGCACTCGATGGCACACCCAAGTTTGACAATAACTATCCAGGGACTGCGTCCCTAAAATCAGGTACGGAAGCAACAGTTTTTGTATATGATAATCCTTTTCAAGTGTATGAAGTCAATTGCGATGCAAGTCTTACAAACCTTGCTACCGCAACGGCATTGATTCACTCGAATGCAGAAGGGGCGACTTTTGGGTCGCAAACTGGTTCGACAGGAATCTCCGCAGGGGAACTTTCTGTTTCATCAGCTGGAGCTACAACGGCAACGGATAATTTCCGTATCGTTGGCTTTAAAGACGTTGAGGGTATAGATTATGCCTCAGCTGGCGTAATCGCACTTGTGCGACTAAACCTTCCCTTCCATCTATCAACCACTGGCTTATAGGAGTATATAGATATGGCTATTGCAAGATCACAACTCCTTAAAGAACTTGAGCCAGGACTCAATGCTCTTTTTGGATTGGAATACGATCGGTATGATGATGAACATACCGAAATTTTTGAAAGTGAAACTTCAGACCGTGCGTTTGAAGAAGAGGTAATGCTGTCTGGATTTGGTGCCGCACCAGTTAAAGGTGAGGGACAGGCTGTATCATTTGATATGGCAAACGAATCATTTACTGCACGGTACACCCATGAAACGATTGCGCTTGCGTTTGCGATTACTGAGGAGGCTGTAGAGGATAACCTTTATGACCGTTTGAGTTCTCGTTACACTCGTGCGCTGGCTCGTTCTATGGCTAATACTAAGCAAGTAAAAGCGGCGGCTGTTCTTAACAATGCGTTTGATAGCACCTTTGCTATTGGCGATGGTAAAGAGCTTTGTGCGACAGACCACCCAACTGTGGGTGGAGGTAACTTCGCTAATGAGCTGGCTGTTGCAGCGGACCTCAATGAAACGTCACTTGAGCAATCTCTTATTGATATTGCGGCGTTTATTGATGAACGTGGCCTAAAAATCGCATTGCAAGGTCGTAAGTTAATTATTCCACCAGCGTTGCAGTTTGTAGCTGAACGTTTGATGGCATCTAATTTACGTCCTGCGACAGCAGATAATGATATTAACGCCCTGCGCAACATGGGTATGTTGCCTGAAGGTTATGTTGTTAATCACTTTTTAACAGATACCGATGCGTTTTTTATCAAAACTGATGCGCCTAATGGGTTTAAACACTTTGTGCGCAGCCCAATCAAAACATCTATGGAAGGTGATTTTGATACAGGTAACGTCCGCTACAAGGCTCGCGAACGTTACAGCTTCGGTGTATCTGACCCACGTTGTGTGTTTGGTTCTCCTGGAGCTTAATATACTGCTCGATAAAAACTGTGAAGGGGGGCTTGTGCCTCCCTTCATTTTTGCCTACACTGAAAATGTCCCTGACAGTTACACGATGTAACTGACTTAACCCAAGACAGGAGATTGATATGGGTACTTCAACTTATTCAGGACCATTACGGTCGAAAACAACAGTTAAAACAATCAGCGAAAATGCAACTTCTGGCGCAATCACAGAGATAATTACTTTTGGTGATGGGCCTGTTAGTCTTGCAGATGGCAATGTAACTCTTACAAATGCAACCCACAGTGGAAGAGTTTTATTGGTGCCAGATGGTAGTCAAGATAATACATACACGCTTCCAGCACCGATTGCTGGTTCTATGTTTAGGTTTGTATATGCTGGTGCTGCTGCTGATGGTACTGATGCACTTATTATAACTCCAGGAAATACAAACTTTTACATCGGCGGTGTTACATTTCTTGACTCTGACAATGCTATCAGTTCTGTCTTTTCTAATGGTAGCTCAAATAGTAGTATTCAATTGAATGTACCTGCTGGTTTTGATGTAACTGTTATGGGTCTTAATACAACAAATTATCAAATTTTTGGTAATGTTACGAGTGCGACTGCCCCTGCATTTGCTGATCAATAATAGGAGGTCATAATGGCTGATGCTGTAACCTCGCAAACTTTAATAGATGGTCCGACACAGGCCGTTATGAAGTTTACTAATATTTCAGACGGAAGTGGAGAAAGCGCAGTTAAAAAGGTTGATGTATCTGCACTTGCAACAAATACCAACGGTGATGCTTGCACTGAAGTTACCATTGAGCGTATTTGGTGGCAGTGTATAGGAATGAAAGTACAAATACTTTTTGATGCTTCTACTGATGCGTTTTGTATCGAACTTGGCGAAAATCAAAGCGGTGACCACGATTACACTTATTTTGGTGGACTTACTAATAACGCTGGCAGTGGTAAAACAGGGGACATTATGTTTACTACTGTTGGACATACTAGCGCAGATACATATACGATTATCTTGCAAATGCGGAAAAAGTACAACGTTTAGTATGTGAGGCTCTGATGGCGACTACAAAAGATGTAACGCGCACACCGAGCGGTAAGTTGAAGTACAGGGGTGAAACCTTTCCAGGATACAATAAACCCAAGCGCACTCCAAAAGCTAAGAAAAAATCTGCGGTATTGGCAAAAAAAGGTAATGAAGTCAAATTGGTTAGATTTGGCGATCCTAATATGTCGATAAAGAAAGACCAACCTGCACGGCGTAAATCGTTCAGAGCTCGACATAATTGCGATACTGCCAAAGATAAATTCAGTGCGCGGTATTGGTCTTGTAAAGCGTGGTGACGATGGATTTAGTTCATATAATCGATACGCTCATCGGTATTTTGGTTATGGGCGGTGCTTGGTTTTTATCTTCGCAAGCAAAAGAACTTAAACGTGTTGAGATATTATTAAACCGTACACGTGAGGATTATGCCACACGTACTGAAATGCGTGACGATATGCGTCAAGTTATGGAAGCATTACATAGGTTAGAAGATAAACTCGATCGTGCTTTACAAAAGGATGTGTAGGTATGGCTATATCTCGTGCTCAGACAGCTTCAACAGTTAAAAAAGCACCGAGTTCTCGTCGTCGAAAAAGCAAAATCCCTAAAAAATATTTAGCTGGTTTATCTGCTGAAGATAAAGCCAAACGCAAAAAAGAAATAGAACGTAATCGTAAAAAAAGTGCTAGTGATCCTACTGCCTATAATTTTCCTACAGATAAAACAAAATCAGGCAAACGTAGGAAAACAAAAGAATCTAAGCACACAAAAGCGTTTCGTAAAAAATTTGGAAAAACGAGGAAGTCTTAATGGCAAAGAAAATGACCCCCAAACAAAAAAAGTTAGCAGCTCTAGCTGAACCACGTAATAAAATTACGCGAGCTGATATTATAGCTGGTGCGACAAAGAAAGCTGGTACAAATGGCAAAAAAACAAGACCCAAAAAAGGGAACAGGAAAAAAACCTAAAGGTAGCGGACGTAGATTATATACTGACGAAAACCCAAAGGATACTGTGAGTATAAAATTTGCTACACCGAGTGATGCTCGTGCTACTGTCGCTAAAGTTAAAAAATTAAAAAAACCTTTTGCACGTAAAATCCAAATTTTGACTGTAGGGGAACAACGTGCTAAAGTGATGGGTAAAGAACAAGTTGTCAATATTTTTAAAAAAGGCAAAGAAAGTATCAGAAAAGGAAGGAAAAGCTAATGTCTCTTAGCGCGGCTACTAAAAAATCTTTGACAAAAAAAGCTGAAGCTGCTCGAAAAAAAGGTAAAAAAGTTACGGCTGGTCAATTAGCACGAGTGTATAAAAAGGGATTAGCCGCTTATCGCACAGGACATCGTCCAGGAACAACACCTAATCAGTGGGCTATGGCTCGTGTCAATAGTGTATTAACTGGAGGTAAAGCAGCAAAAGTTGATGCCCATATTTTTGGAAAGGGCAAAAAGCCTAAAAAGAAAGAGAGTAAAAAGAAAACATGAGTTTTTTACAAAGTAACATCCCGTATTTTAAATGCTGGGTGCGCAAAGAGTATACTTGTAATCATGAGCAATATCATGGTGAGTTTCTCGCTGCAATGGCAATAGCGGTTACAACGATACCTAATCGTTGCTTGAGTTTTCAGGTAATTTTTACAGGATATGAAGTGGAAGAAGATGAGCCAAATGTGCATGGTGGAGCGATGTGGGCGCGTATGCCGATAACTGCTTTAGTTGGCGATGGTGCTTTTGAAAATTTTCCAGATCCTATGGAAGTGTACTCAGCACAACCTTGGGACTGTATGTCGCATACCCATGCGGTATATTCGTTACGCCGAGCGCAACCTTGTCCATGGCTTGCAAAAATCGGCAGTGAACTTTACCCTGCTAAATATTACTTTACTGTCGATTATACTGATAGTGAGGTAGCAGACGACCCTGCTCAACACAAACAAAGCCATGTGCTTGAGTTGTTAGACGCTGGTGCATACACTGGCAATATTGTGGCTTTGCCAAATAATCGGGTTAGAGTAACACATCCCGCTTGGTTTGAAACTGGAGAAGGTGCTCCTGATTTTAAACCGTCTCAACATATACACTATTCAAAGTCTGATTTAGATTATACTATGGATGTTAATCAGATTTTTGACAATCTTTATGCTGAAGAGGAGCAAAGCGATGGTAAAAAAGAAAAACGGTAATGGTAAGCGCATGATGAAAGCTAAAGGCGGCATGGGTAAGCGCATGATGAAAGCTAAAGGCGGCATGAATAATAAACGCATGATGAAAGCTAAAGGCGGCATGATGGGTAAGCGCATGATGAAAGCTAAGG
>CAACVD010000965.1_pt1 | contig 13883 bp, 23 predicted proteins | sample 2381771 | NCBI WGS metagenome assembly CAACVD01 (sample SAMEA5211965, study PRJEB30684) | marine metagenome | biome: Marine; feature: Epipelagic; material: Water | collected 2015-10-15 | depth 15 m | reverse complement strand
TTCAGTTCTGACATTTCAGTAGAGGACTCCAGATCATCTGATCAGATCAAAGAAGAATCAGAGAAACAGCCTCAAATATTGAGGTAATGAGAAAGCATAACAAGGCTAATGCAGAGGCTATCAATCAAGGCAACATCGACATTTACTGCGTCACTGTCTCAGCCTTTGCCAAGTACAAGGAGCCTACAATCTCAACTAAAGACGTTAAGGCATTTCGTAAGGATTGCTCAGAAGAGGCAAAGCTTTCGCCCTCCAAGTTGAAAAAGGTAGTAGAAAAAACCCAGTGGGTTTTCGAAAGCTTTCACAAGGACGGCACCCTCAAGAAGATGCACAACCTATCTGGTGCAACCCTAGTGCAAGAGATCAAGAATAAATTTGATGCTCTGGGTGTGACCTCTGAGGCTAAGTTGATCAAGCATTTCGATCCAAAGCGACAGGATCAGTCAGACGTAGAAAAGCTTGTAGAGAAAATACTTGGCAGACCATCCAAGAAAGAGGGTGGTTGGGTTGGTGGTCTCGATGCTAGAGATTACCAAAAATTCGAAGAGGCATTTGAGGCAACCAAAACTGCCAAAGCCAAGATGAATGCTAAGGGAGCCAAGGCAGAGAAGACCAAGAAAGAAGAGCAGAAGATCAACGAAGAGGTCAACGACTGCTCTGCTCAGTTGGTAGCCTCTGCAAATGCAGACTCAGTAAATCAAAAGCAACAGGATGATCTAAACAACATCCCATTCTGATTATGTCTAACAGGGCAGTAAAAAAGTTTCCTATAACTTTTACTGCCTTGAGAGATGCAATCAGCATCAATCAATCTCAATCAATTATAAGGAGTGAAAACATGAGATTTACAGAAACAAGAGACGCTATAGTCTCAATATTACAGCATAACCTAGAGGTTCAACAATCTGGAAAAGCAACCGACTCTTCTATCCTCAACCCTTATCTACAAGGCGAACCAGGAATCGGAAAGACTTGTTGCATCTATTCTGCCCTATCCATATTAGGATCAGAATGGGGATCATATATGCTCAGACTTGCAGACTGTGAGCCGTCTGTCCTAGGTGGGCAGAGATATCCAAATCAAGATTTCTCTGGCATCCAAATTGCCGAGCCAGATTGGCATATCGCTATTTGGAAAATGTGGAAAGAGGGCATCAAGAAAGGTGCCTTGGTTCTTGACGAGGCTCCAGAGGGAGACACTATGACACTGAATAACGCTAGGCAATTTATCCAAGGTCTCGGAGTTGGTCAGTGGAAATTGCCTCAAGGTTGGTTCGTTATCCTTGCTGGTAACAGAGTTAAGGATAAGGCAGGAGCAAAGAGAATGCCCTCACATTTCAGAGACTGCTTAGTCTTCTTAGATGTTGATGCCAATATCGAGGACACTTGCAATCATGGTGCAGACTCTGGTTGGGATTTCAAAGTTGTTTCCTACCTCAGAGCGAGACCAGAATTTTTCTGCAAGAATGATCCATTAGCAGATGTTAGTCCTAATCCTAGATCATGGGAGAGAGTGAGCAATGCCCTAAGACTACAGGGTCTCAATGCCTCTACTCTACAGCAGATTATCTCTGGCATAGTTGGTGACTCTGCCTGTGCAGATTTCATCGGCTTTCTAAAGATCATCAAGGACGTTCCAGAGTTTTTAAACTTGGATAACCTCATCGCCAACGCAGAGACTGCAAGAATACCAGAGAGACCAGACGTTCAGTATGCTCTTTGTGGTGCCTTGTCTCAGAGGGCAAACAACGCAAACATGGGCAAGATCATTGCTTATGTTTCAAGGCTTACATCTCAAGAGATGGCAGTCGTTTGCATCAAGGATGCAGTCAGAAGAGACAACTCTTTTGCCAAGCACCCAGATGTCAAAGCATGGTTAAGATCAACAGGTAGGGAGTTAATGATATGATCACACTCGATGCAGATAAAAAGATCGCTAAGGCTAAAACTTATTTGATCTTAAAGCACCCATTTTATGGGTCTACATTACTGAGCAGTGTTGTCCGAGAGGATAACACTGTTATGACAATGGCAACCGATGGTTCCAGTATTTTCTGGAACCGAGTCTTTGTCGATAGCATTACCGAACAGGAAGTTGTTGGAGTATTCGCTCACGAGGTGTTGCACATTCTTTTCAAACACGCATTGCGTATGAGAGGTCGAGTGCATCAGCTTTGGAATATTGCTTGTGATTATGCTATCAATCACATCCTCAAAAGAGGTGGGTTTACTTTGCCAGAGGGTGCCTTATTCAAAGATGAGTATAGCACCTTTACAGCCGAGACCATCTACAACAAGATCAGAGAGGATATGTCGGAGCCACCAGAGCCACCCACCAAAGGCAAGGGCGATGAGGGAGATGATGGTCAGCCTAATGATGGTCAAGGTAATCAACAGGGGCAAGGTTCTGGCAATCAGCCTAGCGAGTCTGGTAATGGTTCAGTTCCTAAGCCTCAAGGTTGGGGCGATGTTATCGAGCCAAAGAAAGCCGATGGCTCTGCTTTATCCGAGACTGAGTACAAGCTTGCCGAGGCAGACGCAGATCAAAAGCTACTTAATGCTAGTCAGCATAGGAGCCGAGGAGATATTCCTAGCGAGTTGCATGGCATCATCGATGAGTTGCTAGAGCCTACCATTTTGTGGTCTGATCAGTTCGACAATTTTATGAGAGGTGGCATCATTCCAGATGGTTGGACAGACTCAAAAGTAAATGCAGTTAGACTTAAAGCTTGTGGAGTTATTGAGCCTACTATCAAGAAGAGAGGCATCGGTCATGTGGTTGTTGCACAGGATCAGTCTGGATCAGTTCACGACTCCGAGTTGAAGAAAGGCTTTACCGAGTTGAACTATCTCTGCGAGACCCTCAAGCCAGAGAGTGTGACAGTGATCCCATTCGATGCGAGCGTCAACGCAGATAAGGTGCAGTTCTTTGATCAAGGCGAAGAGGTCGAGAAGATCAACATCAAGGGCAGAGGTGGCACCTGTGTTCAGCCTGTCTTTGACTACATCGATGAGACAGGGATCGAGGTTGATAGGCTTGTGATCTTCACTGACATGGGTATCTTTGACTATCCAAAAGAGGCACCTCATTATCCTGTCCTCTGGGTCAACGTATCGCCTACCAAGAGCGAGGCACCCTTTGGCGAGACTATTAGGGTGGATCAGTGATGGAGTACAAGCACAACGATGGGGGGGAATGGTTCTATCAGCCATTCCTTCCCAAGCATCCAAATGCTAGAAAGCCTAAATTATATTTTGGTTCAGTGGCGATAGCTATCGCCTCTGACATTTCCTACATCGATGCTCATGAGCAAATGAAGTTGATACATGACTCATCGAAGTCAAGACGAGTTCAATACCGAAAGGTCAAAGATTACATTTGCAGTATTGGTTTCGATTGGCATTCGACAATGCGTATAGGCTCTGGAGTAGAGGTTCATCTGCGTAAAGAGGAACTGCCAGAGGGTAACCTTATTGTAAAAGTATCTGGCGATCTTGTTGCTGTTATCGATGGAGTTATTAATCATTACCACGATCCGAGACGATACGATGCGAATGGCAATGTTAATCGTGCAGTGTATGGTTATTGGAAAAAACAAGAGTAACTGGATGGGGATTAGAAAAGTTATATGTAACTTTTTTCAATCCCTATCGAGGTACCCTTGGGTATCAGAGTAATTTTGGTCGGTGCGATCATGGTTTACTACTCTTTAAACAAGGCTCAAACCTCTAATTGCAAGGCTCTTTTCGGTGTGGGAGTTAAGCCTTTAAACTGAAACTCCCCTATAATTTCAACTGTCATAAAGGAGTGAACAAATGACATTATTTTCTAGCGTACTGCCACCTCACAAGATGGTGGCTTTGTATCAAGAGCAGATTGATATGATGCGAAAAATCTATCAAGTGCCGTCTAAGGTTGTGCAAGAGTTGCATAAGCAGATGACTGCTAAACATTTCTATGGTTTCAGTATAAATAGAAATTTCGATGATGACGTAAGGGATTACCTAATGAACTTACGTCAGTCTGCCCCAACTAAAGACGATAGCACTATGCTTGCAATCAAAGGCATAGCAGATGCTATCAAGCACATACGAGAGTTTCGTAAAGATGCAAGAGGCGAGACCTACAACGTCAAGGATGGCAAGCTTGTATGTGCCGAACTCGATAAGCTTGAGTTACGAATGATGGAAAACGATATGGCTTTTCGTGATACGATGCGTAGCCACTTTCCTAAAGCGTATGGTATGGTCAAAATTAGAAAGCGTAGACCAGACAAGAATTATCAACCACATCCTTTGACTGATCACTTTGGCGAAACACTATGCCCACCATATACTTGGAAATGGAAAGTTCAAAACCAAGGTCTCGACTGTGTAGAGTCTGGTAAGCGTAGATACCTAGTGATGGACTTAAAAAGCGAACCCAAGGACTACCTAGTCAAAGAGGGTATCGAGTCTTTCAAGGCTACTCTGGTTGACTTTGCATTCAAATACAGAGGTACCAAGTTTAAACCAGAGGTGCATTCTGATTGGTGGGTCTTGCGTAAGAAGACTATGGAAGACGATCTAGTCGGTGTTGGTAAGGACATTCATTCTGCTTATTCTCTTATCGAGAGACGATACAATAGCAGAGCAACTTCAACTTTATTGGGAGATTAATTATGACTATTAGAGAAATGTTAAAATACGTTAAAGAGATGCACGTTATCGATGTCTTTAACTTGATACTTTTATTCATGAGCATACTGGTAATGATATTTATCTGGTTTGCTTTTTCTATCGAGATGGGGGGAACCAATGTTTGAATTTTGGAATAGAGGTTTTCTCAATAAGGTTTTGGTTGTCGCTAGTCTAGCGTTCTGGATAATAACCCTTGGAGTTATTAACTCGATAGCTATCGATGACTTTGATCAACTATCTACATGGGCGAGTCTCGCCCTTGTAGACTTTGTTTTCTTATTAATTGGATTTTGGGGAGCAGATTATTAATGATTTTATCCCTTGGGAGACTAGCGATAGTCTCCCTGTGGATGCAATCAAGTATCAGAAAGAGAGTGAAAAATGACTAGATATAAAGATATGCTGATAGAAAAGCAGGGGCAGTTTTACGATGCGATTATCGATAAGGTAGCCAAGGTAGAGGACAAGGAAGAGTTAGAGACCTTTGCCTCTGATCTTAATCGTAAGCTTGCACTAGACTTTTCTGATCATCACATAGATCAAACTATTTCCTTTCATTGGAATGAATATTGGTCTAAGTATAAGTAGTAAGACGAACACCAATAGACACTGCCTGCTAGGGTTCACTCCCCTTGTCTATTGGAATACTTGGGGATGGGTTTCCGACATAATCCTTCAATGCCTATCCCCATTTTTTTGCAGGACACTTTCCTCCCAAACTCAGCCCTCAGACATTTTGTCTGGGGGCTTTTTTTTTGTCTTTTTTTTTGAGAATAAAAAAGTTCCCTATAACTTTTTGGATGCTGGCACGGGGGTCCCGCGTTTCCAACCAAAAAAAAGAGCCTCCGAAGAGGCTCAGTTAAATTGACACAATCTTGTCAGAGTGAAAATTACATTGGTCAATTCCGATATAAATCTTTTTTCCCTATTTTGTCAAGTTAGTCGGCTCAATATTTGGCGTTTTGGTTTCGGCTCGGCACAAGATGTGGACTTATCATCACATCGTGTCCAACTGCTCGTGACCAACTTTTATCAGAAAGGAGGGTCATCATCTCCAATGAAGTCATCGTATATGCCCTTGGGTTTCATCTCACTATAGGATGATGTAACGGCATTGTAGTTAAGAGACGTATCTCCCTGCTTGCCGACCCATGAGTATCTACACTTCCATGAATGTATTTCAGTGACGTTTGATTCGGATGGGTTGGGTCTGTGTACAGTGAGACCCACATCAGCTTTACTGAACCACGATGCACTACCAGATATATCATATCCCTTTGGCACAGGAACCTTACCAGAACTATCTCTCAACATCTTTGTTGGGTGAGCGATAAACCAAAGGTGTACATCATAACTTTGAGCAAACACTCGTAGTTGTGTCAGCATATCAGAAACCCAATCAGTCTCCTTCACATCGTTTGGTTTGGCTATGTAGTTGTATGGGTCTATCACACATCCTCTAACCCCATGACGTAACACTGCTACCTTTAATCTTTCTATGATTGATGTCAGTGTTGCCAAAGAACCATCGGCTTGATGGACAAAACTAAAATGCTCTTGTAAGAAGTCCTTACCTTTCGATAGATCATCCTTGGTCATTCTTGGACTGAGACCATCAAAAAACGGCTTACCACAGTGCTTGGATATTAATTTGGCTAAATGTATGTCTGGTTGGTTTTCGAAGCTACAGACGGCAAATTTCCACCCCTTGCTCTTTGCTAAGTTCACCATTAACTGATCTACGAACTCTGACTTACCAGAACTTGGATGACCTGTAACCACAGTGATTTGTCCTGTGACTATGGTGTATAGATCATCTACGTTCTCATACCCTGTCGACTCTCCTTTACCAAAGCCATCAGTGTATAACTTCTCTAACTTCTTGTAGAAATGATTAGCATCGTACAAACCTGACACTGGAAACGGCTCTGCCTGATCTATGCTTTCGAAAAGTTCTATAGAACTTTTTTGCATTAGAACATCGTTTGCATCCTTGCAACCCTCTGGATATTTAAATCGATAGCACTTGTGTCTACCCACTCTCCTCGCTATCTCTTCTGACATCGCTTTGCCAGCAGAATCATCATCGGTTGCGATAATAATCTTTTCAACATTCTTTAGAACGTCCTTTGCATTCCATAGGAATCTAAACTTATTATCTGACTCTGGGTCTATCTTGCCGTCCACAACTTTCATAACGGCTCCATTGGGAACACTTACACAGTTATCGTACCCAACTTCCATGAAGCTCAGTACATCCATCTCGCCTTCACATACGATCAATGGTTTATCTGGGTCTATATTATCTATGTTAAAAAATGTTTGTGGTGATCCATTGCAAGCAAAGCCTTTGTCTTCGATGGATCGTATCTTGGATGCGTAGACTTGACCTTGATTAGTGTAGGGGAAACTTACGCACTCTGTTTCCTGCCCCACGGAATTGATGTAATTATTTAAACTTTTTAAACCGATTTTACTCGCTGTCTTTTCGCTGATACCTCTCTTGGTTAACCAATCTAACCCATTGTTTGTTAAGGGTTTTTCATCTAATTGTTTCACTAATGACATCGGTGTTACCTCTCTTTCTTCTTTGTAATTATCGGAACCAGAGAGACTACAGTGATGACAATAATAAACTGCCCCATCGTGGTCTACTTTGACCGATAAGGTTCGTAAATTTTTCTTCTTCCTGTCACGGCATTCAAAACTTGGGCAATGTATTTTATGTTGACCAACACCTAAATTTCGAACCATGACGTTTATCTGTACGTTTTCCATGATTCCTACACTCTGACTTTTTCTATTTAATTGAAGACCTATTAGATTGTCAAGTAGCTTGGTGTGTCCTCATGGTTGTAAGTGCTTACTCGTATAATAGTTCTTGGGTTTTCTTTATCGAGACCCCAGAAAATATGTTTCGCTTTGACCTGTCTGTCGTTGTAGTAGATGTAGTTTTGCATACAATCCAAGATAAGTGATTCGTCTAAGTCTGGTCTCCTAGATGCGTAGTAAATCATCATCTCCACCTTGACATAGTCCTCTGTCATGGGATCAATTTTAGGAACTTGCTCTTGAAAACTCTTAACATAACCCAATGCCTTTTTAGACTTTATTGGAACTATTCGGTTATTAATCTTCACTAATTGTCTTTGGTTTGCTTTGGAACATGGTTCCCCTAACACTGTAAAAGTAATATTAAAAATATCTTTTTCACTTTTTTGCATTGACACTGACATGGCTCTCCCTTATATTCTTTTTTATAAATATAAATAAAATTACATAGGTTAACAATGATTACTAATAAACATGGTCTCCCAGAGGCTTTTGTAAACTTTGCTCGTAACGATAAATACACTAAAGGCGATTCAGATATTTCTGTTACGCAGTTAATTGATAGTCCTCGTGTTCTCTTGATGAGAGAAAAACACAGAGATGAAATGTCTACTGATGCTATGGACATGGTGTTTGCTTTATTTGGAACGGCAGTTCATGCAGTGCTAGAGGGAGCAACAGGAGATAACGTAGTAAAAGAAGAACGTATCTACTCAGACGTAAAAGGGTGGACGTTATCTGGTGCTATCGATCAATACGAGATAGAGGACGATGGAATAATTATAACAGACTACAAAGTAACCTCGGTCTGGTCAGTCATTTTCAGTAAACAGGAATGGGTAAACCAACTTAACGTATACGCTTATCTTCTTGAGAAAGAAAAGAAGATACCTGTAAAGAAGATACAGATATGTGCGATCTTGCGAGATTGGAATAGACGAGAGGCTAATGTTAAACCAGATTATCCAGATACCCCAATGGTGGTCTTAGATATCCCTTTACGCTCTTTTAAGGCTCGTACAGACTACGTTGAGAGTAGAATGGATATTCATCAAGAGGCAAGGCAATCGTTTGATTTTGACGATACTATGACGCTCTGCAATTCAGATGAACGATGGGCGAGACCAGATAAATGGGCAGTTATGAAACTAGGTAGAAAAAGTGCTATCAAACTTTTTAACGATAAACAAACTGCCGAAGATCATATTGAATGGAAGGCAAGTCAACCATCCAAAAACCAAAAACCAAATCCTTACAAGACGGCTGAGTATTACGTTGAGCATAGGAAAGGTGACAATCCTAGATGTAGTGGGAACTACTGTGGGGTTGCTGATTTTTGTTCACAATATAGGGAGATTAATGATGAGTAAAAAAGATTTAAGCATGAATGCACAATTCTACAACTGGCTAGAACAATGTCCTTTGGAACGATGGCAAACAATAGAGGAGATACATTACAAGGATCATGTCGGATTAAACATCATATTTAATGTGCCACATAGGTTTAAATTAGAGCGAGTAGCCGATATGAATCTAGTGCCACGCAAAGATAAATGGCAGAAACATTGACAAAAGAGAGGAGAACAAATGGGATTTTTTTATTCAGATGGAAGCAAACCCAAGCAAAAAGTATCTAGTCTTCAAAGACAGTTAGCCGATTTGGACGCTTCAATAGAAAAGCTTGAAGACAGAAGAAGCAAGGTGTTTCGAATTTTGCAAGAAATAGATTCGACCCAAGCTTTGTGTAAAAAAGCACAAAGAAGAGTGAGGTATCTTGTGAGAAAGCATGACTTTCTTAATATTAGTTATTATGACTACTCTTATTGGGTTGAAAGTGACTCACAAGTTCACCTCGATGAAGATAATAATTGGGATGAGGATGGTGAGCATTACATAGAGGCAGGTGAGAGACACGTTCATGTCGAGAACGATAACTCTCACTGGCTAGATATTTTACAAGTATGTGAGCGTATCGTAGATGATGTCACAAAGGCTAAATCATGACTCCTGTTGCTTACTTTGTATTACACTTAATAACCCTGCCAGATATTCAAGGCGATGCCCATGCTATTCATAGATTAGTATTTAGTTACAAAGAAGACTGCATAGAGATGGCACAACGACTAGGTCAACTTAAAGACCCTTGGGTCGGTAAGAATAACTGCATAGAGGTAGCTAACTACGATATCGAAGTTAGGATACCACTTAGAAAGCCAAAGGAGATGCTATGAGTGATGATGATTTAGAAAAGATGTTTGATATTAGAAACTTTAATATCAAGAAGTCTACGGCACATCAGAATAGATTTTGGAAGAAAGAAACAGTCAAGAAGATAAATAAGCTTATTAAAGACGATATGAAAAGCAGTCTTATTGATGTTGATTCGTTTAACAATAAGAAGTCTAAAAATGCCAATAAAAACAAATGAAGAAGCCTCTGAGTATTTCAAGGCACGAAAAGCCAAGTGGTGGTCGTGGCATAAGAAAAACCCACAGGTGTATGAATTGTTTGAAAAGTTTTCTCTTCAAGCAATCAAGAAAGGACACAAGAGATTATCAGCTTGGTTGATAATTAATCGTGTTAGATGGGAAACCAGTGTCGAAACATATGGAGACCCATTTAAAATTAGTAACGACTACATAGCGTTTTATAGCCGTTACTTCATGCATAGATATCCCCAACATAAGGGGTTCTTTAAATTACACGCAATGATTGGAGAAAATAATGAGTGAAAAAAATGTGTGGTCTACCCTAAAGGGTATAAATGTCGAAGAGAAGAAGATGGTGGAGAAGAAGAACAATCTATCCTACATCTCTTGGGCAAAAGCGTGGAGTGCTTTGTGTGATAAATATCCAGATGCTACAATGGAGAAACATTGCAATGAACAAGGCTTTCCATATTTTAAGGATGAGAACGGATGGTGCTTTACAAAAGTAACTGTAACTGTAGGTAGTAAGTCTATTACAGAGATGTTGCCTGTTCTTAATTACGCAAACAAACCTATACAAAACCCAAATAGTTTTGAGGTCAATACGTCCTTACAACGATGCTTGGCAAAGGCTATTGCTTTACATGGTATGGGTGTACAGATTTATTCTGGCGAAGATTTACCAGATGAGGGGGCATCAAACGCTCCAACAAAACAGTCGGCAGCTGCCCAGGATCAAAAAAGTGATATAGAACTTTTTGATGTGACTATCAAAAACCCAGAGGGTGCTGAAGAAACTGTAAAGTCTAGTCACATAAAGGACGTTGCACAAAAGTTTGTTGGACTGCTACGTCTTTGCAAGACATCTGATTCGGTTATGAAGTTCTGGAAGCAGAACATGGATGAGGGTTATGTCGTGCATAAGATGACAGCAGAAGACGAAGAACTTCTAGAAAAGTGTCGAGAGAAGTTTAAAGCAAGAAGAGACACATTACTTAATGAGGAGAAATCAAATGGATAATAGAAACCAATACCCACAGGGTAGTCTTTTTTCAAATGTAAACAAAAGCAAAGAGGCTCATCCAGATTACACAGGCACCTTGGAACTTAATCAAGAGGTTGTCGAGGATTTGAGTGATCAGTTTCATGCTGGTGTTGCATTCCCAAAAATTTCTATAGCAGGATGGAAGAGAACGGCAAAGAAGTCTGGGTCTACATTCTTATCTGTAAAAGCAAGCGTTCTTCAAGAACGCAAATCTAGAGATGAGATGAGTCAGCCTAGAAAACAAACCATGTCTGACGATGACCCATTCTCACTATAGAGTTAGGGATAATAAATATCTTTCTATCGTAAGAGGAGAGTCTTGCCTTATTTGTGGAAAAGAGGGCGAGGCTCATCACATAATGTATGCAGAACCGAGAGGTGTTGCATTAAAGGTCGGAGACAACTGGGTTGTACCTATGTGTCACGAACATCATATGGATATCCATCATTATGGTAACGAAAAGAAGTGGTGGACTATCCAAGGAGTTGACCCCATTGAGTGGGCGAAAAAGAATTGGAGTAAATACAATGAGACTAGATCGAAGAAAAGCAAGCTACCTTAGAGCGATGCCTTATGACGTTATAGTTGAAGTAACCTATAGACGTACAAGGAAAGTAAGGGCAAACACAATAACGCAAGCAAAGGACTTTGCACGAGAGCGTGAAGAGGGTTATGCAAAAAGGCGATACGATCATCAAAAGGTTATTGATTATGAAGTAAAGAAAGTATCAGTCGTGAAAGCCAAACCATCAGAGGAGAAGATAGATGAGTGATGTAAAAGATTTAGCGTTGAAGTTTGAGGCAGTCAAAGTGTCTATGTCGCAAGATAAAAACGGAACCAACTTGCGTCTATGCATACACCCAGATGATGTTCCTCAAGAGTTACACAAACATTGGGTTGGCAGTCGCTATATGATTGCAATGGTTAAGCTTGACGATGAAGACCAACCAGAGATTAGCGATGAGCAACGTAGAAAAGAAAGACTTATGAAGAGTGCTATCATGGTTTGTAAAGAAGAAGGCTTTTGGATGTACATGGAAGACACAAGTCCTTTTGAAGTAGATTTAAGGGTTAACTCAGAAGAGGCTTGTGCTGTATTATTGCGTGACCGACTTGGAATTAAATCAAGAAGTGATCTTAAAACTAATGACGTAGCCTTGAAGAAGTTTGAGAACTTACTCATAGACTATCGTGAACACTCACAAGTCCTATGATCAACATCAAGATAGGTAACTGCTTGGACGTTCTCAAGGAACTACCCAAGCATCACTTTCATACTGTAGTCACCTCTCCACCTTACTACGGATTGCGTGACTACAATACAGGAACATGGATAGGTGGCGATCCCAACTGTCCACATAAACGTCTCACAAAGATATCTAAAGACACTGCAACAGGTCATGCGAATATGTATGAACACGGAGATGTGGTCGGAGATGCGATTTATCGTCAAGAATGTCCAATTTGTGGTGCAAAGCGTCAAGATGACCAAATTGGCTTAGAATTGACCCCACAGGATTACGTCTCACGGCTTGTAGAGGTGTTTCGTGGAGTAAGAGATACGCTGAGAGATGACGGCACTGTGTGGGTAAATTTGGGAGACTCCTATCATAATTATCGTGCAGATGGTGGAAGTAACGTAAAACAGAGCGTCCATAACACAAAACACGATCAACCAGAGAGCAGTCCTCATAGAGCGAACAAAATTCATGGTTTGAAGCAGAAAGATTTGATGGGTATACCTTGGCGAGTAGCTTTCGCTTTACAAGAGGATGGATGGTATCTACGACAGGATATTATTTGGCACAAGCCGAACCCTATGCCAGAGTCTGTAAAGGATAGATGTACAAAAGCACACGAATATCTTTTTCTTCTCAGCAAGAACTCGCATTATTACTTTGACCATGAGGCTATACAAGAAGAGGCAACAGACTGGGGAACTAGAGATAGGTCAAATGGAAAGTATCACAATGAGGGTACAGGTCTATCTCCTCACACAGGACTAGAGAAGTCTTACGAAACTAAAAACAAACGATCAGTATGGACAGTAAATACCAAACCCTACAAAGAAGCACACTTTGCTGTCTTCCCCACTGATCTTATCGAGCCGTGTATAAAGGCAGGTTCTCCTAAAGATGGTCATGTCCTTGATCCTTTTGGTGGTTCTGGAACTACAGGTCTGGTGGCTGATAGACTGAACAGAAATGCAACAGTTATAGAGCTAAACAAGGACTATGTCGACATAGCAGAGAAGCGAATCATGGGGGAAACACCAATGTTTACGAAAGTGAGTATAGAATGAGACACAAGACAATTATGATTAAACATAGATATGATATATATGACGAAGAACTAAAGGCTTATTTTACAGAGCATTATGATGCAATGCCAGTTGTTATAAAGATGGATTGCTTGATAGATGCTATTGCAGACTTGAATAAGGAATTAGAAAAGCAAAAAGCTATCCATCGTAAGTCTTTTGGACAAAAAAGTTATAAGTAACTTTTATACACCCACACCTAGTGCCGTTAAGAATGGAACATCAATACCTTGCATAACGGCATTACCTCTTTCGATAAGCTTTTGTATTCTCTTATCTAGTATTTCTAATCTTCTATCTCTTTCCGAATCACTTATTCTATCTTTAGGCATTCGTAGTAACTTATTCCTAACAGCAGTTAGTTTCTGTCTCTTTCCGTTTATGGCTCTTACTATTCCGTATATCTTCAGTTCGTCTGGGTACTTCTGTCTTACGGCTAGAACTTCTGACCTGTCGCCACTCTGCATCGCTGCTTTGAGTTCCTTTCTTGCTATAAAGACTTGATTTCTTTTCTCTATAAACTTACCTGTATCTAATAAAGCTTTGTATGTCGCTACACGAACACCATTCTCCGC
>CAACVD010000963.1_pt1 | contig 13899 bp, 16 predicted proteins | sample 2381771 | NCBI WGS metagenome assembly CAACVD01 (sample SAMEA5211965, study PRJEB30684) | marine metagenome | biome: Marine; feature: Epipelagic; material: Water | collected 2015-10-15 | depth 15 m | reverse complement strand
TATCACTAATTGGGAAAAAATTTGGCAAGGATGCGATGCGTCGTGTGCTTGCCATAGCCCAAAATTTTCCTGATGATCGTTTTGTTAGAAGCATGAGAAGCCCTATGGCAACAGATCAATCTAGACTAGGAGCTGCAGAAGGTTTACTAACAAACGCATCAAAATATCTTACAGCAGATAATAATCCTACACCTTATACAGGTATCATGTCTATGCTTCGCGGTAAAATAAACAATGATAGAGTCACAAAAGATTTAATAAATTATTACCGTGTTAATCCTGAAGAGTACTCAAAAATAAATGAAGCAGGTAGAACGTATTGGGGTGAGTTTGGTGGCGAAAGATACATTGACGAACTAGCACAAAATGCAATTGCACAGATGGCAAAAACTAATTTTAGACAACGTGGTTTAACTGATTATGAAAAGTACATGGTGGCACTTGCAAGACAAAGACGAATGGGCATGAAGAAAAATGAAAACGTTATTCCTTTTCCAAAACAAGATTAATATGATATAATAGATCGTGCAAATTGTAGAGAAATACAACTACAAAGATCTTAAAAAACAAGAAGGACCAAGCAGATCTTATCTGACACCTGACGGTGAAGCATTACCTTCCGTTACCACTATACTATCTAGAACCAAAGATAAAACATTCTTAAAAGAATGGCGTGCACGTGTGGGTGAAGCAAAAGCAGAAAAAATTATTTCTGATTCTTCACAAATTGGAACCGCGCTCCACCTATATATAGAACATTATGTGAACGAACATGCATACAAGGATCTTACAGATATAGGCGTTCAAGCGGGGAAAATGGCCCAGGTAATTATTGATCACGACGATGGTTTGAAGAAAGTCAATGAAGTGTGGGGATCAGAGGTGCATCTTTATTATCCTGGTAAGTTTGCAGGCACAACAGACATGGTAGGTGTGTACGATGGCAGACCTACGATAATAGATTTCAAACAAACAAATAGACCAAAGAAACGTGAATGGGTGCAAGATTATCTTATGCAACTAGCAGCGTACGCAATGGCACACAATAAACTATTTGATACAGAGATAGATCAAGGTGTTGTGTTGATGTGTTCTCGTGATCTGTTGTTTCAACGTTTTGAATTAAAAGGTGAAAACTTTGTGCGTGCAGGCGAAGCGTTTATGAAAAAACTAGATCTGTATTTACAATCAATACTCTAGATCCACTTAGATAATTCTTCTCCACTTATTTCTTTTGCTATGTTAACTTTGTTACGTAGTGCTTGTATTATCTTTTCATCTACAGTTTTCTTTGCAACTAAATCTATATACAACACAGGATTTTTTTGTCCTATTCTATGTGCTCTATCTTCTGACTGTATTCTTTTTTCTAAATCATAATTATTAGAATAGTACACAACTGTGCTAGCTGCCGTCAGTGTAATACCATATCCTCCTGTTTGTGTATTGCCTATAAAAAATCTACAATCATTTGGTTTGTTTTGAAAATCATATATGCATTTTTGTCTGTCTTCTGCTTTTGTTGCACCGTAGTATGTGCAGTATGAAGAAGAACCATACTCTTCTTTTATTGCTTTTTCTATGTTGAGTATGTCGTGTATGTAGTTTGCCCATATAATTACTTTACCTGTATTTTCTGCAAGTATCTGCATAAGTTCTTCTAATCTAGAACTTTTTAAATTTATAACTTCGCCGCTATCTGTTTTCATATGACCACAAGTTATTTGATGTAATTTTATTAATTGTGTCAAAACATTGACAGCTGTAGCTGATTGCCCTTGCAATATTGTTATTGCACTAGATTTCATTTCATCATATGCTTTTCTTTGTTCTTCACTTAATTCTATTGTTCTTTTTGTAAAAGTTTTTTCCGGTAAATCTAAACAATCTTTTTTCAAAATACGATAAGAATGTGGTGATACTAGTTTTCCTAATTCTTTTAAATTTTTAAACTTTACTATCTTTTGAAACTTATGTGTGCCACCAGCTGCACTAGCAGTAATCAATACTGCATACTTTGTGCGAAAAGCATAAAAACTTTGTTGTCCTAATATTTCTGGATCTAAAAAATCCATTTGTGACCACAGATCCATAGGTGATTGTGTTACAGGAGAACCTGTCAATATTCTTCTATACTTTGCATCTTTACCAAGTGTTAATATATTTTTTGTTCTTTTTGCTTGTGGATTTTTTATGGTTGTGCTTTCGTCAACTATCATCATAGACTTTCCTATTAAAAATAATCTTGCTGCATCAACGCCTTTTTTTGTAGATAAAGCTTCTACGTTCATTACAAATATTTTTAATCTAAAATCACTTGCAGATCTTATTGATCTTAATTGTAATTTGTACTTTTCACTGTTTGACGGTTTCCAGGCTAAGACTTCTTTTTCTATGTAATCAGGCACATGAACTGGGATTTCCTGGTCCACCCAGTTCATGTACGTTCCCTTAGGAGCAACTACTAATAATCTATCTATACTACCTTTTCCGTATAATATACAAGCATTATCTAATGCTATCTTGGTTTTACCCGTACCCATCTCTGCAAATACTGCAAAAGATTTTTTATTCCAACACTTTTTCAACGCATCTTTTTGATGCTCAAACGGCTTCGTCTTAAATTTATACATCTTACTCTTTCTTTATTCTTGTAATGTTCTATATAATAGTTTATAACAAGAGTCAAGAAAGAGAATATGGCAAAAGTTTTTATACCGCAAGTAATGGATTATAATGTTCGTTCAGCTGAAAAGTTTGGAGAACTAACAGTTATGTTACCGGATAACAAACAGATGATACTTGCATCTGGTCCTTTAACATTTAAACTTAATCAAGAATTAAAAGATTTTAGTGATGATGATTACTTGCTTTTAATTGGTGATCCTGCTATCATAGCAGTTTGTGGTGCAATTGCCGCAAAAAATAATGGTGGTAGATTTAAGGTTCTTAAATGGGATCGTAATGAAAAAAGATACTACGACTTAGAAATAGATTTGAAAGGGTAACATGACAGCAGAAGGTGATTTGATAAAGTTGATGCAAGAAGATGCATCTTTTCAACCACAAGATAAAATGGGCAAGATTGGTGCGGTTGCTACTGATATTGCAGAAGTGGATGTAGAAATACAAAAGTTAAAAGAAGAATTAAAACAGAAAGAAGATTACAGAACAAAATTATCAGAGGAAGTTTTACCTAGTCTTTTTTCAGAGGTAGGGCTAACAGAAGTAAAATTATCTGATGGCCGTAAAGTAAAAGTTTCCGAGTATTATCGTGCAGCTATTAAAGTAGAGAATAGAGATGCAGCTTATACTTGGCTAAGAAACAATGGGTTTGGGGATTTAGTAAAGAACCAAATCACTTGTAGCTTTGGAAGGAATGAAGATGAGAAAGCTAGCAAGCTTGTATCTGATCTCAATGAGAAAGGATATGAGTCTGCACAACGCGAGTGGGTCGAACCTTCCACCCTTCGCGCATTCGTCCGTGAACAATATGAGGCAGGCAGAGAACTTCCTATGGATCTTCTCGGTGCTTATATTGGTCACAAAACAACAATTAAATCTGAATAAGGTAAATTATGAATACTAAAAACGTAAAGACTAAAGAAAGTTTGGATCTAGCTGTTTTAGCAGAAGATTCAAAATCAATGAGTGGTTTTGGTACAATCAACATTGCAAGAGATACTGCTATCCCTTACATTAGCATTTTGCAAACATCAAGCCCACAAGTAAATCCATCAAAGGCAGAATATATAGAATCTGCAAAAGCTGGACAACTGTTCAATACAGTTACACAAGAAACCTTTGATAAACTCGAAGTCATTCCTGTTTTTTACCACCTCAAATATGTAGAGTGGAAACCTAGAGAACAAGGTGGAGGGTTTATTGACTCACATAATGCCGAAAGTGGTATTATTGGACAAACTAAACGTGACCCTATGACCGGTAAACAAGTATTGCCAAATGGCAATCATATCGTTCAAACAGCTTATCATTTCGTATTAATGTTAAGTGGTGACGGATACCAAAATGCTGTGATTAGCATGTCTTCAAGTCAACTCAAGAAGAGTAGACGTTGGAACAGCTTAATGCTATCGCAAAAAATTAAGGGTCCACAGGGTATGTTTACACCTCCTACGTATGCATTTACTTACAATCTATCGACTGTGAGTGAATCTAACGACAGAGGTAGTTGGTTTGGGTTCTCTATTGAGAAAGGTAACCAGGTAACTGATGCTTCCATCTATGGTGAAAGCAAAGCTTTTGCACAATCCGCAGCATCTGGTGCTGTGGATGCAAAACCAGAAACCCCCAAATTAATATCAGAAGAAAAACCAAGCGAAGAATCAGTACCGTTTTAATTTATAAAAAGGAACTGGAGGGTTCGTGGAAGTTGAGAAATTTAAGTCTATATTTGAAGGATTAGACGTAGCTTATGGTCAGCACCAGCCTAACGGCTCGCGTGCTGACGGCAAGCAACAAGGTAAATCATATATTGTGAGACAGGAGGTTACCGATGAGCTTTGGCAAAAACATTTGGAGGGTGAGGGTCCGTCTCTTGGGATTATTCCTATTAGGGCTGATAATACTACTAAGTGGGGATGTATTGATGTTGACGATTATCCTCTTGATCATTCTGCATTATTCAAAAAAATAAAAAAATTAAGTTTACCTTTAGTATATTGTAAATCAAAAAGTGGTGGTGCTCACTTATTTATATTTATGAAAAAAACCATAGCATCAAAATTAATTAGAAACAAATTAACACAAATGGCTGCATTGATAGGTCATTCACAATCAGAAATATTTCCAAAACAATCTAGCATATCGTTGGAGAAAGGCGATCTAGGTAACTTTTTAAATCTACCATATTACAATGGCAACAAATCAGTTCGTTATGCATTGAAAGAGAATGGTACGACTGCATCGTTAGAAGAGTTCTATGAAATCTATGATAGAAACGTTGTAGATAGCTTAGATGACATTGGGGGAAGTAAAGATGAGAACATCATAAAAGATGGGCCACCTTGTTTACAGGCTCTATGTGGACAAGGTTTTCCTCCTGGTACGCGCAACAATGGATTGTTTAACATTGGTGTGTATACAAAGAAGTTTGACCCAGACAATTGGGAAAGATTATTAGAAGAATACAATCAAAAGTATATGCAACCACCTTTAGATCACAAAGAAGTTGCCACAGTTGTATCACAACTCAACAAAAAAGGTTATCAATACAAATGTAAAGATCAACCAATTAGTTCTTTTTGTAATGTCAATGTATGTAAAACTAGAAAGCATGGTGTTGGTGCAGAGAATGTATCACAACAGCTTGGTGCATTATCAAAGTTAGAAACAGAACCACCAATATGGTTTTTAGAAATACCAACAGATGACAGTGAAGATGATCTTAAGATACAATTAACAACAGAAGAATTACAAATACAAACAAAGTTTCAAAAGAGAGTCATGGAAGTATTAACCATGATGCCTCCTTTGATGAAGGCGTCCGATTGGCAACAACTAGTGAATAGTAAGATGCAAACTGCTCTTAGGATTCCTGTGTCAAACGACGGATCTGTGTCCGGCCAGTTTCTAGCTCACCTCCAGGAGTTTTGTACTGGTCGGTCACAAGGCTTAGTCAAAGAAGATATACTATTACGTAAGCCATACACAGAGAGTGGTATGATATATTTTAGATTGCAAGACTTACATGCATACTTGATAAGAAACAAGTTCACACATTACAGTAACACAGGACAGATAATAGCTGAGTTGCGTAAGATAAACGGTGAACATAAATTTTGGAAACTAAAAAATAAGGGTGTTAACACATGGGGTGTACCATCTTTTGATGAACAAGACTCAGAACATGAAGTGAGGAAACAAAATGCGACGCCGTTCTAAATTACCAAAACTAAAAAAAGGAATGCACAGTGAACAGATAGCAATACTGTATTTGATAGAGCAAGGATTTTTTGTATTTAAAAATTTACATGGTCTTGGTCCAGCAGATCTTATTGCAATAGACGAGCAAGGTAGAGTTGAAATATACGATGTAAAGAGTGAGAGTTATCGTAAAACATGGAGACCTGGCACACGTATATTCAGAAGGCTAACACAAGAACAAAAAAGATTGAAGATGAAATTTATATTTGTAGGAAAGGATGGCAAATGCACAGTAAGATTAAGATAATACTTGGACCACCAGGCACAGGTAAAACTGAAAACCTACTGCGGATCGTGGACCAGGAGCTTAAGAATGGCACTGCACCAGACAGAATAGCATTTGTTAGTTTTACAACAAAAGCAACAAACGAGGCACGTGACAGAGCAAAGGCAAAATTTAATCTTACAGACAAAGATCTACCATACTTTTGTACACTACATGCATTTGGTAAAAGACAAATGGGTTTTACAAAATCAGAAATAATGGATAGTAAAGATTATGGTGAGTTCTCTGACAAGTACGGTGTAGAGTTGAAAAGAGTAACAGCTGATTGGGAGGAGAATGGTATTGTTACAACTGATAACAAATATTTAAGAGACATAAACAAATCAAAGATGCAAGACCAGGAGTTGCAAGAGTTCTACAATAATTCTAATTTAGATTATGCTTGGGATGAACTGCTGTGGGCTTATCGTTCTTTTGAAGATTACAAACAAACTTATAACAAGTTTGATTTCACAGACATGCTTACACAATTTGTAGAGTTTGGCAGCACGCCACCTTTGGATGTGGTTATAGTGGACGAGGCACAGGATCTTACAAGACTACAGTGGAGAATGTGTAAGAAGATATGGGATAATAGTAAAAGAGTTTATGTTAGCGGTGATGATGATCAAGCTATATTTAGATGGATGGGTGCAGATGTAGAGCATCTTATAAACATGGAGGGTGAAGTTAGTGTATTGAAACAATCATATAGATGTCCTCTCTCTGTTCACAAAATAGCAGACAACATTGTAAGTAGAATAAATAAAAGAAGACCAAAACAATGGAAACCAAGAGATGTAGAGGGTGAGGTTATATTTCATCAAGATGTTGACTTTGTTGATATGAGTGAGGGTAACTGGCTTGCACTTGCAACGTGTGGTTACATGTTAGATGACTTACAAATGAATTTGAAAAATTTAGGTTTACCATACACCGTAGATAATAAACTGCCAATAAAAGAAAATTTAATAAAAGCAGTGAGTGCATGGAAGAGACTAGAGGATCAAACAATACCTTATTCTGATGTCATGGCAATCTACTCTAATTTAAAAGTTGGCGAAGATATAGAAAGAGGCTATAAAGGTGGCAAGACATTGGAAGAAAACAAATCTTACAGTCTTGAAGAATTAGTTATGCATCATGGTTTGATCGCATCTGGTCAACCTTGGGACGTTACTTTTAAATCTATGGGTGATACAGAAAAATCTTACTTACAATCTTTAGAATTACATGGTGGTTTAGATAAAAAACCTAAAATAAATTTAAGCACAATACACAAATCAAAAGGTGGCGAGTGCGATAACGTAATGTTAATGACAGATTTATCACGCGCTAATCAGGATGAAATGGAGATTAATTCTGATGACACAAATCGAGTATTTTATGTAGGGGCAACGCGTGCTAAAAAATCTCTACATATAATTCAACCGCAAAAAGAAAGAGGATTTATAATATGACGAAAGAAGAAATATTAATTAAAGCAAGAGATCTTGTGTCTACAGATAGAAACAAAACACACGGTGATGCATATAAAAATCATGCAGACATTGCAGAGTATTGGAACATATTTTTAGATGACAAATTAAAAGCTATGGCAAACATTACACCTAGTGATGTTGCTATAATGATGATATTGTTAAAGATATCTAGAAACAATAAGGGTGAAAAATTTAACATAGATAACTTCATTGACATGTGTGGTTATGCAGCAATAGCAGGTGAAATAGATGACACAGGATCTTTTTAAAAAGAACGAAGTAAAGGCAGAGTGGTTACACCCCACAGAGTTTCCATCAATGAAAGGCAAAGAAGTTGTCGCTATAGACTTAGAAACTTGTGATACAGAACTAAAGAAGATGGGTCCTGGTTGGCCAAGAAAGATGGGTAAAGTTATAGGTATAGCAATATCTAGTGGTGACTTTACTGCTTACTATCCTATTGATCATGAGGGTGGTGGCAACATGGATAAAGAGCATGTCATAAAATATATAAAAGTTGTGTGTGAAGATGAATCCATACAAAAAGTATTTCATAATGCACAGTATGACATTGGTTGGTTGAGTGTAATAGGCATAGAAGTGAAAGGTTACATACACGATACAATGATAGCTGCAGCATTGTTAAATGAGAATAGATATTCGTTTACATTGAACAGCATGGTAGCAGAATATCTTGGTGAATTTAAAAATGAATCATTATTAAAAGCAAAAGCAGAAGAGCTAGGATTAGATCCTAAAGCAGAAATGTATAAATTGCCTGCAGAGTTTGTAGGAGAATATGCTGAAGCTGATGCAAAACTTACATGGCGTTTACATGAGAGATTTATAGCAGAGATAGAGAAGAATGATTTAGGTAAAGTATACGATGTGGAGTGTAGATTAATAAGAGTTATCTACAACATGACAAAGCGTGGTGTAAGAGTTGATATGGAGAGAGCGCATGGCCTTAGAACAAAGCTTAGAAACAGAGAGAAAAAGTATCTTAAAAGAATAAAAGACATAGTTGGTAATGATGTGCAAATCTTTGCGGCACGGTCAGTGGCCCAGGCATTCGATAGTGTTAACTTAGAATACCCACGCACAGCACTTGGTGCACCTAGTTTTACACAAACATTTTTAGAAACACACAAACATGAATTGCCAAGAATGATTACAAAGGCACGTGTGTTAAACAAATTACAAGGCACATTCATAGATGGTATATCAAAACACATACACGAAGGTAGATTACACGCACATATAAATCAAATACGTGGTGACAATGGTGGCACAGTTACAGGTAGATTTTCTATGTATGCACCAAACTTACAACAGATGCCAATAAGAAGTGAATATGGATCTGAACTACGTAAATTATTTATACCTGAACCAGGAGAGTATTGGTTGTCTGCAGACTATTCACAGCAGGAGCCACGCATACTTACACATTTTGCAATATTAAATAAAAATGATGGTGCAGAAGAGGTACAACAAGCATTTATAAAGGGTTTAGACTTTCACAAACAGACAGCAGAAATGGCAGGAATTGATCGTAGGTTGGCTAAAACCATAGGCCTAGGTGTCATGTATGGCATGGGCTATAAAAAGCTTGCTGTGGACCTAGATATAGCTCCTATGGATGCAAAAGACATGTTGAAAGAGTTCAGAGAGAAGGTGCCATTTATGCAAGGTATGTTAGAGGCTGTGATGAACAGAGCAAATCAGATAGGATCTATAAGAACTTACCTTGGTAGAAGATGCAAGTTTGATATGTGGGAGCCATCATGGTATGATCCAGGTGTGTTTCACAAAGCAGTATCGCATGATGAGGCATTGACAAAATGGGGTGGATCTATCAAGCGTGCAGGTACATACAAAGCATTAAACAGGCTAATACAGGGCACAGCTGCAGATCAAACAAAGAAAGCAATGGTTGATATATACGAACAACTAGGTATAATACCCCTAATACAGGTTCATGATGAATTGAACTGTAGTGTAAAATCTGATAAAGAGGCAAAAGAAATTAAATATATTATGGAAAACTGTATAAAACTAGAAGTGCCATCAAACGCTGATTACAAAATTAAAGATAACTGGGGTGACGCAAAGTGAGTAAACCAGGATACAGAGATCAAGGCAAGGCTAGAGCTGCAATAAAGAAAAACAATTTTGCCATAAATCCGGAGCAGATGGAGTATGAGAGAAGAAAAGTTCTTGAGCAAATGTCTACAAAAGTTGATCAAAAAAAGCTCAACAATATGGCAGCAGTTGCAGCAACAAAAGAACCAGAATACTTTGACGAAGAAGGAAACAAAAGAGAGCCGACCTTGCGCATTCTATCACTCGGTGCAGGGGTTCAGTCATCCTGTTTGGCGCTCATGGCACAAGAAGGATTAACAAAACACAAACCAGATTATATGATATTTGCAGACACAGGGTGGGAACCTAAGTTTGTATACGAACATGTAGAATATTTAAAGAAAGCTATAACGATTTGTCCGATTATTACTGTTGAGAGAGGAAACATCAGAGAAGACCTTATCAAAGCAGCGAACCCAGAACCAGGGTCTAGAGAAGCGGAAAAATCCTTTGCAGGACGTGTGCCCAACCCGCCGTTGTTTGCATCACGTCCTAATGAAGGAGGAAAGAAAAGAGTGGGCATGTTGTATAGACAATGCACACACGATTACAAAGTTATACCAATACAAAAAAAGATAAGAGAACTACTTGGCATCAAACCAAAACATAGAGTTAAAAAAGATATGATAGTAGAACAGTGGATAGGTATATCTACAGATGAAGCTATGCGTATGAAGAATGCAAGACTACCGTGGTTGACATCACGTTGGCCTTTAATAGAAATGAAAATGTCTCGTATGGATTGTTTACAATGGTACAGAGATATAAAGAAACATCCTATGCCTGGTAAGTCCTCATGTATAGGTTGCCCTTATCATCACAACGATCAGTGGAAAAACATGCAAAAGAATTATCCAGAAGATTTTGCTGATGCGTGTGAGGTTGATGATAAGATAAGACATGGTTTAAAAAATACTACAACAGAATTGTTTTTGCATAAATCAGCGAAACCACTTCGTGATATAGATTTTTTAGAACCAAAGAAACAACCATCACTGTTTGGTGAAACTTTTGATGAAGAGTTTGCCGATGAATGTGAAGGATTATGTGGAGTATAGAATGAAAGAAAAAATATTAGAGAGAAAAAAAGAGTTAGAAAAACAAGGAAAAGATCTTATTGATAAAATCAATCAAGGAAAAGAAGCTATTAAAAATATGGAGTCAAGTGTTGGACAAATACAAGGTGCAATACAACAGTGTAATTGGACAATAGATGAAATGGAGATGAAAGATGACGAATCAGTGGCGAAAAAATGAAGAAATGGCCGTTTGGACGTATAACAAAGAAACGGCAGAATTCCGCGAAATAAAAAGGCCTAAAAACAGCCCGCTAGCGGGTCTTAAACAGATGACCCGGGTGATTGTATGGCCCATTTTAATCGTTTTTTACTTTTTTATCTTCTTTTTAGTTTTATCTGGTTGTACATACATGAAACAAGATGATGATGAAATAATTATAGAAGATTTAGAACCATTACCAACAGTAGTAGATAAAGTTGCTTGTATAAAAATGTTAGAGAGTTGCAATGTCTAAATATATTTTACAAACGTACAAAGAAAAAAGAAAAATATATCCGTACGAAGAAACAATTGCATACTATTATGGACCGAGAGAAGATTGGATGAAAGAGGTTAAGAATGATAAAAGAAAAACTAGAAAGATACGCAAGAATTTTAGATAGTATAAGAGGTGATCAAGACAAATACGTTTGGCTTATGGATTTTGGAAAAAATTCTGTGCCCATGGCAGCTAAACATAAGATGGAAGAGTTTGAAGTTAGTAACTGTCAAACTGCAACATGGTTAGTACCACATTACGTAGAAGATAAAATTTATTTTAGTGCTGATTCAATGGCACTTATATCTAAGGGTATGGTCTGTCTCATAGCAGACGTGTACAGTGGATCTTCGGCCCAGGACATCATTGATTTTGATCAAGATCAATTTAAAATGTTAAGGCTAGATACGTTGTTAACACCAGGACGCAACAACGGCGTCCATAGTATGTTAAAATTAATAATTGATTATGCTACTTAAGTAAAGGATTATCAGACTTCTTCTTTATTTCTTTTATTTGAATATCTTGTAGTTCATTTTCTTTTGCTACAATTGCTGCAGCTTTGCTTAGCTCTTCAACAGCTTCTTCTAATTCCCAACCGTATTCTTCTAATGCTTGTAGCGCATCATATATAGGCTGTAGATCAGATGGTTCTGGCAGCATAGCTATTTGCTCTCGCACTTTGCCAATCTCTTTAAATACTTTTGTAAGATCAACAGGAGTAATTTTATCATCTACTTTTTTAATTCTATCTATTAAATCTACTTTGTATTCGTTGGCATATAATAGTGCATCCTCTATCTTTGCAGATAGTTCTTTATCTTTTTCTACTAACGGAGATAGATCTACAGATGGTGTAGCTTCTATTGCATCAAGGCGTGTATTAAACTGGCCCCAGGTGTAAAAACCTCCGCCTATGGCCCCTATAACGCCGATTAATGCAGCATACGTTGATAATTTTTCTATTATTTTCATTAGTTACCTCTTAATAGCTTGAGTTCTAACATAATGCCTGCTTTTTGTATAGCCAATTCTTCTAGCTCTTGTCTGTGCACAGTCACAGGATCTGTCTGTATGTATGCTATCAAAGTAACATTTGTGTATATTTCTTTGTTGTATTGAATCATGCTAGCTTGATCAAAAAAGTCATCATTTACTTCGTATTTGAGGCCGTCATCCTTGTAAAAATCCTTACCTTTGTATGAATCTAGGCTAACGACCTCGTTAAATATGTCTTTTGGGTTGACTGTTATTTTTATTTCGCCAACATCTACATTCTTAATCTTTATAGTTTTGCTGACTTCAATGTTTTTGGTTTTAATTCCTCCGTCGTCAGCGACATCTGTTTCTGCCATTGATTCTTTCTCATCCTCAACAGTCTTTGAAACGCTTTCTTCCGATCCCGACTCTTCTTCCAGTGCTTCTTCAGAACTTTCAGAAGGTTTTTCATTCTCTTGGGGCTTTTCATTTTCAACTACCTCCATTTCTTCAGCCTCTTCACTAGGCATTTCCATGGTATCTTCTTCTGTTTCGGGCTCCATGTCAATACTTTCTTCTTCTGCCATTTCCATTGTAGTGGGTTCTTCTTGCATTTCCTCCATTTCTGGCATATCATCTTCGACCATTTCAACAAACTCTTCTTCCATTTCTTCTGTCATTTCCATTTCTGGCATCTCGTCTGATATAATAGTGAATGCATCCTCCATGTCAGCTGGCATTTCCATGTCAGGCATCTCGTCTGGCATATCCATAACCATGTCTTCAAATTCTTCTGGCATCTCTATAATTTGAAATTCTTCTGGCATTTCGTAAACAGAAAATTCTTCTTCTATTGTAAAAGTATCATCAAAATAAAAATCTTCTTCCCATGTAAAATATTCTTCTTCAAATATAAATTCAGGTTCTTCAAAAATATCTTCTGGTATGTCAGGTATATTATTTTCTATGTTATCTATAACTTCTTGTGTATCTTCATTGATAGGAGGTATGTCTTGATACGTTATATTTAATGTAACATTGTCTACATCTGGCCCACGATGATAATTATCATAAGCTGTACCTGCAGTTTCATTATACAATTCTGCTCTGATTGTAATGTCTGTTTGTGTGTTTGAACCTTCAATGTGCACATCTGTATAGTTTTTAAACTGATTACCGTCTGTACTGCTGGTGCCAGTTATATCTCTAATTTGTGTAGATACTGAACCGTCAGCTCCTGTAATAGTTTGTTTAAGAGTAAGTGTATTTTCTATGTTGTTCCAAAACCATACGTCTGCACCCATGGTTGAGGTAAAACCTTGATTCATTTGTTGTTGTGTTAGATGGCCATCATCAACTAAATCTACATCCTGGTACACATTATCTTCTGTATGTCCTTCAAATGCTAATACGCCACCACTATCATCCATGCCTGTTTGATATGGAAATCCATTCCAAGTGTCGTGGGTGTGAATACCGTCGTTGCCGTCTGTTGACCAACCAGTTGTAGTTGTAGTGTTACCTGTTCC
>CAACVD010000961.1_pt1 | contig 13903 bp, 18 predicted proteins | sample 2381771 | NCBI WGS metagenome assembly CAACVD01 (sample SAMEA5211965, study PRJEB30684) | marine metagenome | biome: Marine; feature: Epipelagic; material: Water | collected 2015-10-15 | depth 15 m | reverse complement strand
AGGAACATATGCAAGTGGAGGCGGAACTTTAACAAGTCCAACCATTGGCTTAACAAAATCAAGCGCAACAGCGTCAACAGCTTTTGTGGATTTTGCAAATGTAAGTTTTACATCTGCAACAATATCTGCTCAAGCAGCCTTAATTTATAACTCAAGTGCATCAAACACAAATGCAGCAATTGCAGTTTTAGACTTTGGTAGTGTTAAGACTTCTACAAATGGAACATTTACAATCGCATTCCCAACAAATGATGCGTCAAGTGCTATACTAAGACTAGCATAGGAGGTCTAAATGACCACCTACACTGTTACTGTTGTTAGCACCGGAGGTGGTAATAAGTATTTTATCAACGGTGTACAACAGGCTACAGTATATTTAGACGATAGTGGCTCTTTTACATTTGATCAAAGTGCAGCTTCAAATGATGGGCATCCCTTACTTCTTAGTAGCACATCAGATGGTTCTCATAACTCAGGATCACGATACGATACAGGAGTAGTCTACACAGGTGATGGCTCTAATGTAAGTGTTACTGATTATATTAATAACTTTGACAGTTATTCTTCTAGAAGTATTACAATAACAACTTCTGGATCAACACCTAATTTATTTTACTATTGTAATTATCACTCAGGAATGGGTGGTTCCGCTCCAGTCAGTGATGCCGATGCTTGGTCAAGACAAGCTTGGGGTCATGGTCAATGGGGTAATCAATCAAGTATAGTTCAAACGACCACATCATTATCATCAACGACAAGTTTAGGAACGGTTGCTGTCGATGCAACAATTGGAAGTGGTTGGGGTAGAGATAGTTGGAGTAGTAGAGCATGGGGTGTAGCATTTACTACTGAACTAGACTCTTTAAGTATGGCATCCTCATTAGGAAGCACAACGATAGCTGGAGATTGTTTAGTTACATTAGACTCACTTCAGGTGGCATCTTCTTTGGGAACAGCTGTTGCTGAACCAGAACATAGAATTTTCCCAACAGGAGTTTCTTCAACTACAACATTAGGATCAGTCAGTATTTTAGAAGGACATGGTGTTTTATTAAGTAGCTTATCAATGAGCTTCTCTACAGGAGATGAAACAGGCTCTGGCACGGTCGATGCAGGTTGGGGTCGTGGAAACTACGGATCATTTGCATGGAATGAAAATATTGAATTTATAACATCAGTGTCTGGCTTAGACATGTCAACTGCAACAGGCAGTCTAGCAATTACATCTGGTGTGGGTGTAATAGCAAGTGTAACAGGATTACAAAGTACATTTAGTACAGGCACTCCAATTATGACAGGATTTTCTGCCTTAGTAGAGCCAACTCCTGTCACAATGAGTGCTGCTCTTTCAGGCGCTACAGTATCAGGTGAGGGTAGTGTTGGAGTCGTAGCTCCATCAGATCAATTAGACTTTACAATTGGCACGCCAACAATAGATATTTTCACTCAAGTTGATCCAACAAGTGTAATATCAACATTTAGTGCAGGCTCTTTATCAATTACAGGAGATGCACCTTCTGTTGATCTTACAGGAAATGTAGTAACCTCAACGTTAGGATCAGTCACAATTGGTGTCGGTTCGGGTGTAATTGTATCTCCTAGTGGTCTAGGATTGAATTTTGCAGAAGGCACAGAATCAGTTACTGGTGGCACCGTGGTTGAGGCTACGGGATTAAGCTTAACAGTTATCCCAGGTAATACTTTTAGTACACCTTGGGCAAATGTTGTAACAGGAGCTGCAAATACATGGACAGAGGTAGACGCTGCATAAAATGTTTGATACATTAAATAAAACAAATATAATCCGAGGTAATAATGGCAAGTACATATTCAGATAGACTCAAATTAGAATTAATGGCTACAGGAGCAAATGCTAATACCTGGGGTAATAATACAAATACAAATTTAGAAACTATTGACGCTTTCAATGCAGGATATCTTGCTAAATCTGTAGCAGGTTCTGCCGATGTAACCCTTACAACTAATAATTCAGACCCAACTGCAGAGGCCTCAAATAAAGTGATAGAATTTACAGGTGCTCTAACAGGAAACATAAAGGTGTTTGTTCCTGCAGTTGAGGCCAATTACATATTTTTTAACAATACGACAGGCTCATATACATTGACTGTTGCACCTACCGGTCATACATCAAATGGCGTTGCAATAACTCAAGGAGCGCACACTATCATGTACAACAAAGGAAATGCCATGGTAGATTTATTTGCAAATTCTTTAGGAGTTGTTGGTGTTAAAAATTTAGTTAACGTTGGTTCCTCAGCAGTCAAAATTGAGGCTAACGGAAGAATGACTGCAACAAGTTTTACAGGTGATGGTTCAAACCTAAGTGGTGTAAGCACTTTAGATGCGGGAACACAAATGGTTTTCCTAGAGTCTAGCGCACCAACAGGTTGGACACAAAACACAGCTGCGGCTTTAGCAAACTCTACACTAAGAGTTGTAACAGGCACTGCAGGTACAGGAGGCTCAACTGCTTTCCAAGATACTTTTGGTACGTCAAGAGCAACTGCAACAGCAGACATTTCTTTGGATGTTTCTGGAACTACTTTAGATACTTCAAGTGTTTCAGTTGGTGATCACACTTTGTCTACTCCTGAATTAGTTTCTCATACACATACAACAAATTATAGTGCTCGACAAATTACAGGTAATCCATCACCTGTAACAAATGCTTTTATACCAGGACCCGCAGGTGGTGCAGCAGGTGGTGGTGGAGCTCACAGTCACCCAGCAGGATCTCAACCTGGTGGCATTACAGGGTCCGCAACAACACCTACAAGTTTTACAATACCTAATATGAACATAAAGCATGCAAACGCTATAGTTTGCAGTAAGGATTGATATGTCTAGCACTTATTCAGATCGTTATAAATTAGAACTACAAGCCACTGGCGCAAACGCTAACACTTGGGGTAATAACACAAACACAAATTTACAAACAGTAGATGCTTTTAGTTCAGGTTACTTAGCTAAATCTGTTGCAGGTTCCGCTAATGTAACATTAACTACAAATAATGCAGATCCTAATGCAGAAGCATCAAATAAAGTAATTGAGTTTACAGGAGCTTTGACAGGAAATATTTATGTTTTTTTACCGGCTGTTGAAAATAACTATATCTTTTTTAATAACACAACAGGCTCACACACTTTACAAGTTTCAGCTACTGGACACCACGCTAATGCTATTACAATAACTCAAGGTGCACATACAATAGCCTATAATAATGCAAGTAATAAAATGGTTGATTTATTTGCAGGTTCTCTAGGTACTGTGAGAACAATTACACAGTTTAGAATTGGAGATAATATAAAATTAAATGCAAATGGTGTAGTTCAAGCTACTACGTTTCGTGGTAGTGGAGCTGGTATATCAGGACTTGAAGAATTTGCTGCAGGAACAAAAGCTATGTTTGTTCAAACAAACGCACCAACAGGTTTTACTAAAGACACCACATCATCACTCAATGATACAACACTTAGAGTTGTCAATGGTACAGGTGGTGGCACAGGTGGAGCTCAAAACTTTACAGCAACATTTGCAGCAAAAAATGCTACTGCAAGTTTGACAGCCGATATGTCAGGTTTATCAGGTGCACCAATATCAGCAACATCGGGAGCAACTACTATATCAACACCAACCTTGGCGGCACACACTCACCCTTACACAGGTCGTGGACCTGCTAGAGGAGGTAACTTTGGTCACTATGGTCCGAACAGGCAATCTGCTAATCCGGGATCTAATGCATCAGGTGGTGCTGGAGGTGGCGGCTCACACACACATCCAATAACAGGCACAGTCAGTTTTTCAGGTAATGCACCAGCCCCTGCATCTCTTGCTGTTCCAAATATGACATTGAAATACGTAGATAGTCATATAGCATCAAAGGATTAAAACATGGCAAGCACATATTCAGACAGATTAAAATTAGAACTCATGGAATCAGGCGCTAATGCCAACACATGGGGAACTAGAACTAACAATAACTTAAATGTTATAGATGCTTTTGGTGGTGGATATATATCTAAGTCGGTTGCAGGATCCGCTGATGTAACACTTACAACAGCTAATTCTGATCCGTCAACTGAATCTGCAAACAAAGTAGTAGAATTAACAGGAACACTAACAGGCAATATAAAAGTATTTATCCCTGCCGTAGAAAACAATTATGTTATTTTTAACAATACAGCAGGATCACATACTCTTACAGTCGCTCCTACAGGACATACTTCAAACGGTGTAGTAGTTACACAGGGAGCACATACAATTTTGTATTGTATTGGCAATAAAGTTGTTGACATATTTGCAAACTCACTTGGTACGCTTAGTGCAAAAACAAGTTTGACAGTTAATGGAACTGTTATTACTGCGTCTAATGGTGATATTAATGCAACCACTTACTCTGGTGCAGGAACAGGATTGACAGGAGTGTCATCAATACCATCTGGTACAACTGCTTTATTTTTCCAAGGGTCTGCTCCTACAGGATGGACTCAAAACACAGCAGCATCCATCAATGAATGTTGTTTAAGAGTTGTCACAGGATCAGGTGGTGGCACAGGCGGTGCAGATACTTTTACAACAGCACTAGCTCCATCAAAGACAACAGAATCAAAAGCTGTACCTTTTACAGTTAACAATCCAGGAACAGTTGGTGATGGCTCAACACCTTCAGGTGATACTACTTTATCAGTGCCAACAATAGCTTCACATTCTCATCCAAGTATGGGTGTTTATTCTACACAAGCTAGATTTCCACGACCTAATCCTCCAGAGGGTTTTCCAGATAGTCACCCTACACCAGGTCCAGGCACAACTTCTGGTTCAACAGGTGGTGGAGGTGCACACAATCACCCCTTCCCCGCACAACCGTTTACTGCAGGTCCCGCACCTGTTAGCACCACAGCTGCTGCTTTATCTATACCAACTATGGATGTAAAGTTCGAAGATGTAATTGCTTGTGAAAAAGATTAATGCCGATATTTGATCCCGACGGGCAGTGCCCTTTAATTAAAAAAAAATGCATGAAACATCGTTGTATTTGGTACAATATGTTACAAGGTAATAATCCACAGACTGGAGCACCTGTTCAAGAATGGGGATGTTCAATAGCTTGGTTGCCTTTATTATTGGTTGAAAATACAGGAAAACAGATACAAACTAATTCTGCTGTGGAGTCTTTTAGAAACGAAATGGTAAAAGCTAATATGGTTACATTAGCGCTAGTAGACCAAAAAAATAAAGACGAAAAGAAGCAAAACCCTGTTGGAAGCATGTGGGAAAAAATAAGCTCTGCACAAGAAGATATACAAAATAAAGAGGATCCCACAGATGATATTCAGTTGCTAATGGGCAAAAAAATTGATAAAAAGAAGAAAGAAACTAAAAAGGTAGTTAAAAAAAATGGCAATAACAATAAACGGCGTAACAATAAATAATCAATTTAGTATTATTTTTGATGCGGGAGTCAATCGAGACAACGCTAACAATGGTCCTGCTAATTATTCAGGCGATACTGAGGCAGACGTTGTTGTTGATGGTGTAGGATATTTAAATATTACATCTTCAGACATCATACCAGCTAATGTTCATGCTTTACAGTATTACCCAGCTACTAACACAGGTCACATTGAGTATACAAACAATGATGATAATCTAGCGATTGCGGATGCATCTGGTATACCGGCATGGGCCAATACAATGATTACTCGTTGGAATGGTGAAAAAACATATGCAGAGACATGGCAGTCGACATATGATTCAGAATCTACTGCACAGATTGCAGCCTTCACAGCAAATACAAACCCTATGACTGAAGAGGCTTACACATCAGCTGATAATAATGCTCAAGCAGCAGCTAACACTGCCGCAACTAACGCAAAGAACACAGTTCTCGGTGCATAATTTACAACTAAGCTCTTATGTCAAGAGATTTGAGGACGTTGCTCCTCGATCATTAATTAATTCAATCAACAAAATTATTTATAAAAGAGAAAACTTTGAGTTGAGTGGCACTATAAATCCTGATGGTAGTAGCGGTTACGACAGAAAAATAAGATCTGTTGAGGGTTTTACATTGGGTGAAAAATCAATAGGAACATCTGTAGCTAGAAGAATTCTTTATAATGATCTAATTAGAGTCACTAATCAATTACAACAAATTTACAATGATCAAGTCCCTTATTCTACATCACATAAAAATTTTGATTTTCAATTTCTATGGTATGAAGCATCAACTAAAGGTCACTATGATTGGCACACTGATCATCACCACGAGCATGCACCTCGCACTTATACTATAATTCTAGGACTAAGTGATGATTATTTAGGGGGTGAACTTAAAGTTTTGAATGATAATCATAGTTACAAAGTTCGATCAAACCAAGCGGTCATGTTCCCAAGTAACTTCGCATTTCCACACAAAGTAGAAAAGGTAACACAAGGTGAGAGAAAGGTTTTAGTAATATGGATCAATTAATTCAATATTTTAAAGAAAATAAATATGTTCTTGTTCCGAACTTACTTGAACCGCAGTTAGCAAATTTTGCTTATAATTATTTCATACTTAAAGGTTGCACAAATCAAAACTTTTCTAATGCCCATGAGGATATACAAAATGATAAATGGGTGCGTGGAGCCTATGGTGATTTAGTTGCAGAAACAATATTAGGTCACATTGAACCTAGAATGGCTGCCGTGACACAAAAAAAACTGTGCCCTACATATAGCTATACAAGACTTTATATTACAGGCGATGAATTAAAACCACACACTGACAGACCATCTTGTCAGTATTCAGTAACTATGAATTTAGGTGGAGAAGATTGGCCTATTTATTATGGAGTGTATGATGAAGATTCTAAAGATGGAGTTGTTTTAAAAGGTAAGAAAGTAAAAATACTTAACGAGATTATTTTAAAACCAGGTGATGGTGCAATATATAAAGGTGAGGACCTTGTTCACTGGAGAGATCCTTTTATGGGAGACCATTGTTGTCAAACTTTTTTACACTACATCGATGAAGAAGATGAGAATTATGCTAAATTTAAATATGATGAAAGAGTTAATATCGGCTTTATAAAGCAGTGAAACATTTAAAAGACTTTATTTTACACAGTAACATTTTCTCCAAAAGTTTATGCGACGACATTCTATCGGCTTATCAAAGTGAAATGTTTGATAGAGATAACCATCACAATAAAACAACAAGACATTTAGGAGAGATAGACATTAGTGATCATAACGTTATAGATGCTAAAAACAGTTACAGTAGAAAAAAAATAGAAGTTAGTATATTTGATTTTATTAGATCTCTCATACAAACATATACAGAGTATGTGCATCCTTACAATTTTCAGGTTCAGCAAGACATAGGATATTTTTTAAGACAAATGAGAAAAGGCGATTATTACAAAGAACATGATGATGATGGAATAGGAGAGGGCACAGGCACACGCAGAATGACAGTTTCTATTTGCCTTAATGAGGATTATGAAGGTGGTGACTTTACATTTTTTCAAGAACAAGAATCTTATTCGTTACAAAAAGGTGATGTTTTAATGTTTCCTTCAAGTTTTATGTACCCGCATGGAGTAAAAGAAATAACACAGGGCACTAGGTATCAATTGATTACATGGCTAAGGTAATTTTTTATACAGCTCAAACAGGCAAAAGAGGGTTTATACCTAGCATAAAAGAGCAACAACTTAATACTTTTACTTACTTATTTTTTCACGATAGCCATTATCAAGCTACAGAAGATAAGGGTTGGACTTATAGAAATATGTATCATCAATTTAGAGACCTACCAAATCCTAAAAGACAAAGATTAATTAAAATGTGCCCACATTTATTTATGCATCTTGAATATGATTATACTGTTTGGGTTGATTGTAAATTCTATCAACATAGAAAGTTTTATGAACTTTGTAATGACATAATAAAAAAAGAACAACCAAACTTTATGGTTTGTAAACATCAATTAGATAGGACCTTCGAAGATGAGATGTTTTTTGCAGAACACGTTAAAAATATACCACCAGAAGATCTTGATAAAGTTAAAGAACATAAGGTTGGAAACTTTTACTCTACAGACACTTGTTGGATTATTAGAAAAAATACGCATGAAAATAACATGCTAGGCATGAGGTGGTTTAACATGACGAATGTTTGTTTTACTAATGAGTGCCGGGATCAATTAACTATATCTAGTTGTATAGATAAAAATTATCTTAGTATGAATCATACCATTGACGAGTTAGAGGAACATTCATTTACAAGACATGTATGAGGTTTATGAACAACCCTTAAGCTCTTCCAATATAGGTGAAAATATAATTCTTATTGATGTTCTTAGAGCAGCTACAATGGCATCTATTATATTAACAAAAAACCCTTTGTGTTATTACATGACTGCAAAAGAAAATATTATAGCTAACATACACAAATTAAACCAAACTGCGTTGACAGTTGGTAGGTCTGACTATACCTATCCTAATTCACCACACAGGATATGGGACGCTAATCTAAAAAATAAAGTTGTTTTACACAGATCCCATGCATTGGGTAGTATGCTAGATAGATACAAAAACAAAAATGTTTTGGTTTGTGGATTTTGCAATATCGAGGCTACATCAAATTATGTAAAAAATAGTAACAAAGACTGGTCTATTATATGTTGTGGTTTTCGTGGTGAAGAAAGAAATGAAGAGGATAAATATTGTGCGTCTATGCTAACAGATAGTGTGCAACAAGATCAAAATCTCATATACAAAAAATTACAAAACTCTGTTTCACTTAAAATTTTCGAAGATAATTTACCTGATTATCCTAAAAAAGATATTGAGCTTTGTTTTACACTTAACCTTGTATCTTTTGCAATAACAGCGAAAAACAATACTTTAATTAAAGGAGAATAAAATGATACCAAAAGAAGAAATAAAAAATCAAAAGTTTAAAATATTTTTGGGCATGCCAATGTATGGCGGTCTTTTAACAGAAAACACTATGCACGGTCTATTAAGCTTACAATCATGGACCATGGCCAATGGTGTAGGCATGAGATTTCAATCTATGGGTAATGAGAGTTTAATCACAAGAGCTCGTAATACAATGGTTACAATGATGCTAGATCAACAAGATTATGTAGCAACACACCTATTGTTTATAGACGCAGACATAGGATTTAACTTCGAAAATGTGCAAAGATTATTACAGGCAGATAAAGACATAGTTTGTGGTATTTACCCAAGAAAACATATTCATTTAGAAAAAATTAAAAAAATAATGGAAGAAAGTCCAAACGCAAGTCCAGATGAAATAGAAGTAAAAGCTTTAGGTTATAATCTTAATTTTGATGATCCACTGAAAGTAACTGTTGAACATGGGTATTGTAAAGTAAATGAGGCTGCAACAGGGATGATGTTAGTAAAAAGAGATGTATTTACAAAAATGCAAGATGCATATCCAGAAAGAAAATATGAGTCAGATCAAATTATAAATGGGCAACCTTTTAAATCTGACAATTGTTATGATTTGTTTGCAGTTGGACCATACGACACTGCTGGCCAAAAAAGATATTTATCAGAGGATTATTATTTTTCAAGGCTGTGGCAACAGATTGGCGGCGAGATATGGGCTGATGTATCTATGCCTTTGACTCACTTTGGTAATAGAGCATTTAGAGGACATGTAGGTTCTTTGTTTGCCACTAGAAAATGAGTCAGTTTCTAAATACCTCTTTTAATTTTTTACCTTACATTGATTTGACCTATAATCTATGTAAGAACATTAAGTTGTATGATCACGCAAGTCATCCAGATAGTGTGGGTGCAGACCAATCATACGGTTGGCCTGGACAAAGAAGCGACAATCTTATAAAGGAGTCGCCTTTTCTTTACCTTTTAGTTTTGCATCAAGCAGAAAATAAACTAGGTTTAATAAAAAAAAATTATAGTGATATAAGCGGATATATACATGTTCGAGATGACAAGGATAATAAAAATGACTCTATACACAAGGATGGATGTCATACGCTTATCTTGTTTCTATCTGAAACAAATTATAAATCTGGCACTACGCTTTACTCTGAGAAGGACATACCTTTAGCTGACATATCTTTTCAACAGAATACTGCTATTTTTTTTGACGGTAATATTAAACATAAGTCAAAACTTAATTATGGTGATACCATAGATAATGCAAGAATGACTGTAAATTTTTTTTGTTGGCCAAAATGATAGAAGAAGTAATTAGAAAAGAAAGTGTTTTTAGAACTATATACTCTGGTAACACAGACATAATTGATAAACACATAAATCATATATTAGAATTTGATCAGGGTAGAATAAAATCTAATAAAGGTGGATATCAGAGTAATGATATTACATTTGGGTTTGAAGAGCTAATAGCTTTCATAAAGCAATCATTTATAGATATTAATATCAAAGCAAATTTTTCTAACTTTTGGTTAAATGTTAATAGCGGAGATCATTATAATGTAGCACACATACATGAATTAGATCATATATCTGTAGTTTACTATCATAAGGTATGCTGTGAAAATACACCAATAGTTTTTTCTGACATGATTCCTCATATAAGAGATTGGACTTACAATATTGTACCCAGACAAAGAGAATTACTAATGTTTAACGCAGATATGCCTCATTCTGTATCTGCTTGTGGTAACTCAGATCATAAAAGAGTGTCTCTGGCTTTTAATTTCCGCAAATTATAGTATATTGTTTGAATGCCCCTAGTAGAGTTTAGACCAGCCCCAGGTATTAATAAAGAAGTTACTGATTTTACCGGTAAAGGTAAATGGACTGATGGCGATAATGTGCGTTTTTTTCAAGGTTTGCCTCAAAAAATTAAGGGTTGGGAGAAGTTTATTTCAAAGTCATTAGTAGGTATAGCAAGAGATCAACACGCATTTATAGGTTTAGATGGCACTCGATATGATGCTATAGGCACAGATAGAAAATTGTATATAGTAAGTGAAGGGGTTGCTTATGATATAACTCCAATACGAAAAACATCAACACCAACAAACCCTTTTACTACGAATGCAACTACATCTGTTGTTGTAACAGATGCTGGTCATGGATGTGTAGCAGGTAGCTTTGTAACATTTGGATCTTACTCAGCAGTTGATGGTTTAGACATGAATAAAGAGTTTGAAGTTACCTCTGTGGTAAATACTGCAGCTTATGTTGTCACTCACACTAGCGCTGCATCTGGCTCAACTGCAAGTGGCGGAGGATCAGGTACAGCAAACTATCAAATTAATCCTGGTCCAGAGTTTTCTGTTCCAGCTTTTGGTTGGGGCACAGACACTTACGGCGCATCGACATGGAATACACCAAGAAGCACATCAAACGTTACCTTAGAGGCAAGACAATGGTCACTTGATAATTTCGGTGAAGATTTGATAGCTACTGCACTTAATGGCGGAGCGTTTAGATGGGATACATCATCTGGCGTTGGTACAAGAGCTGCGGCTATAACTAATGCACCAACTAAATCAAGATTAAGTCTGGTATCAACACCTGATAGACATCTTTTGTTTATGGGCACACAACCTACAATTGGAGGCACTAATGCTCAAGATGACCTACTCATCAGATTCTCAAGTCAAGAAGATATTAATACATATCAACCAACAGCAGAAAACACTGCTGGCTCATTACGTATTGCTGACGGATCACGGATCGTGGCCGCTGAAAGATCTAGAGGTCAGATATTAGTCTGGACAGATACATCATTGCACTCTATGCAATTTATAGGTCCCCCATTTACCTTTGGCTTGAGACAATTAGGACAAAATTGTGGTATCATAGGTCAACACGCAGGATTAGATCTAAATGGTATTGCTTACTGGATGTCACAAGATTCTTTTTATTTATTTGATGGTTCGGTTAAAAAAATACCTTGCACAGTTGAACAGTTTATTTTTGATAATATAAATGTGACAGCATCCGAAAATTCTTTTGTAGGACACAATGGTGAGTTTAATGAAATAATGTGGTTTTATGCGAGATCAGGCTCAAGTCAAATCAATGCAGTCGTTGCTTACAATTATACAGAAGGGCACTGGTGGACTGGAACCTTATCTAGAACTACATGGATTGATAGAGAGATTTATGACAATCCCTTAGCAACGAAATACAACGCTGACACCGTTGCAAACAACGAAGTTATATCTGGTTTGACAGGTGGATCTTCACAATTGTTTTTACATGAAACAGGAACTGATGATGATGGTCAGCCCATGACAGCATTTGTCAAATCAGGTTCTGTACAAATAGCTGTCGGAGATGAATTTGCATTTGTTTCAAAGATTATACCTGACGTACAGAATCAAAGTGGTGTTTTGAACGCAAAGTTAGAGTTTAAGTCATATCCAAACAATAGCACAAGTGTTATTAAAACAGCCACTTTCTCAGATAGCACAGATTTTGTCAGTCTTAGAGGACGTGGCAGAGAATTTACAGTTAACGTAGTATCTAATACATCGGGTACTGCTTGGAGATTAGGAACTCAAAGATTTGACATCAGACCAGACGGAAGAAGATAAGCTTTATAACATAGCTCAAACCAATTTTTATAAAGGTAGCATTGATCAAGATGTTTGCAATGAAGCTTTGAAAAATGTAGAGCCCTTATTTGATAAATTTAATGCAAGAACATGGAATTGTGCTTTACGAACTTCCACTGATTATAACGAAAATATAATAAACATTGCTCCTTTATTTCATTTAAAATCATTACTGTTAAAACATGTAACGTCATACATGTTCAAAACAAATGAATTTTATGACGGATATATTTGTCATTCCTGGATAAACGTTTATGAGAAAAATTTCTACCAAGAGATGCATACACATGAAGATCCAATAAATAGTTATATTTGTGGTGTGGTTTATCTTACTGCAGATAATTCAGAAATACATTTTGCCGACCCCTTACATACAGGACACGTTTATCATAAGCCTGAATTAGGTGACATTGTAATTTTCAAAGACACTTTACATCATAGAGTTGTAGAAAATGATAAAGACACATTAAGAGTCAGTCTGGCTTTTAATTATGTGAAAAAGAAAAATTGGCAGATAATATAGTCAATTTAGATATATCTAACAAATGTACTTTAGGTTGTGCTTTTTGCGAAAGACAAAGTAAATCTTCTCAAAAGACTTATATTTATGTATAAATACCTATGGCTAAACTGACACTTACTAGATTTCCAGATCCACCTGAAGAGTATAGCAGACAACAGTTTGCAGAATTAATCAGACAGTTGGAGGCATTGATACAACAATTGAATACACAATACACATTAGATACTCAGGAAGAGGCTACGAGAAGGACGGTATTTTTAGATGGCTGATGTATTTAGAAGATTTATTTCAAACCTAACAACCACGGATTTGACTACTGTTTTTACAGTGCCTACTGCAAATGTAGCAGCTACCCCTCCTGTGCCCGTCTCAACTTTTATAGTTAAAACAATTAATGTTCATAATTATCATGCATCTGACGCAATCACAGTAAATATTGATCATCACGATGGTTCAAATGATTTTCAAATGTTTCAGGTTGATGTGTCAGCGAGCAACACAAATACAATAAATTCAGCTATGGTTTATCAAGAGGGAGATAAATTCAAAGTACAAGCTAACGCTGCTAGTAAAGCTATGATTGAAGTATCTGTTCTAGAGGTAAAACAGCAACTTTAATGTATATCATTGCTGACGTGCCTTCTGCTATCACACAAGAGTTAGATAAAATTATTTATGAAAAAGATTTAGAGTCTATGCACAAAGACTTAGCTGGTAACATTGACGGTGAGTTTAGTATACCTAAAGGCAAACAAATTGTGTCTCC
>CAACVD010000959.1_pt1 | contig 13918 bp, 21 predicted proteins | sample 2381771 | NCBI WGS metagenome assembly CAACVD01 (sample SAMEA5211965, study PRJEB30684) | marine metagenome | biome: Marine; feature: Epipelagic; material: Water | collected 2015-10-15 | depth 15 m | reverse complement strand
CCTTGCCTTCTAGTTTCTGATAATCGCCAGTAACTTTGTCGATAGTATTCTTTACATTTTTATCAATTATCTTGTTAAGTTCTTGCGTACCATATGTGTTTAAAGATGCGTATAAAGCATCAGATACATCAGCACCGCTAAATGTAGCGTTAGTTACGTTCTGAATAGTAGAGGTAAGCGCGGCTAGCTGTGCTTCGTTAAGAGAGTTATCCGTGTCTAAATAACTCTGCACTGTTTCTGTGGTTATCTTTCCTTTTATAACCGCGCCCATAATGACATCGCCGGTTATCTCTTTGCCACTAAGCGCCGCAGTTAGTGAGGCGGATATTACATTTTTGACTGTAGGATTTTGATCTAGGAAACCTTTTGTTTCTGCTACAACCCCAGTCCCAGTCCCAGTCCCAGTCCCAGTTCCGGTTTCAGTTCCACTAATTTGACTATCTATATAACCAAGCCCAGCGTTAACGCCCGCTTGTATTCCACCAGTAAGAAACGCTTGTACAGGGTCTTGCCCAGTAACTAACGCACTAGCACCAGCACCGGAAGCAGTGCCAATAATAGTTGCAGCGGTTGCACTTGCACCTGCGGTACTGGCGGCGCCGGAGGCATATGACCCTGCATATGACCCTATTTGTTGTCCTACATAAGCTTTTGCGGAAGCTTCAAGGATATCACCTATATCCCCACCGTTTTGCGCTACGTCTGCGCCTTCAATTAATGGTATAGCCCACGGTGCATAATAAGATGCTATAGCCGTAGCAATAGCTTTTAAAGGATCGTCTTTAACTGCTGCAATAACATCGTCAACTGCGTCTACAACTGGGCTAACTATCTCGTCAACAACCCAATCGCCAGCATCTGCTACAGTATCTCCAACCCAACTAATAACATCGGAAATTGTGTCAGTAACACTATCTACAACATCGTCAAAAACATCAACAATAACGCCCAAACTACGACTCCTTCGACTCTGCAAAGAGTTTTAGATAGACTACATAACCTCCAGATTTTAATTTACCTATCGCTGTTGACCCACTACCGTCTTTATCAGTACGTCTTTGGAAAACACGAAAAGCATTTAAAAACGTGTCTTCAGTAAACCATGTGCTGTAATGTGTGATTCCTTTTTCTCGTAGATAGTCAAAATACTTAAACCCACTTTCAACAAAATTTTTACCAGTATCTATGTTAAAAGCACGTCCTACCATTTTGTTTTTGTTTTTACCCGTGCCGATTTGACCTAAAAATACTGTATTTCCTATTTGTATAGTATCTGCGGTCTCTAGACTTCCTTCCTTAGCGATAGATAATAACACAGCTTCTAGGGGTATATCTTCAGGAAAACCTATTTGATTTACAGAAGCAGCAATTATTTCGGGAGTAGTTAGTACTTTTTTGTTGCTATCAACTATCATAATCTACACTTCCGTAGAAAACAAAGCGGCAGAAAAAACATTTCCCATACCTGCAGCTAGGCTTAAAAAAGGTCCGCTAACCGCAGAAACATCACCAGAAAGAAAAACGTCATCTGTAGTTGTTCTGTTACAAATTTTAGGTACAAAACCAGATTTTAAATCGTCCAGTAACAATCCAGTCTCCAATAGCCCGCTCGCACTAAGTGTATGCCCTATACGCGGCTTATAAGAAGTCGCCACGAACTCATTAAGAGAACGTAATAGGGCCGATTTTTCCGCAGCATTGTTGACCAGCGTACCAGTTCCATGCGTTTTGACTAATCTTACTTTATTTTTATGTAGTTTGGCTACAGATAATGCGCCATCTATAGCTTTTGAGTACCCTTCTCCACATTCAGATTGCCCTAATGGGTTAGTATTGTCCTCTGCAGAAGTGTACGCGCCCATGAATCTAGCTAATGGAGGGCGCATATTTGGGTGTTCTTTTTCAAATATAGTAAGGGCTGCGCCTTGCCCTACATAAAATCCATTATTTACATCGTCAAAAGCTGAAGGTTTACGTTTGCCCCCATCTTCATCTTTTAATGTTAGGCAAGCTTTAGAATCCCCAAAAAACTCAAGTGATTGTACACAGACAGCGTTTTCTCCACTTAATACAATCACACGGTCAAACCCATAGTAAAACATTAGGTTCTGCATATCCATAAGAACCTTTAAACTAGACGCGCACGCACTAGCATCTGTGGACACATGATCGTGAGCGTGAAACATTGCTGCAACTCGTCCTGCGTATATAGTCGTTAACGTAATAAAAGGTAGTCTAGTTTTGTAATGCAATTCAGCTTCAGGATTTTTATCGTAACGTGACTGAGTTCCTACCCAACCTTGAGTACCTGCAGCAAAAATAAACGCTGTTTTACCTTTTACAGGGTTTTCTGTAACGTATTTTATAGCTTCAGCCGTAATAACTTTATTAAACATGTTATGCGGTGGGTACGCCAACCCGGTTTTAGCGTTACGAAACGTATCAGGCATTACATGCGCACGTTGCGGGAAAGCTATATCTTTATATGTATGAATTTCGTCAGTACATGCCGTAGCAGAATAGGTCATATAAATCATCCTATGACCTCCATAGCTTCTTCAACAGTGTTAAAGTCTCTATTTTTATGTTTATCACAATAATCTTTGAGGTCTTGTATAGATGTTGTAGGCATGTTCATAGTCGCTTCGTCATCTAAATCAAACACTTCAGAGATATATTGGTATGTTAAAACACCGTCTAGGCTGTCTAACCCAGTAGCGTTTTCTGTTACAGAAGTATCCATAGAAGTAGCGCGTGTAAAAATATCTTCACGTATTACAGCTAATCCTGCACAACGGTTAAAAAGTTCAAGAAAATCCATTTGTCGCTCCTAGTTAAGGGTATTTTAATATACAAAATACTTAAAGGTATGCAAGTAGACACCGTAACTTGTTACCAAACTTAACTATGAATTACTTACAAATGTTAGTGCTACTCCCGCAGAAGCTACGGCAGGGCGAGGAGAAGCGGCAGCAGAAGCATCTAAACTTACATTAGTGTCATCTGTGGCCCAAAAAACTTCTATATAATCATTTGCTGCAAGGGACAAAGAACTATTCCAATTGGCAATATCTTTACCGCCAGAACCTGAAATAATATATTCGTGCGCGCTGTACACCTGTGCTGTGCCATTTAGTGCCACCCAAATAGATATAGTCTTAGAAGAACTACTACTAGATGCTAATTGTAACGTGGTTTTTACATGGTACACTCCGTCGCTAGCAACAGTAACTCTAGAGTTATTAGCCACACTTACACCGCTACTTGCACGAGTAGTATTAAAAGTTACTGCATACCCTGTATTTGCATTAGAAGCTGTTTGATCTGCGGTACTGTAAAATACTCCATAGGGAAAATGTACAAACTTACCCCCGTTGTTAGTATCAAGAAGCGCCCCAAGCGTACTTGCAATACGATTAAAAAACAGACGTAGAATATTACTATTCTGATCTGTAAACGGACGCTCGTACTCGTTTGGTGCCAATGGTAGAGCTGGTGGCTCTACTTTGTTAATTACATTAGCCATTAGCGCCTACCATCAGGACGCATATCTATTCTAGGAGTGCCTAGCTGCCATGTAACTCCTGCAGCGGTGGACTCTACTTTTACAGACATTTGCCTACCTCGAACTCTAGTATTAAGCTGTCCTGTATACTGTTCAACAGGTAGCACTGCGCTTCTGGTAACTGTGCCAGTATTAGAGCCCCCTTGAGATGCTGGGTTATTGTACCCAGAACCTGAGTTAGCAAGAGGAAACAAAGTCATTACAGCCTCTGGGGCTGCGCTGGTAGAGCCAGTAAATTCAATATCTGGTAGCACGCGCCACACAAAAGCGAATTTATGCCCATCATCCAAATCAAACTGTGCAGAAGATATAGATGCGGCTATAGGCTGTGTAGTTGCACCTTCATTATCATCTACACCTAACTCATGGTTTACTAAATTGTAGCTATATGTAGCGGCGAGTGGGTAGTCACGTAGCCCAGAATCAAGCCACGCAGTACGTGCCAAAGTGCCGTAATACCATATATCTTCTAAGTAATTGTATACTACATACCTATCAATATCGGTTTGATTAGTAGAGCAGTAGAACCACCATACTTCGTGGAAAGCTTCGTTAGTACCCGCAAATACTTGATCGTATTGGGTATCATTAAAATCACTAAATATAAACCGCCGTAAATCACAACGTAGCGGCTGTGTACGACCATCATATTTGTAGAATTTATCTCTGCCCATCCAATAAGCTACGCCGTTAGCGTAAGCTACAGCATTTTGCGAAGCTACAGATATGTTTTCACCTACTAATTGCGCTGCCCAGACAGCGGGTGCGCCTACATATTGTAAAGAGTATAATGCGGAATTAGTCCAGACTAGGACTTCTTGACGCGCCTGCGATGCAGCTACAATTTCAGTTCCGCTGGATAATCGAAGACTACCTGCTTGATTAGTAGCTGAAGGTGTCCAATTAACCGCACTTTCTTGGTCAGACCAACGGATAAGCATGGGGTCAACAACAGATGTGCCGATATCGTTAGTTCCGAAACAAAACACAAATCTGTTAATATCTGATACTAACAACACTTGTTGCTGTATTGGTACATCAGACGCACCGCCTAAACTAGATAGCAACACCGCACGAGATGAAGAATTAGTAGCGTCCCAGTAAAATATAGCTCCATTACGTGGCCCAAATACTAGGTCTTCTCCAAAATTTTGTTGGCTCCACAATCTAATAGCATTAGAAGACACGCCACCAATTCCCCAAGTGCCTGCTCCCCAAGTGCCTGCCCCCCAGCCGGTGAGTGGAATAGAGTACGCAAATCCAGTATTTATCTGATAGGCGCCAACAGTAGAACCACCACCATTACTACTATCACTAGCATTAGCTGTAACTGTAGCGCCGGATATGTCTTTAGCTGTTATGGTGTAAGTGTTTGCCCCAGTAACTGTTGCTATTTGATATTCTTGGTTCAAAACTTCTGCGGTTATATTGCCTCCTAAAGAAGCCGCGCCAGAAAAAGTAACAAAATCATCTGCGATAGCTCCATGAGACGTGTTTGTTACAGTTATAACTGAAGAACCATCTGTAGCGGAGAAAGTTACTGCACCTGCAGACGTAGTAGTTCGGATCGGTGTGATATCATTGTACGCGCCACCCAGCTCTACGTAAAACTTAAGATTAGTGCCTACACCGATGTAATTAAGGCTCCCTAATGTAATCCAATTCCAAAGTGATCGACACACACCCTGAAAAGTAGTTGCGGAAATACGCTCCCATCCCCCTATCTTTTCCGGCAAACTCTGGCGAAATCGTACTTTGTCACTCTCGTACCAAACGCCTTCAGCTGCGTATCTGGGTTTTTCGCGGTTTACACCTGCTTTAAGTAATATTTTCTGAAGGGGCATAATCTATTCCTCAGTATGTAAAGCTCTCATCCTGTCTACTAATCTTCTAGCACGATTTGGCACTTGAGTATACCATTTGGAATCTACCATCTGGTCGGCTGCTTCGTTAAAGTCACGAGCATCAACTCCAGCTTTCATGCCAACGAATTTTGACAGTCGAGGCCGACCCATATTGAACATCATGTTGCACAATATATGTTGTAACTCTTCGTCAAGATCATCAAAGTCTGGGTACAGCACTTTGCACTCGTCTATAGTCACTGCTATGTCTAAAGCAAATAGGCTTCTAACTCGTTCCTGTTCGACAACGGTGCCGACTGGTTTGCCATATTCTTCGTCATGCTCAGTTATCAGGTGACCCACACCACAAGTTGGTAGTGCTAAATGGTCAAGATATATTTCGTACTTGCAACCCTCGTCTTCGGCTATTTCTTCGCGTAATCTGTCTTTGTTCATTTTGTTAAGCCCTTTGCCTTTTCGTAGCTACGCATCCCACCCAGACCTAGTAATCCTAGAAGTACAGTCATCAAGCTGTCCATATCAAACTGAGGGTAAGCTACTGGCGCAACTCCCATATAGGCAGTTACTACATCCATAGTAGGAAAGACCAAAAAATGAGCAAATAGAGCCAAGCTACAGCACCAGCCAACGCTAGGACGCCAGCCCGACACAAAAATATTTCGTGATTTAGCTTCTTCAGCATTTATTGCTAACTGACCTTTTGCTAATTCCTGAGCATGGTTGTCCGCCATTGTCGCTAGTTCGTGAGCTAACTTGTTTTTCTGGTCCTTGTCCTCTATGAACTTGTCCAGTAATCCTGTCACCGGCCCTATCAATGCTTGCAACATTTTGTTTTCTCCTGTTTGCTAAAGCCTGTGCCTTAGTTGTGTGATTGTGCATACTCCACATCATCTTGTTAGCATCCCGCCTGCTAGTTTTCGACACTCATACCTAACTGGTTTGTGTGATCTCATATACCTGTTCACATCCCCAGCCATTTCTAACGCTCTGACCTTGCATCTGGCCTCAGTTTCAAACCACTGCTGTCCTTCCAAGACTATACACTGTTGCATGTTTGCTATAAAGCAAGCTGTTACCAAGGCTTGCCACATTATTTCCGGTTCATCCATGCGGTGGCGCCCATAAACGCACCAACAATTCCCGCCCCAGATATGTAAAACAAGTTGCTTATGTCGCTTAAAGCCTTGACCCTATCCAAAGGAATAAAGAACATCGCAAACGTAAAGACGCCCATGGCGATTAAGGTGTACCGTGCCATGCGTAATTGAGCCAAGTTCTTCCTAAGTTCATTTTCGGTCTGCTTGATCTCTCTGACATGAGACAGTTCAGCATCACTAACGATACCATCACCATCCTCATCATACTCAGCAAACTTAGATTGTTTTTGTAATTTCTTTTGCATCGAACATGACCGTCGCTATTGCTACACTAAACATTAAAAACATAAACAAACCTATTACTACAACTATTAGAAAAAACACAGCAATTCCGATTTTAAAATTATCCATCAATTCTTGTTGCCTTAGTCTCTCCATTTTTTTAGCTGCGGCCTCTGCTTCCTTAGCCTCTTGGATACGCTTGGCTCTTTCAGCTATAATGCCAGCCCAAGTGCCATGACCAAACCGCATATCAACCATAGTTGCTACTTCTTGTAGCTGTTCAGCAGCCAGCCTAGCGTCAATCATTTCTTTAGCTACAGTATCGACACCAAACTGATCGCCTAAACTACTGCCAGATTTCTTGGCTCTAGCTTGCTGCACCTGTTTCTCACCAGCAAACAGATCATCTATCTGGCTGGCTATCTGCCCTATGTCCTGAGCAGTGCTAATATTTTCTTTGATAAATTTGACGGATTGCTGGACTAACGCAATACCAGTTAGCACCTCAGCAACTACCATGTCAGCCTCGCATGATGACGCTAAGTAACAGAACAATCATAGTGCCAGCAGAACCAATCATAATATGTTCAATGCGTTTGATACGCAGTATAGTTTCTGTCCATCGCTCATCAGAGACAGCCACATGCTTCTCTAATTCAACATGAATAGATTGCAGGGTTGGCCTTGCCATCAGTCAGCATCCTGTATGGTAAAATCATCATCAGGGTCATTGTGTCTAGCAAGAAGGTGGTCATATTCTTCATTGCCTACATCAGCAGGAATAAGTGCCTGTGCGCCATTTGCGTGTACAGCCTTTACGACATTATTTATTAGTGGATTGCCCTCTATATCTGTACCGCTAATGTATTGCGCTGATGCATAATTAAACTTATTAGCTAACATTTTTATAACTCCGCACTGACTGAAGCAACAGCGTCACCCTGAGAACCGCCTGAACTTTTTGTAAAAAGAAATTGAGAACCGTGATACAGTGTCATTCCATTTGTACCAAAACCTATTACTGTTACACTTGGCACAGTGTACCCATTAAAAGCAACTATAGATGTTGGTGCGGCTCGCTTCTCTACCATAAACGGTATGTCTAACCATTGATTAGTAATACTTGCGTTAAAAGAAAGTGACATTAAAGAGTAGGTGACAGCACTACCAGCGTTAGTAGCGTGACCTAACAATTCAAAAAACCGCTGACACTTGCGTAACGTGGTGCCGTAGTCCTCGTGTTCAAACGGCGTGGCTGTCTGGCCTACCTCAAGCTGGACGCCTGTGATGTCAAACGTAGCAGAACCTGTACTACGCCAATTTTGTGGGTAATCAGGAGCCTGTGACGTGCTAGAAAAAGTTGCCCATTGATTTAGTGTAAAGCCACTATCAGTGTTGTTTGTTCCAATATAGGGGGCAATATTAACAAACATGCCTTGTCCATTATCATTATTGACAGTGTTTCCTGATGCACCCGGAATAGTTATTGTAATTTTTTTCCAAGTATCTGCTGATAAGGCTATTGCAGAAGTATAATTTTTATTGCCATCGTATATGTATAAACGAACATAATATGTTCCAGCTAAGCTACTTCTTACCCACGCAGACAAAGTAATAAAACTACTAGAAGAAGTACTGTCCCAACCTGAACTAGCAAGATTTTGTGACTCAATAACTTGAAGTATTTGCAAGCTATCGCTTGCCGCAGTAGACCCAGCCGCAGTGTTTGTAGCTCTTAGAAAATTCCTATGTCCGTCATTATAGGGGTCTCCACTTGTCAATGATTCTTGTGTTTGTGTAACTGTCCCACCACCGTAAGAGTTTGACCATCTATCTAAAGAGGCATAGCCATTTGTAGTACTACTCGTTCCCCGCTGTGCCACAGTCACCGCCCCATTGATGATGAGGTTGCGACCTGTCAGGCTACCCGCATCTGCGCTGCCACCTAAATCTGCTAAGTCTCTGGCTCTGCTCATATCGTTACTCCGGCTTCGTAGGCCAATCGCTATCTGACAAATTAGGCCAATCAGCGTGGTCTGTTATATCTCGTAATGCTTGTCGGTAGGTTGTTTGTGCAGCAGTCATTGTAAGGTCAGAACTAGCCCACCAGTCTGTTCCATGCAACAACATATTTCTTCTGTTTCTATGTGCGGTTTCTAAAGATTCTTCTTGCATGTCTACCCCCTACGCGTCATCTGTTTCATATGTAATATCAAATACGATACGAGCACTTGAATTATTTATGTAGGTTGTTTCATTATTTGCGCTGCCAGCCTCCGCTGCATATGTCATTTGCACTCTTGTGGTATTAATTACACCATACCCCATTGGGGTGTAACCAGTACCCCAGCCAGTAGTCCAATTTTTAAAAAACCCAACATTTATCGATGAGGCTTGGTTTGTGACATTTTTAAATTTGAAAGGAAAATCTACCACTGTCAAAGGCTGGCCCGATGCACCCCCATTTACAAAGGCGGAGATGGCGGCAATTTGTACATCAACTTGAGCGAGTACAAGGTTTCCAATTCTTGTGTAAAATCCCTTTTGATGTGTGTAAGTGTTAAAAATAGTAGCGTCTTGGTCTGTTGCAGCCGTAGAAGAAAAAGCTGGAACAAATGTACCAGCCCTATAAAACGCATTAGCGGTTAAGTCAGTCAGCTTGAGGTTAGAAGATTGCAAACTTACAGCATTTGAAGATGCACCAGCCGTGGCTGTTAATGCACCAGTAACCGCAAGCGTACCGCCCATAGTCACACCACCACTAAACGTGCCGCCCTGCGCCTTGCTCACGGTGTCAGCAAGCTGGAACTTTTCATAGAGAACAATCGCAACTACGTTACCCGCAGATAGTGCAGATAGTCCCCCAACAGTGTTTGCGGCTGTTGTGTTGTAATCGGTGCCTTGCACAAGAGAAATACCGTTAAGACTTACCTCAATCTCTGTGCCGCCGGAGAAGGACAGTCCGGGGATTTGTGCAGTGCCAATAGATGTCTCACCGCCTGTTGCTGTGTAATAATGGCGCGTGCGAACAGCTTCGCTGTTAATCTTGGCTACGTTGTAAATGTCGTAGACAACAACCTCTACAATATCCCCACCAGATAGCGCGGCAAGACCGCTGATAGTATTCGCTGTAGCCGTGCCATAGTCAGTGCCAGCTACGAGGGCAATCCCGTTTAGATATACGTCTACATACTCCCCATCAGAAAAGGTAAGCGTCTTGCCACCATCATCTGCACCAGAAAGTGATGTTTCGCCGCCCGTAGCGGTAAAGTAGTATCGAGTGCGTACACCTGAACCTGTCGGAGATTTGCCAATATAAGGCATTAGTCAGCCTCCTCTATGGTTAAAGTGCCTGCTGCTACTTGGCGCATGATTTCTGAGTGGTGGCGGTTGGCTGGGTCAAGTGGAACCCAATTTGTTATACCATCAATGGTTGCCTTGATGACTTCATTGTTGCCGTCATCATCTGCAATATATTGTGCTGATGTAATATTCATTTTATAACTCCGCATCTAAATCTAGTGCGCCGCCAACAAAGCCGTTAAAATTAGTAAGACCAGACCCCTTCTGCACAAGCACCCTATCTGTTTTTCCAGTAATAGTGCCGGGATTAAAATTTGCACCAGTCCCGCCTGTCCAGTACGTTATTGTGGTTTGCTCTGTTGCGTTTGCGTTGACCCTCATAATAGTCGGATAATTTATACTGTGGTATGCGCCGGTAGATTGCAAAGTATTGTAATACCATTGCGGAACGGTTATTCGCTGGAAAAAACGCATACACGCTCTTAACTCATCGCCAAAGCTGCGTTGTTCAAACGGCGTGGCTGTCTGACCCGCCTCTAATTTCACATCAGATACATAAAGAAACTCACCAGCCGATGTAGTTGTTACGTCTGACCAAATAAAGACAATGATGTTCTTTGCGCTTGCTGTATCAACAGTAGCGGTCACAGAGTATGTTGCGTATGATGTGGTCAGATTCAGATTAGCTGGTGTGTTCTCATAGGTAAAGTTAGTAGCCAATGTAGGGTCTGTACCCTCTGCACCCCAAGCAGAAATCATGTCATCGGTAGGGTCATCAGCCGTACCACTCCAAGAAATAATAGCCGCCTTTACATTATCCAGATTTGTTGTTGCTGATACTTTGGCTTGGAATGAAAGCGTTACAGTTTCGCCAATAAGATTTACACAGTCTTTTTGTTCTACAATCTGTTGAATACCAAACTTTTTGTTAGCGGTTTCAACATCCAAAGCAATAGCAAACTGCCTGTTTGTTGGAACAGTCGTTGTTTCTTGCGTTACATCAACTATATCATTGCCATCAGAAAAAAGTTTCCAGCGGTCAAGCGTATAGTCTGTGTCGTTATTAGCCCCAGCTACAAAAGAAGTGCCTCTTTGCGCTACAGCAAACTGACCGTTAATCAGGGCATTAGCACCTGTTATGCCACCCGCATCTGCGCTACCGCCTAAATCAGCTAAATCTCTTGCTTGTGTCATTATAGTTTTTCCGTCCGCTTCACATCATGTTGTTTCAAGAATGGTCATAAAAGTTTGGTTAACCGCATCTGTACCACCGAATGCACTACTACCGCCTGTAAAGGCAGCATTATTTGCTCCCAGATATTGACCGTTTATTATTGTACCAGAACTATGACCATCACATCTAAGCATAATAACTAGGTTACTACCGTCAGTATTATCAAACTCCCTCATAAAATGAAATTCAGCAAAATCTCCGAGGCCCGAATCTGTGTAAGAGTTTTCAGCCCTTACTTGAACACAAGTGCCGTTAAAGAACATTGCAGCCGCAAGCGCATTGACAACATTGGCATTTTCTTGTTGTTGAAACACTGCTGTTACAAAGATTTTAGATGCTGAAACTGCTGGCGTGTATGTGTGTGATATAACTTCAATACCCTCATCAGTTTGTGGAAGTGTGTTATCTCTTGGAATTAAAGCATCACTACCAGAACTGCTTGCTGGTGGAATTGGAACTTTTGTAAATTTGTGAACAGAGCTTGCGCCAGTCACAGTTCCTGTGAACGCAAAGTTATCGGCTAAGTTGACGGACTCTGATTGTATTTTGGAAAGTGCCATTGGCTACCCCTATTAAATATCCTGTGCTGCTAAATGCGCTGCATACGCATCTTTAACTGCTTGTGTATGCACCACTGCACAGATGGCTTGTACCTCTGCGCTTTCGCCTGTGATGTCAGCGTCAGGGGCTACAACGTGCCGTGAAAAGCTACGGCTAATTTCAACGCCATCACGCTTGATAACCGTTGCAGTGCGTACTTGAACGTGCTTGTAGTCACCTACGATTTCAATTTTGTCTTGTATTGTTTCTTCTGTTAATGCCATCGTTTATCTCCTGTCCGACTCATCATCCAGATGAGTTATTAAAAAGTCGTTTGGTAGGTCATGCTTATTTGCAAATCTGGGCCATCATTAAAAGCGGCAACCGTCAGAACAGTACGAGTAGAATCATCATTTATTTGCTCAAACTGCATGTACTGCACTCCATTTACTATTCTTGCTATAATATCAACAGGATTTGTGCCAACATCTACATTTTGCATAAAAATAGAATTCATACTTCTGCCTTGACTGACGTATGGTAAGCCTCTGAGATAAAAACTATTGCTTGAGGTTAAACCTGAATCTGAAATATTTGTAGCCTTACAAGTAACAGCAACCAAAGAACCAATTTTTATATAAGTAGCTTCTGTTGCTGATGTGCTGGATACGTTCCCACCACTTGTTGCGTCTGCAAACACAGGCACCCAAGTGCCTTCTTCGTAGTCATCAAGAATACTTGAAGAAGCCCCACTACCAGCAGACGCACTAAAATCAATTCCACTACCATTACTAAATGTAATGTTATTCGCACCCATTGAAACGGCACCGCTAAACGTACCAGTGGTAGCAGATAAAGCACCGCTAAACGTACCAGTAGTTGCTTCCAAGGCGGTATTAGCGGGATGCCGCACGGTCTGCTGGGCTTTGCCTTGGAACACCACATAGAAGTCGTCAGTGGATGCAATGGTGCCTGTCATGGTCAGGGTAGTGCCGGAAACCGTGTAAGCAACGCTTGGCTCCTGACGGACATTATTTACAAATACCTCTAGCTCCCCCGGTGCGCCAGCAGGATAATCTAAAGTGAAGGTAGTTCCACTTTGGGTGCCAAAGTCCTGATAGGCTATATTGCTATATGCTTCGGCAGGTTCATTACCTATGTACGCCATTATATTATTCCTTACGAGCTAATAGTATCGACTACAGAAATCCAAACATCACATGCTGTAGCAGTATCTGCATACGCTTTTAAAATATCTCCATTTTGAAGTACAACTTTTGCGCCTCCATCCAATACCTGCAAAGAACTACCTACAGGGATAGGCGCATCTTTAATTATGTAATAAAAAGGAGTGTTATCAGCATCTGTAACTAAGAAAGTCACAAGAATTTGAGAAGTCCCTTTGTTCGCAGCGTTAATCCCAATCAACGCATCGTCTGAATCAGAAGTCCACAGTGAAGTAGCCCCTGCGGGGGTTTGTGTATTTGAGATGCTAGAAGCTGCGACTCTTTCAAAATCCTGTGCCATAATAAATCCTTATATTACAATGCGATAGCCATAGCCACTGCGAAGCCCGCCGTTGCAGCTGGTATGTTGGTAAGTTGTGAGCCATCAACTGCTGGCAATTTTGCCGACCCGTCTAAAATAACTGCATTTCCCGCAGATGTTCCTGTATCTACAATCGCTGCAGTGCCTAAACCAAGTGATGTACGTGCAGTACCTGCAGTCTCTAGCACAAAGTTAGAACCATCACCTACAATAAAACCGCCATCTGTTACGGCTAATCCTGCTACATCCTGTAGCTGTGCATCTAGTCTTGCATTAGCAATTGTACCTGTAAGCTGTGTAGCTACGATAGACTTGTTTGTTAATGTTTGTGTACCTGTTAGCGTTGCTACAGTAGCGTCAATAGCGATATCGTTAGCGTTAGCATCTATGCCTGTACCGCCAATAACATTAAGTGTAACAGCACCAGATGTACCACCACCTGTCATGCCAGTACCAGCAGTTACTTCTGTAATATCCCCAGAAG
>CAACVD010000958.1_pt1 | contig 13919 bp, 16 predicted proteins | sample 2381771 | NCBI WGS metagenome assembly CAACVD01 (sample SAMEA5211965, study PRJEB30684) | marine metagenome | biome: Marine; feature: Epipelagic; material: Water | collected 2015-10-15 | depth 15 m | reverse complement strand
ACAATTTAGGCTATACTAAAATGTTTGATGCAAATTACCAAAACCTTGTTAAAATAACCAAATTACAACCAAATTTATAATGGAATGGATAAAAGGTAAGTTAGGTCAAATAATAGCGTTAGCTGCTCTAGTAAGCACAATAGCTGGCTTTGGCTATGCTGGTGCAGGTTACGTTACAAGATTAGAAGCTGTAGAAAAAAAATCTGGAGTTTCATATACTGCTCAACTTAGAGCTCTTGACAATACCGATAATGCGTTACAACAAGAAATTATAATTTTGATAGGTGAAATAAAAACTTTGAGAAATGAATTAACTATTTTGTCAAAACAAGTCAATAAGATTGAAGATAAACAAGATAATTCTAGTAATCCTTTAATACAAATAAAATAGTGAGGTAATTATGGAGACTTTAATTATTATATCGGCTATTCTCATTGTTGGTTTAATTTTCTTAAAAAAACTAACACCTACTAAATACGAAGAATTCAAACTGTATTTACAAAACTGGTTCAAATAGTAAAAATGGCTACAAAAGCAACTGTTACCGAAGTAGATAAAAGGTTAAGTTCTCACGAAGCAGCTTGCGAGCAAAGGTGGAAAGAAAACTACCGTAGGTTAGATTTGATAGAAGGCGAGTTGAAATCCTTGAATAACTCTGCCAGATCGGTTTTAGTTTTTTTGGTAATATCTTTACTAGGTATTACAGGTTTTTTTCTTAACAACATACTTTTTTAAAATGTCCAATCAAAAAATATTAGACTTATTGAAATTACATGAGGGTTTTAGAAGTTCTGTTTATAAATGCTCAGAGGGTTTTTATACTATTGGTTACGGTAGATTAGTAGATCAATCTTTAGGTGGAGGTATAACTAAAGATGAAGCGGAAATTTTACTTAATAATGATGTAGAAAAATGTAAAAAAATACTGTCTAACAAATTAAGTTTTTTTGAAGATTTATCTGAAAATAGACAAATAGTTTTAATAGATATGTATTTTAATTTAGGTAACAGGCTATTCAAATTTGTTAACACTTTAGCGGCTTTGGAAAATAAAAATTACAATAAAGCGGCAAATGAAATGTTACTTAGTAAATGGTCAAAACAAGTGGGACAAAGAGCAGTAACACTTTCAAATATGATGCGTGATGATATTTATCAGGTCTGATGATTACCTCCATAGACAGAATAGGCAGATCGGGAGAATTTGTCGTTGCTAGCCAATTAGCTTTAGTATCTGATACGGTTTCTTTAGTACCACATAATAGTTATGCGGACATAATTTTTGAGTACCAAAGAAATTTATACAAAGTGCAAGTTAAAACTTCTGCAAAAGAAAGAAAGTATCCACACAAAGACGGAGATTATAGAGTAGGCTGGACATTTGATTTACGCAGAAAAAGAAAATCAAAAGATGTAAAATTACAAAAGTATGGCGCTGAGGGCGAATTTGATATAGATATTTTTGCTTTGTATTGTTTACCGTATAATTCAACTATATTTATTGCTTTTAAAGATGCACCAACAAAGTACACTTGTTCTGATGAAGATTTTGCAAAAAATGATTCGCTTACAAGCCTTAATATTGTTTTAGAAGAATTGTCACATATAAAATAGTAGGTAAAATAAAAAAAATGGCTTTACAAAAAATTACATTTAACGCTGGCATTAATAGAGAAGGAACTGCTTATGATAATGAGCTTGGTTGGTTTGATTGTAATTTAGTAAGATTTAGAAAAGGCAGGCCAGAAAAATTTGGTGGTTGGCAAAAGGTTGTTAACAACACTTTTTTAGGTGTATCAAGATCTTTAAAAAATTGGATTTCTTTAGAGGGAACAAAATATTTAGGTAACGGTACTAATCTAAAATTTTACATTTTAGAAGGTAACGAATTTTCTGACATAACGCCAATAAGAAAGACTAGCACAAATTCAATAACTTTTTCAGCTACTGATGGTTCTTCAACCATAACCGCAACTGACTCTTCTCATGGTGCTGCTTTAAATGATTTTGTTACTATTTCAAGCGCTTCAAGTTTAGGTGGCAATATAACGGCTGCTGTTTTAAATCAAGAATATCAAATCACTGGTATTGTTGATACTAACACTTACACTTTTACGGCTAAAGATACCTCAGGCTCTACTGTTACTGCTAATAGTAGCGATACAGGTAATGGTGGTTCAGGAGTAGATGGTTCATATCAAATAAGTACAGGTTTGAATGTTTTTTTACAGGGTACGGGTTGGAGTGTTGGCGCTTGGTCAGACGGCACCTGGGGTTCTACGTCTAGTTTGACAGCAAAAAATCAACTTAGAATTTGGTCACAAGATAATTTTGGTGAAAATTTAATTATAAATGTTAGAGCTGGGGGTATTTACAGGTGGTTGGAATCTGGCGGTACATCGACTAGGGCTGTTGAATTATCACAAATAACTGGAGCAAATTTAGTACCTACCGTTGGTTTACAAGTTCTTACTTCAGAAACCGATAGACATTTAATAGTTTTAGGCGCTGATCCTATATCTGGTTCAACTAGAACTGGAGTTTTAGATCCTATGTTAGTGGCTTTTAGCTCGCAAGAAGACGAGTTAAATTTTGAGCCTAAAATTACTAATACAGCTGGATCGGTAAGATTGTCATCAGGCTCTCAAATTGTAGGTGGTGTAAAATCAAGACAAGAAATTGTAATTTTTACAGATACTTCTGTTTACAGTATGCAATTTGTTGGATCGCCATTTACTTTCGCAGTAAATTTAATAGATCAATCAACAGGATTGTTAGGACCAAATGCAGCCATAAATGTGCCTTCAGGCACATATTTTATGAGTTATGACGGATTTTATACCTATGATGGTTCTGTAAAAGAATTACCTTGTTCAGTATTAAATTATGTTTTTTCAGATTTGAATACTGACCAAGCTTTTAAAATATTTGCTTTCACTAACAAAAAACACTCTGAGGTTGGATGGTTTTATCCTTCCGCAAGCTCTACTGAAATAGACAGATATGTTATCTATAATTACGCAGACAATCTTTGGTATTACGGCCAACTTAATAGAACGTCTTGGGTAGATTCTGGCGTTCAACCTTATCCACAAGCAGCTGGTAGTAATTATCTTTTTCAGCATGAAATTGGTTTTGATGATGACGGAACAGAAATGAGAAATGTTTTTATAGAATCTGCAGATTTTGATATTGGTGATGGTGAACAATATTCTTTTGTCAGAAGAATAATACCCGACATAAAATTTTTAGATAATGATGCGGCTTCTAACGTCAATTTAATCACCAAAATTAGAAATTTTCCTGGCGATTCTTTAACTACAGCAGCTACCTCAACTGTCTCGCCATCAACAAAACAATCTCATATTAGAGCTAGAGGTAGGCAAGCAGTATTGAGAGTTGCTTCAAACGATTCTGATTCTGGAAATGTGGGGGTTGGGTGGAGATTAGGATCTACTCGATTAGATATAAAAGCAGATGGTAAGAGGTGATGGAAATTATAGGAGTGTTCATTTTAGTCTTACCTTTTGCAGTTGGATATTTAATTGGTTTTCAAAAAGGAAAACAGGATAAAAACGAATAATGGCAGATCCAAAGAAAGGTACAGGAAAAAAACCTAAAGGTACGGGTAGAAGACTTTATACAGATGAAAACCCAAAAGATACGGTTAGTATTAAATTCGCTACTTTAAATGATGCAAAAAATACTGTAGCTAAAGTCAAAAGATTAAAAAATAAGTCCTTTGCAAGAAAGATACAAATATTAACAGTAGCAGAACAAAGAGCCAAAGTTATGGGGAAAAATAGAATAGCTAGTGTATTTTCAACTGGTAAAGACAAAATAAGAAAACAGTATGGCAAAGCTACTTGAAACTAGATTACCCGTAGCTACTGATACAGTTACCGTCTTAACTTATAATAAATTAGTAAGAATTTTAGAGCTTAATCTTGGCTCTATAAATATAGATTCAACGCCCCATTACAACGATCAAGATTTAGGTATCTTGAATTTTGACGAAGGGGACATAATTTGGAACACCTCCATAGGCGTTCTACAAGTATATTTAGGTAATGAATTTTTAAATTTACACACTCCATCTGCACCAAAAGGTTTTAGTATGGATGGCGCAGTAGGTACATTAAGCGTAAAAACAAATGGGGACATTGTTATTAATATTTAATGCAGCCTAAAAATAATAATTATGAATTAAAAAATTTGCTTTTGGCTTATCCTGCTGATTGGTTTGTTGAAGACCAAACATTAACATTTGTAAAAAAAACTTTACCTAATATATCTAATTTTTATAAAAATGAAGGTAAAAAAGATATGATCTTGTCAAAAGAATCTATTGTAAAAGAGCCGCTAAAAGAGGTTTATACCATACCTTTATTTTCTAAAACTTTTTGTCAATTGTTGATAGATGAGCTAAAAAGTATGCAAGCACATGAGTCATTCAAACCTAACGATTTAGAAGACGAACTTAGACAAATACCTGAAATTATTATTAGCAAGTATAGCGAACAATTAAATAACGCTTTACTGCATATAGTTGATACTATACTAAATCCTATCTTTATAAATATTTGGAATCGTCACGTTACTGCTGGAAATATACAGATAGCAAATTACAATATTAAAGAAAAAGTAAAAGGTGCTTGGCATCATGATGCAAGCGCTGACATATCTGTTGTTGTACCTTTGAATACAGGAGAGTATATTGGAGGAGGAACAGAATTTTTTAACAGAGGTGTTGTTAAGCCTCTGCCTAATGGAAATGCTTTAATATTTCCTAGTTTTACGCATATGCATAGAGGTTTACCAGTTGAAGCTGGTGATAGGTATTTATTAGTCTTTTGGCTGGTTTGTGAGGAATCAACAAAAACTAATAGAAACTATATGAAGAATGAATAAATAAATGTAAAATAAAAATCATGATAAATCCAGACATGACAGGTTTAGCAGCTCTCGGTAGAGGCGAAGATAATTATTTAGCTCATGTTGCTAAAGGCGAAATGATAGTGCCGCCTTTAGGTATTTCTGAAGACACAAGAAATAGACTAAAAGCTGAGATGAAAGCGGTTGGTTTAGATCCAAATAAATATATTGTAGGCTCTGGTATGAGCATCAATCCTATTACAAATTTGCCTGAATTTGGTTTTTTCAAAAAATTAGGTAAATCTATAACAAAAGTCCTCGATCCAATAGCCGAAGTAGCAGCTGTAGTGCCTGGACCTCATCAACCGTTTGCTAGAGCTTACACCACAGTTGATAAATCTTTAGAACAAAAAAAATTTGGTAAAAGGGCAGCAGCACAGACCGCTAAAGATCAAGTCATGCCTTCTTTTGTACCTAACACAGGATTACCAAGTATCTTTGGCCAAAATCAAACACCAGAAATTATAAAAAGAATAGGTGATTTGTTTGGATTTGGGGGCAGATCTGGTTTAGAAGATGTCTACGGACCTGATGGAATACTTAGAGGTATAAATCCCGTTACCGCTGGTCTAGCTTCTTTGTATGGATTAGCAACTCAAAAAGCAGCAGAAAAAGAAAGATTCGGTATAAAAGATGTAAGAGGTTCTATACGACCTGATTTAGCTAGAAGTTCAAATATGGGTATAGCTGGTTTTGATGTTGGGTTTGCAAATGGTGGTGAAGTGTTAGATATGCGAGCAGGTGGTGAATCAATTGGTCCTGGTACAGGCACTTCTGATGATATACCAGCTATGTTGAGTGATGGAGAATTTGTTATGACGGCTGCTGCGAATAAAGGATTAGGCGGCTATAAAGTTAGCCCAGACAAGACTCATAAGGAAAAAGGAGTAATATGTTTAACTCCTGTTGGGAAACCTGACAGAAAAAAAGGTGCAGATAACATGATGGACTTAATGAAAACATTTGAAAAATACGATAAGGCGTTTGCTTGATTATGCAAAATTTTGATAACCCTGGCGCTTTAATGCCAAGACTAGAATCACAAACAACAAGTGAAAGGTTAACTGATCCAAGATTAGCTGCGTTATATTTTGGGACAGGGACAAGCCCTGGTTTCTTAAATCAACTGCAAGAAGCCGCTAAAAAAAGATTACAATCGTCTGTTCCTTTGCAAGAAACAGCTGGTTTGTCAGATTTACAAACCTTAGGTATAGATAAATTAAGAGAAGGTATAGGTGCTTACGAACCTTTTTTGAAAGAATCAGAACAACTGCTTAGAGGTACAGTCAAAGATTTTGATCCAAGTATGGCCTCTACATTTTATAATCCTTTTGAACAACAAGTAGTTGATCAAGCGATTGCAGATGCAGTTAAAGGTTTTGAAATGCAAGAAGCAGACCGAAGGGGCAGAGACATTCGAGACGTAGGCGAGTCTGCTTTTGGTAGTAGAGCTAATTTGACTGCTGGAGAAAGACAAGAAGCTTTTGGTAGAGGCTTAGCTTCTACATTAGCTGGTATAAGACAAAGTGGTTATGATACTGCGCTAGAAAGAAGTATTGCAGAGTTTCAAAGAAAGTTGTCCGCGGAAAGAGGTCTTGCTGATGATTTGACTGGCTTGGCTGGTTTGGGTGACGATTTTAGAAGTAGGGAAATCAGCAACCTTTTGACCACAGGAGATTTACCTAGAAATCTTCAAGAAACTATTTTTGCAAGACAATTTGCTAGAGATACAGCAGAGAGAGCTGACCCTATAAATGTATTGACTGGTATAGCCCAAATATTACCACAGTATCAACCAGAGCAAGTTGACATAGGCTCTGCTTATGGTCTAGCACCTGACCCAACAGCTTTAGGATTAGGTTCTGCTTTAAATGCATATGCTAGTTTGTATGGAGCTATGGGGCCATATGGTTCAGGTAAAATACCCGAAACAAAACCTGATCCTACTCCAAAACCTCCTCCAGAAACAGAAACGGAGATTTTTAGAGATTTGTATAAATTATTCCCACCCTTTGCCGTTGGGTCTAATTCTAATTCAGGATCAGTTTACGGTTAAAAATGAATGTATTGCAAAGAAGAATGTTCGCTAATGGTGGTCCTGCTAATCAGCCATTACAGTCCTATCAACAACTTATTGCCAGTTACGCACAAAAGGGTTTAAGTGTTGATGAGGCGCTTGTTGAATTAGGCGATCCTACTTTCCCAAGAGCAGAAGTAGAGAAAATATATGCTGGTTTGGGATATTCAATTGATCCAAGCGTGACTGATTATCAAATCATACCGCAAAATCCAGCTGGTGTTGTCCTTGGGCAACCAGACTTAGATTTTACTGTAGATCTTACAGATGTAGAAACAGCGCCAGAAAATTTGCAACTAGATTTTGACACGCCTGAGGTTAATCCTATAGTTGAACCCGTAATTGAAAATACTACTGTACCTACAGGAGTAGGGCCAAATCAAATACAACTTAGTGACGACAGAATTATTGATGTCGATATTGACAGGTTTAAAAATAATATATCTGGTGATAATTATCAAGATATTGATATTTTTGGTATGTTAAATAATCCTAATGCAAGATTAGGCACAAATGTGAAGGCAATTTTAGAAAATGAATTATCTGGCAGAAAGTCTTCATTAGGTTATGATCGATTTATTGGTGGTATAGGAGATTTAGGAGCAGATTTTACACTAACTGGAAGAATTATCGGAGATGTTTTGACTCAAGGAGCAGAAGGACTTGTTGATAAAGGGTTAGCTGCTTTAGATTTTATTAGAACTAATCCAGCTTTAAGAGGTATATTAAGTAGAAGAGAGGCTGTAGAACAAAAAAGAAGATTAGATGCTGGAGAAATTCCGCCTAGAGTACCTTTTGAATTTTATGAATCACCAGTAATTGACGATAAAGGTGGTCCTGACTTTTTAAGTGCTGTAGCAAGAGGTTTTGCCACAACAGATAAATTAGATGATTTATATGAAGATTTTGCAAGTTTAGAAAATTCTGCACAAAGTAAAACTATTTTAAAAACAGAAGATGGCACTACTCTTGATTTATCTCCTGAATTACCAGATTTAGAAGAATTAGAAGAGATAACAGAAACAGATGTCCAAGAAGACCAACTTGATCAAGTAGAGGGACAAGAAACAAAACAAGATGAGCAACTACCTGATGAAGATGTTAAAAAAATACCAGAGGTTACCTACACTTTTGATGCTAATTTAGCAAAAGAAATAGCCGAAACGCCTTCTTTATTTCAAACGGATGCTTTTAGAAGATTTATTAGAAACGTAGGCACAGGTTTAGTAAAAACAGGTCAGATAGGATCTGGATTAGCTGCTGGCTCAGTATTAGCCGCAGAGGAAGAAAAAGCTATAGAAGATACGAAAAGAGAAGCATTATTGGAAGCTATTAAAGAAGGCGATAAAGGTCCTGATTATAAAGAGGCTAAATCTGATGTAGATGTAAATACAGAAATTTCAAAAAACGCTAATTTATACAACAATACTTATAACGCTATTCTTGATTTAAATTACACTATAGATCAGGTTAAAAAAAATCCTGATGCGGTTACTGGTCCTCGTGGTGCTATTAGAAGATTATATGATCAAGCTGCTGGTGCAGTAGGTGGTAAAACAAGATTTGAAGAACTCAGTCCAGCATCCAAAGTTGATTTAATAACTAGATTGCTTTCAAATGAACAGGTTAAAGAAATTTTAGGAGAATCAGGTAGAACTATTTCTAATGTTGATAGAGAAATAGTAGCACAAATATTTGGAACACCAGGCTTGCTGACTACAGCTGGTGCTTTAGAAACTGCTTTAGTAAGAAGCAGAGAAAGATTAATAGAAAAATTAGGTAATTATAAAAATTCAATAACATCTAATTTAGATTATTTCACACAATTAAATAAAACAAGTGCATTACTGCAAGACTCTAACAATAGAGATGTGTTTACAAAAATATTGACAACCGACATAAGTAATTTGAGATCAATTATTAGATCCCCTGGCCAAACTGATCAGTATTTACAAACTAACCCGCTTGCTATAGACCTTTATCCTACAACATAATCTTATGCCAACCTATCAAGTAAAAGTAGATGAAGACAACATAATACCTGTCGAAGCTAATAGTCCCGAAGATGCTAGAAAAATAGTGAAAGGACTTATTGCTACAAGAGAAATATCTCCATATACAGATAAATTATTTTTTGATTACGAAGAAGGTGTACCTAATATTGATCGCTTAAGATCTCTTTTGGGTAGAACCGATAATGAGTTTGAAAGAGAAAATGCTTTAACAAAGGTAGTTGGCTCTGGTGGGTACACTTATGATTCTAAAGGCTTACCTGCAATAACTCATGAAGGTTTAAAAAGACTAGGACTTAGAGAAAAAATTAAATTTAAAACTTTGCCTGATGGCACAAAAATCCCACAAAACATAATAGTTGACGAAAGAAGTTTTGGTTTGACAACAGGAGATTTAGCTGATTTTAGTGGAGTAGTAGGTCCCATTTTAGGTACTATAGCTTTTTTAACTCCACAATTTAGAATAGCTGGTGCTTTACAAAAACTTATTGGCGGTAAAGGTTTTGCTTCAAGAATTATAGGTGCAGGATTAGGATCTGCAACAGGTAAAGGTGCTGAAGAATTATTAGATGCTGCTGAAGGTATTCAAATAAAAGATCGAGATGAACTAGCAAATCTTTTACAAACAGAATTTGCTTTGGGTGCAATTGGTCAAAGTTTGGGAGAAGCTGTATTTTTAGGTTACTCTACTTTATTAGGCAAACAGGCACCTTTTGATAATCTTAGATTTTATCGTCAAACTACAAAAGGGAGATCAATTATTGATATAAAAAAATTAGATCAAAAACTAGGTAGAGAAGCTACTGAAAAAGAGATTAACGCCGCTGTTAAACGTGGCGAAATAGAAGTGCATCAATACAAAGCCATACCATCCCAAAGTGCTTTGAATAGAAAAATACCTGGTAGATTACAAGCAGTTTCTGAACAAGTTTTAGGTAACAAAAGAGAATTACAAACTAAATCCTATTTATTTGCTGAACTTAATAAATTAGCTAGAGCTATGAACGGAGAGGATATTGCTTTAGATCGTTATGTGTCTTCTAGTGTCAAAGGTGAATTAGATGAACAAGTGGCTAGTAGATTATCACAGTTAAGAGGTAAAGAAGCTGATGTCAATAAGATTTTAGATGATTTGTTTGACGAACTTACAGAAAATGCTTTAGCCATAGGTAATTATAAGTATGCTCCTGTTCGTCAAGAAATAGGTCAAGATGTAATGGAAACTCTTCGTGCTGCACGCAGAGGTATAACTGTTCAAGTTGGTAAAAAATATAGAGCTATTGATGAAAGATTACAAAAGTTTTCAGATGATCCAGAAATAAATGCGGGCATACAGAGAGCCATGAATGAAGTTATGGATATGCGTTTTAAAGAAATGGAACATTTGTTGGCAAAAGAAAGGCTCGCAGATTTAACTTTGTATGATGATTTATCTGGAAAAGACGGCATGACAAATGTTTTAGTTAAAGTTAAAGGAGTAATAGAAGAATTTAGAGATAAAATAAGAAACGGTGAAGCAGTAACTTTACAACAAGTAAGAAACTCTTTTGAACAAGCTCAAGATGCTTTGTTCTATAATACTATGGGTAGAAATGCTACTAGAGTTTTACATGATGTACTTCAATTGGTTGATTCTAAGGCAGATTTAAGCCCTTTCGGTTCTGGTAGTATCTTCACTGATTTTGCTGATGAAAAAATATTAGTTAGAAAAATTGACGGCACAAAATTTACTAAGAATTTGACTAGCGAAGACTCAAAAAATATAGCAAACATAATAAAAGATTTTAGAGCTGCCAATAAACTTACAAGAGAGAGATTAGAGCCTTTTGATAAAATAATACAAAAAAAGATTGTTGCAAACATGAAAGACGGTAGTTTTGATGCTGATGATGTTTACAAAAAAGCTATCTTAGGATCAGATGCAAATTTGTTAAAAGATATTTTTAGAGCTATAAGAGATCATGACACATACCTTAAATCTATTGGGAAAGAAGCAAGTGCTGTCAACGAAGCTAATTTAAGAAAACAAATGCAACGTAGAGTATTTTTAGATGCTTATGAAAGGTCTTTTGATCCTGTTTCAAATTCTATAGACTTCACTAAATTTGTTAGATCAATCGATTCTTTTGAGGGTCAATATCCTGGTAAATTAGATATTTTGTTTCCTGAAAATATATCAGATGTTAGAAATGTTTTAACACAGATTAATAAAATTACACCTAATATATTCAACAAAAAACCACAAGAATTATTAAATTTGATAGACGACATAACAAAAACTGAAAGCGGTCTGACTAAATCTGGCACAGGTAGAGAGTTTTTACAAAAGTTGACAGAAAAAGCTGAAGCTGCCAAAGCTACAACGGCTTTTGAACAAAATGCAGTTATAAGACGATTACCAACTTCGGGTGTGGATGAGGTAGCTGATGTAATTTTCAGACCTAATAGTGGAGCAAATATAAATATAGTTAAAGAAACGGTGACACCTGAAGTATTTTCAAGCATTCAAGAAGCTAGTATGACTAAACTATTAAGGAAATCTATAAATGTAAATAGTGACAAAATAACCGATATTTTTAAACCTGGTAATTTAAAGTCTGCACTAGACGCTTATGGAGATGATACTTTAAATGCTATGTTTGGTAATGAAGTTACTCAAGGCTTGAAAGCCTTTCAAAAAGCAATTGACATAAGCACTATAGGAGAAGTAGGCCGAGGTGGTGCTGCTGGTACCTTGGTTGCTGCAGGTATTGCTGTTAACGCTTTGAGTATTGGAATGCTACCAACGGTTGCTGGTTTAGCAATTATGCGTTCTGTCTTTTCTAGACCTGGAGTGGTTAGATTGTTAGCTAAAAAAGATCCTGGATCAATAGCTAGAGTTATACAAATATTTGAAAGAACTGCTAGACAACTTGGCATTAGATTAGTTTACGATACGGCTGCGGAAGGACAAAGAATTGTACAAGAAGGCGTAGAAAGAAGTGTTGACGAGTTAGATTCAAGAGGCTTAGATGATGGTGCTTCTGATGTTTTAGATCAATCAAGAAATTTGTTTGAAGATGCAAAAGAACAAATTAGATCAGTCTTGCCACCTGTTAGTAGTATAGAAATGCCAGAGGTAGGTAATGTTCAAGCAATAAATCCTAGCCTTGATCCTTTGAGTCAAGAGAGATTAGAGTTTGCAGAACGCTTGAGTAACAGACCAATTATTTAATCTTGTTTGATTGAAGCACCAAAATAGAAAGATATAATAGCACTAGCTAAGCCTCCTAAATATCCTAAGACCAAATTTATTATAGCTTCAGAGTTAGCTTCTGGCGGTTGCAAAGTCACCATAAAAATATAACCCAAAAACCCTGATATAACTGCTACTCCTATAATTTTTGAAGTCCAATCTTTAGCAAAAGTTTTTCTAGAGTCTTGTATATCTGCCGTTTGTAACGCATACAAATCAACATCCAACTCTCGCATTTTTACTTCAAATTCTTTTTCTATCTTTTTAATTTCGGTAAGCTGTTCTGGGGTTGCTTGTTGTAAGGCTTTTTCGATCTGTTTTGGCTCATTTCCACAACCAAGTGCCTCAGAGATCATATTAGCTGCCATACCCCCCATAGGGCCTCCTAATGCAGTCCCTAAAGTAGGTGCGACAGCACCAATAACATTTTTTATCAAGCCAAATTTTTCTAACATATTAAAATCCTATTTCATCTCTATCTAAGCCTAACGGTTTATCCGAAAGACAAGTCGCTATACTTTTCGGAAAATGCACATACGGTTCGTTATCTTCGTCATAAGTAGGCGTTTCGTTGACATTCATTCTAACATCATATTTGTAATTAGGCATCCATTCGTGCATCCAGACACTGTCCTTCATAGCCCACACCATAATAAATGGTACACCTGTTGCTATAGAAAAAGATGCACCTTTTCTAAATTTATTAGCTGAGACTATAAACGTATCGTATTTATCAGCACTTATATTGCGACATTTTATTTCACACCAATATGATTTTTCTTTTGATTCTATCCAAAAATCTAAACTATAAGTGATAGGCAACTTAAAACAAGTTACACCCCACAACCCCTCTAAAAAACCTGCTACTCTCTCCTCTCGCTTTTGATCGTCTTTAGTTTCTAGACTTGGTGTTTTCATATCATTCCTCGAAAAAATTAGGATCTACTGCTACCAATCTTTTAGTTGGTCTACCTTTACCTCCAACTTTGATTTCAACTTCTTGTATTTCTCTAGCATTCATCAACCTTTCTATTATTTCTTTTACTTCGTATGATTTCATACTCCTGAATAATTCATGACGGTCAACCTCTCGTTTTGATATTCCGTCTCCATTCCTTGATCTTATAAAAGATAAAACTTGTTTTATTTTTGACTCAGTAGCTGAACTAGCCACTTTATCTCTACAAGCCTCGACAAATAATAGATCATAATACCTAATAAAGTCTATACACCACTTAGTTGCTTCACTTGTTATTGTCTTTGCTTTAGGATCAACGGCTAATGTAACGGCTAATGACAGTCGCATGGCTTTTTCTCTTGATCTTGATAACAGCGGTTCTAAATTATCTTTTTCTAAAATGTCTTGTCGTTTGACTATTTCACTAGCAAAATCTTGCAAAAGCAATTCCGAATCTTGATCAAAGTCCAAAACAGTTTGATCCATATCAATATCAGCATTATCAATACTAACGGCTTGAAAATCATTGATAGGTCTTCTGATGTAGTTGACCCAGTTTACTATTCTCGTAGGTGGTTCTTTATATTTTTTTAGTGAGGCAACTCTTCTTGGCTCTTTTGACTCAACTATTATAAACCTATTAAGGAAACCTCCTAAAAATTTAGGTTCGTGGGAACAATACAAAACCGAAAGACCTCCAA
>CAACVD010000956.1_pt1 | contig 13923 bp, 27 predicted proteins | sample 2381771 | NCBI WGS metagenome assembly CAACVD01 (sample SAMEA5211965, study PRJEB30684) | marine metagenome | biome: Marine; feature: Epipelagic; material: Water | collected 2015-10-15 | depth 15 m | reverse complement strand
TCTTGAGATAAGTCTGGAAAAGACTCTGGTGGTGTCCATACTTTCTCGTCAAATATTAGTTCTTCTTGCATTAGATTGTGTAAAACCTATTCGTTTGTGGCTCGATAAAGTGTAATGTATTCTTTGAACGAGTAACCGCTACGTAATAAATGCGATGTTCGATGTCTGGGTTCTGCATATAGCTTTGATAAGCTGCGGGTGATAAGTCTGGTATAACCACGATGTTTTCATTTTCTCCACCTTTCATAGAATGTATGGTGCTTAATTTTATGCGAGGAGAATCCAAGTTTTCTCCACGTTTTAAAGCACTTAGGATATACACTTGAGTATCCGTGTCAAGTTTATCCAAGGCAAAGTTCCAATCTTTGCTCCTGTCTACCATTAAACCTAATGATTGCACGGCATATTCATACGTTATTTCCATCTGCTCATCTAACGCTAATAGTGCCTTAGACCGTGGCCCATAGCCCCTTTTAAAACCAACACCACTACTCATAAAGCTGTAAATGTCTCTAATCTGTTTAGCTGTAATGGGTGTGCCTGTTATTAATGCTTGCCAGTTTTGCACCGCGTCATACGTCTTTTGCGATATAGACAGCCTACCATTGCGTGAAAATACGATACCGTCTTCTCGTAACATGTTTGCATAACCTGACACGATATGATTGGTGCGACCCATGATCGTCCACTCACCTTCATGTAACGGAATGTCCTGTAGTGACTGATGCCAACGTACAGAGCCGTTGTCAGAGCGCGGATTCCAAGTTTTAGGTGCTCTATTGTGTATTCGGCTAACAATACGTTGCGCCTCATGCCACGGCTGTTTGGGTAAACGATAACTTTTTTCTAATACTTGTTTATCTTTAGTTGCATTTAAAAAACGACCAACGTCTGCCCCTTGAAAACCCATGATTGCTTGGTCATCGTCACCTGTAAAATATTTAATTCGAGGTCTGCGTCTTAACACCTCTATCATGTCCCACTGCAAAGTTGATAAGTCTTGTGCTTCATCAACAAACAATGCTTCGATATCGATAGGCTGACCACGGTCAATGAACCTTTCAATCATGTCCGTAAAGTCTACTTTGTTGTTAGCTTTTTTATAACTTTCGTAAGCCTTAATTAAACGTAAAAACTCCGCCCAGTTCAGAGAGTATGAAGCAAACAAACGAAACGACTCATCTAATGATAATCGTTTATTACGACCTAGTTGATAAACATTCAAATACTGATCGCCCTTCGAGATGCCAATCACATCGAAGTCTGATTCAATCTCCGATGTCTCCTTACCATTAAACGCTACGCCTGTTGCACTGCCTACAGTCCAAAGGTCTTTGCCTCTGATCACATCTTCTTTTTTGTAGTCACCTGTGCGAAAAGCCATCGAGTGTAAGGTTTGAAAGTAAGGTAAATCTTTATCGCTTATGCCTAAGTCTCGACATACTCGCTCTTTACTTTCTTGTGCAGCCTTTCGAGTGAACGATACACAAGCTATCCTTTGTGGTGCGATACCATCTTCGATACACTGCTTTATTAATAAAGTATTAGTGTGAGTCTTACCACAACCTGGTGGCCCAAGTATGGTCTTTTCTATTTGTTTCATTTCTCTAAAAAGAAAAAACGAACTTTATCTTCAGAAATAGTAGTAGAAACTAATTTATATTTTTCTCGTGCAGGGTCTTGCTTTTGCCAGTTCCTAAAAGAACCAAAGGGAACTGTTTGTCTATTCTTATCAAAAACAAAACTGTCGCCAGTCCTTAACGTAGACCAATCGTATTTTATTTTGCTTTGATGTTTGTTAGGCGGCTCTATGCCTTTTTCAATTTTTACGTTTTCGTTAAACATTTTTATTCCTTATTCTATTATTAAACATTATTAAGTTATTTTAACATAAATATAAATAAATTAAAAAGGTATTTCATCATTGTTAAAAGAAACTTCTGGTAGTTCGACCTCTCCGCGTTTTATTTCTGGGATAAACCAAACCCTGACCTTGCGCCATTTGTCTCGCGAATCTTTAAACCGATATTCTTTATCTGCTGTCGCACCGTTATTCAGCTCTTTAAGACGCTCAGTGATTTGGCCTCGAGTGTAGTTAGTGAACCCATGCCGTTTAAGATGCTCCTGCAAAGCACCTAACTTAAAGTAGGTATGGCCTTCATCAGTCCAAGGTTTACCTGTAAGCAGCTCCTCAGGGCTTGTGCCTCGAAGCCTACTGGTGCAAAACATTTCTAACAACTCATTAAACAAACCTTTCTGTGTTAGCTCTTCAGGCACTGAGATGCGAGTCGCACTGTCTAACAAGTTGTCCACCAAGTCTCGCCAGTCATTGTCTTTCATGCGGACAGGCATTCGATAAGTTTGTTCCATACAAGCACGTTGGAACTCTAACTGCATCTGTAACTGCTTAGTAGTTAGCTCTAATCTTGCCCCATCGACATCAACAAACCATACAGGTGGCTCTGACTCAACTACTGTTAATCCTCCCAGCATTGGGAACGCCTGATTACTACCGATGCCAAACTTGCGATTACGGCATAAACCTCGATTGCAATGGCTACACAACGGTTCTTGCTTACATAAATAGTAATAATCTTTCTTATCGAGTCTACCCTGGATATCCACTATCTCTTTCGCAGGTAATGGCGGATTAGAATAGTTTTGATTGTGCGTTTCTAGCTTTTCTTTCCAGTCACTAGGGTTCGCCATCTTATAGTAAATACCTATGTTAAGTAGAGTTTGATTACGCCCACCTTCAGGAATGCCAAACTCCGTTAGCTGCTGAAGACATGGCGGCCCATGCGGTAATAAATTATTATCATCATGTATTTGAAACTCAGATAGCTCTTTAGGGGTCATCATAAAATGGTCTACTTGCTCAAAAAACTCATCTAACGTGTAAGCATCACCATTTTTATTAATCGCGTATCGAGTAGGATATTTTGCATTGAAGTAAGGTAAATTAATAAAATTACCCACATCACCCCGTTCTACTTTTACTTCTTCCTGTTTAGGAAAAATCTCACACCCCCCGAAACCTAGCGCACTAGCAAACTCCGCTAACTTGTCACGCATCTCGGCTGCCGATATCTTCTCTTTAACAAACAGAAAACAATGTGCGCCACCACTTTTTGATCGACATACGACCAATGGTAGCTTTAATCTGTCTATTTTATTTTTTAACGCAATCAGGTCTAAGTTGTAGTCGTCAATGTCTAACGCGCCAAACACACATTTGTTAGACTCATCAATCGGTATCGACCCAACACCTTGCGTTCCATCAAAATGTTGTTTGACTAATTCTTCAGTTAGTGGTGCTCTCACAATATAACTTTGTGCATTCATCTTGCCATTACGTGCACTATCTAAAACTTTCGTTTGACCGTGTGCAGACTGACACCCACTGAATATTTTAAAAAATTTTGTTACACTCATAAAAAATGCCCCCCCTTGACAAAGGAGAAAAGTAAGGGGGGACACACCTCAACTAAAATGGTGACGTTTCTGCTTCTTTCGAAGATTCAAGTAATTCTGACTCCTGGCTGGGTATTGCCAGTTTTACTTGACCATCAGATATCGCCTGATGAAACTCCTTGCACTCAGTAAGAAGCTCAATAGACGGTATAACCATTTTATGTTGTGGATTTATGGTAAACCACGAACCCTTATCATTTCCTTCGGATATAGTAGTAAGAGCGTAGATGTTAGCAAAACTAGCCATCGTTTTACCATTGACTTTTTGCATTGACATAATCGAGTTCCAATTCCTAGACTTTTTAAGCCCAGTCTTTTTTAAATCGACCACGGCACTTTCTAAATCATATTCATCTTTACCCCTCTGATGAACAATTTTTACATAATGCTGCGCTGTCTTTACTAACTCATTACCACTTTTTAACATCTCAAGATTGTTCTCATCACGAATAACACCCTGTAGCTGTGGATCTTGTGGGCTAATCTCGCCTACAAAACCACCACCCGCGGTTCTTGGTACAAACTCCAAGTATTTAAGCTGATAATAAACAGGTATCACCATGACACCTTCATCACCTTTCCAATACTGTCGTGTAACTGTGTTAAAAATATCACCCTGATTCACGCCTTCGATATGTGCGCTTTCTTTTTTATTAAGTTCGGGTGACATTGCTTGTACCACTCGCAAAAATGGCATTTGTAAATCATCTGCTGTGACCTCTTCCATACCTAAGTTTGCGGTTTCTTCTAACATTGATTGTAATGCTTTTTCCATTTTAAGTTCCTTTTATGTCAACGTAAGTTCCCATTACTGCGTCAAATAAATCTAAGTTAATTCCTTCACGATTCTCGACACTTTCCCTTACCACTTTTTTTAGAGTCTGTGGTTCGACCCAAGTTTTGGATGCAACATCATAGCCGTGTCCTTCAAGCTCACTAAGTAATTTTACTGCTCGTTCATCTTGATTAACACCAAAGGTAGCTGTCACATCATTTTTGATAAAGTCGCCTTTACCAAGTTCTCGCAAATGCTCTAACGCCTTGGATTTCAATACAGGGTCTTTGGGCATACGCGCAGATACATAGTTTCTTAATTTAACTTTTGTATCTCCAGCCTGTAATTCCGTGACACCCATCTCTTGCATTAGATTCGGTATTCGCTCGTACTTATAAGCATCATACCTTTTGCGAATCTCTTTGACGGCCTTTTCAGCCTCTTCTAATTCTAATCTACACTTTTCAGCTTCGTTGATGATTGTTGTTAAATCACTAACACTCTCTGTGTCAGCTTTGGCAAAATCCATCGCATCTGCTTCTAGTTCTTTAAAAAGTTCTTCTTTCATAATATTTTCCTTTAATCATATCTGCCAAAACAAAACTTAACAAAACCCAACCGAACGGAACACACCTCAACCGACCGCACCTGCCAAAACTAAACCCAACCCAACAGACCGTACCTTACCTCACCTGCCAAAACTTAACGAAACAAAACTGAACATAACTAAACTTAACTAAACTCACCTGCCAAAACGAAACCCAACCTAACGTGACATAACAAAACTGATTCAACCATACCTAAGAACATCTGCCAAAACGAAACCCAACCGAACGTAACATAACAGAACTGACCGTACCACACCTGCCAAAACAAAACGAAACAGAACGCAACCAAACCCAACTCGCCTAATCTGCCTCAATAACTTTTTCCAAGTTTTCTATTACTGTCGATAGTTCTTCCAAACATTTATATTTTTTTATAAAACTCTCTGCATCACGCTTTGCTCTAGCTACCATCTTAGCTCTCTTCTCAGGATCGTTAAGCACTTCATCAATATGAAAATAAACCCCTATAGTTTTACCTTCAGAATTTTTTGTATTGATGTTTACAAACGCCCTAATCGGAGCTTCTAACTCTCGCTCGATTATTTCTGCTTTTACAATTACTAGTGATCGTTTGATTTCACGTTCTTGATTTAACCTTTGTTTGTAAGCAGCTATAGAGTCATCGTGTTCAAATAATTTATGGCCCTCCGCATTTGGATTATCTTTTACATATTCGTAATAAGATCCAGTAGGAGCTTTGCCACCATATATTTTGTCAACCTGTAAAATCTCGGCACTGACCCTATTAGGGTCAGCACCTGTTCTTTTTAAATCACTGCCTGGTCGGGTATCCGCCCATACGTAATTTGACATCAATCAATCTCCTTTTAAAGTTTGCTTGTTAGCTGTTACTAGATGATTTTCATCAATCTTGAATCTACCATAGTCTCCTGACTTTTGTGGCCTCATCTCATGTAAGCCAACCCCAAACCCAGCCAGATTAACTAAATTGACAAAGGTATCTAACTGAATCGCATCAGTGTTCATTTGCACGTTAAACAAGATAGACCACTTTTTAAATTCTGGTCGATAGCGTAGGTCAGCCGTTCCCGTTCCTACCCTAACTATGTCTTCACGCATCTGTGGTTTATCCGCAGTATCAAATAACACCATGTCAACCTTTTCGTCTTTATCAATATCTTGACCCTCAATAAAAACACTCTTTCTAATTAGCGTCTTCTCTACGCCAATGTCTTTATGAGCTGCGTTGATAATACAATTTTTAAGAGCGTTACAAGGTACTCCAAATTGATTAGTCTCTTGACCAACATATAAACAAGCCTCGAACTCGGCCTTTGGATCTCTCTTGTCTCTTGTTTTAGTTTTTACCCCCGCATGTTTGTCACGAAGCATCTTTTTTGCTTTCTCTGACCACTTATGCTGTACGATTGGTGATGTGCCAACTATTCTTAAACTTACTGTGTCTATTGTTATTGGTTGCAATATAATTGCTTTTTTTGCTTCTGCCATCTTTCATTCTCCATGTTAATTATTCAATGTTAAATCGCTTGATTAGCGATGAGTTTTGGTAGTATAATCTGGGATATCACATAAATCAATAGGCAAAGGTAAAAAAAATGAAAAAAAATAAAAATTGGCTAGATGACGCAGAAATATCACAAAATTATTTAGATACATTAAAAACAGAGGGAGAGATAGCTGCGTTTAAACTGGGTATGCAACATGGCGCAAAAGCAGCATTGAACCAAATAACAAAAAGACTTGAAGAACCTGGGAAGTCACAATCTTCACGAATCACGGTTCATGAAGAAAAGATTGAAGATATAAAAGTAGGGCTTACCCTTTGAAAGTAAGTGTAACCATAAACTTTGATACAGATAACGAAGACGATTACGATCTACTATTACGTTTAATGAAAATAATGGAAAGTGCAAATGAAGAAGTATGTGTTCAAGACGAAACCCTATGACCACCAAAAAGAAGTGTTGCAAAAATGTTGGAACTCTAAAAACTATGCATGGTTTATGGAGATGGGTACGGGTAAATCTAAAGTTTGTATAGATAACGCTGCGACATTGTATGAAAATAATTTTATAAATGCTTTGGTTATTACTGCACCTAAAGGTGTTTACAGGAACTGGGCTGAACAAGAAATACCAACTCATTTGCCTGACCGCATTAAAACTAAAATGGTAGTGTGGAAACCTACGACTTCTAAAAAAATATTAAAAGAACGTGAAGAGTTTTTAGATAGTTGCGAAGAGCTTAGAATATTTATTATTAATATCGAGGCACTTTCTACACAAAAAGGTTGCGCTTATTTACAAAAGTTTTTGATGCGCTCGCGTTCGATGTTAGCGATAGATGAGTCAACGACCATTAAACAGCCTACGGCAAAGCGCACTAAGAATATTATTAAGTTAAGTGAATTTGCAATCTATAGAAGAATCTTGACGGGCTTCCCAATAACCAAGTCACCACTAGACTTGTGGGCGCAGATTAGGTTTTTATCTAAAAACTTATTAGGCGATGTTGGGGACTCGTTTCATAAGTTTCAATACCGCTATGCAGTGATTGTGCAAAGACATTTAAAATCCCATAGCTTTCGAGATGTAGTCGGGTTTAAAAATTTAAAACAACTTAACTCTTTGTTACAGCATTTCTCTTCTCGGGTATTAAAAGAAGAATGCCTAGACTTACCTGAGAAGATTTATCAGATTCGGGAAGTAACTATGAGTGCGGAACAGGTACGGGTTTACGAAGAAGTTAGAAAGTATTGCGTGGCGCATTTAGGTAATGAGGAGTTTATGACTGCTAATAATGTAATGACACAGTTACTACGATTACAGCAAATCCTATCGGGGCATTTTAAATCAGACTTAGGTGAGATAATAGACTTACCTGATAACCGTATTGAAGAACTTATGGCCGTATTACAAGAAGTACAAGGTAAGACCATCATTTGGTCTAGGTTTCGGTATGACATTACTCGTATCTATGAAAGATTAAAAAAGGATTACGGTAACAAGTCAGTCGTACAATATTTCGGTGATGTAAATGATGAAGGTCGCAGCAGTGCCATTGACCAGTTTCAAAACGGTGAAGCGCAGTTTTTTGTAGGTAATCCACAAACGGGTGGTATGGGTATTACTTTAACCAAAGCACAAAACGTCATTTACTTTGCTAATAGTTTTGACCTTGCGATTCGAACGCAATCAGAAGATCGGGCGCATCGCATCGGGCAAAAGAACAATGTGACTTACATTGACTTTATCTGTAAGGGTACGGTCGATGAGCGTATTGTGAAAGCACTCAAAAATAAAATGGATATCGCCACTGAAGTTATGGGCGAAAATATAAAACAATGGTTTAACTAGAGGTAATTATGGATATTAAAAGATATAAGAGTGTTGCAGTGCAAAAAGAAGTGTGGGAAAAACTTTGGAAAATAGCCAAAGAAGAAAGCCGCTCTCCTTCCAATCAAATAGAATGGTTTGTAAAGAACTATAAAAATATTAAACAGGCAATGAAGGAACATGGCTAATGATGAAAGCAGACGGGCTAGATGACGCTATCATCGGGGTCGGGCTACAGTTTGATAGGCCAGACCGCCTTATTTATGATTACGATAAGTGTATTGATATACTAATGAAGTTGAATGACTGGAATGATGAAGAGGCGATTGAATGGATGGAATTTAACGTCAGAGGTGCCTACGTTGGTGAAGGCACCCCTATCTTTCGGGTGGATTATGAAGAGTAATTAAGGCTCTATCCAATACCCTAAGTCATCATCGTAAATAAATTTACCTTGATTATAACGCTCTTCGATTAGTTCATGGTCGAACTGGTCGCCATAGTATTGATCGAACGCTTTCATTAATGCCATCAGTTTAACAACGGGTCTAGCCTTACGTTTATCGCTTTGCATAATTTTAAGTAAATCTTCATCACTTAGTTTCATTAGCTCCCATAGCTCCGACTCGTTAAGTTTACTTTCTTCAATGTATTCAATGACAGATAAAAAAGATTTTTCTTTCCTCGCTTTTTCTAAATAAAAATACAAACGGATATGCTTAGGTACCGAGAACCAATAATTATATTTATCGGCGATTTGACAGAAATATAGTTTTGGTTTTAAATCTAATACTTTTCCCACATCGTTCTCCTAGCTTATATTGTTCTTGACCCACATCTCTAAATGTTTTTCTCTATTGGCATTTAGCTGCAACAGATGATTAGCTTTTACTGTTTGCAAAATAGTCTGAGCGTTCTCTAATAACCTAATATTATCGATAGGCGGATCGTCTAACAAACTATCGTTTATCGCCTTCTCCACAACGTCAAACTGCTCTATGGTTAATGGTATGTTCATGTTCATATTCTCTCCTTACACTAATTGAATAGATACTGATAACAGATTAGTTATCTTTTTAAATTTAACCTGATTTAAAGGGTTTCTGCGCCAAACATCACTGACCATGATTAAGATAGGGTCATCGCTTTCTGAGTCAATACGCAGCATTACACCACACGCCCAGTCAAAGGTCATATATGCCCCTAAAAATAAGTCGTAGTAGTCCTGACAATTAGACTCACCATCCGTATAAGATTTACCTATGATTGCAGATAACTCTGATATGACCCTCATGACCGTATCGTGATCCATTGACCTTGGCTGTTTCTTTTTAAAGTTAAGCACGTTTTTCATATTGCCTTCTCTCCTCTTCTTCTTGCTCTCTTATTTGATCTATAGCAGATTCTGGAATGATTTTCCATGTTGTGCGCCTGTGCCATTTATGTTCGAAAACACCTCTCTTTTTCAATGCAAAGTAGATTTTACGCTCTTCCGCATATAGTTCGTCTAAAGCCTCTCTTTGCTCTAGTGATGGGCTATTTACCAACATATCAACTTCCGCGTAAATAAAATCACACTCCATATCGTTGCGAATATATTTTTTAGCCAGTTCTATTTCTTTATCATTTTTCAATGGTAGAATATTTGCCCGATCAGACATTCCTCTCGCGCTACAGTCGCCCTGAACCGCATATAAATATAAGTTAGTCATTAGTCTTCTCCCAGTCGTTAGTCTTCTCCTCACAATTCATTACACTGGCATCTATACATTCCTCATTAAGTAACTTTACATTTTCAGTTTCATCACTTTCAAAGCAATATATAGCTCTCGCTATAGCACTTGCTTCATCACTAGCTTTAATTTCATAATCATAGATTAAATCTCTACTTATTTTTATTTTAAAAGTTTTTTGTTCTTTTTTAATCATCACTTTACCTCCTCCATGTCTATGCAGTTATTCTCGTCTACGTCTTCTGGATCTTCAATCTCTTCTAATGAGTCAAAATCCCAACCTTCGTTATAGATGCAATTAAACAAATCACCATCGAAACTGCGCCATCTTGATATGACTTCATCCTCGTTTGCTGTAGTTCTGATGTGTAGTTCATACTCTTCAGTGCTAGTCACTTTTAATTTGTATACCTTTTCTTTTTTAGTCATTAGTCTTCTCCTCCAACCCCAAGCCGTTATAAATAATATCCATAGCTTGATGAATATGTGATATCTCCTCGTCTCTGTCTTCACTGGTGCCAATGCAATTTTCTGCGTAATCATCAATTATTCGCCAAATAACATCCATCGCTTCGCTCTTATTCATTAGTCATCTCCTCAAATAATTCTTCAGCTTCAGCCTGACAATCCGCGCAGCTGTAGCCGTCTCTATATTCTCCATCTTGATAAATGACATTACCGTCACTATCTAATAACTCAAAATCCGCGTCTGCTGGAATACGGTTCACGAATCGACCTGTACCTATCTGGCACTGACGACCGCAATGTACGCAAATATCTATAGTAGTCATAATCTAACCTCCCACGTTAATAGCTAATTTAGATTGTTTTACATAAGGTGGTGGCGATAAACTATCGGAATCTACCTCTAAATCCCAATAGGTGTCTTGCAACTCTGACACAGAGTCCAACATGTCCACACAGATAACAGTGTCAAGAGGATAACCCCTCGACACCGCCTCGTTTAGTTCTTGCAATAATTCTTCAATAGTCATGTTCTCTCCTTTGAACGTATTTGTTGACATAGGGATATTAAAACATGGGATTAGATGATTGTCAAATCTTATTTGCACTATATATACCCCGTTTTCACAAAACACTTTCAAAAATATTTTTTTTGGTGAAAAAAAGTGAGACGAGTGGGACGATAAATAATTGTGTAAATAAATCAGATAGTTAGACCCTGTTTCCCGTCCCAATGCTCGTTCCACTTGTCCCAAAAAGAGTTGTTTTGTCCCATTTTGAAGTAACTTTTTGTCCGATGAAGCTTTTGAAAAATAAAAAAATTTTTATTAAAATAGATTTGGGGGTATATAAAGAGCAAAAGGAATACTCATGAAGAAGACTAAGGCCGATTACTTTAAAAAACGTGTAGATCGTATAGCAGACAAGGTTGAAGAGACTCATAACCGTAAGCTAACGAATCGTCAAAAGGAGTTTGCTAAACATTATGTCGATGGAACACACAGCAACGCAGAATGCGCTAGACTGGCGGGTTATTCAAATACTAATGGGATAGCTGCAAACAAAGCCTACTCGTTATTAAATGGTGTTGAGTTTCCGCATGTGCTTGAGTATATCGAAGAGTTAAGAGAAGATCGTGAAAAGAAGTATGGTGTAACCCTTATCGGTCAACTAAAACGATTTCGAGAACTTTCTATTAAGGCCGAACAAGAGAATCAATTTTCAGCAGCCGTTAATGCTGAAAAGATCCGATCATCATTGGGCGGCCTGACAATAGACAGGAGAGAAACAAATCATTACCATGCGATTGAGAATATGTCTCGAGATGAGATTGAAAAAAGGTTGGGCGAACTTAGAAAAGCACACCCGACAGCATTTGTGGAAGGGGAAATCATAGATGAGCCTACAGCCAGAAGCTCAATTTTGGAACACTCTGAAGAAGAATCTGCCTAAAAATTGGTTTGTAAATCGTATTGAAAACCGCATTGGTGGTGGCGTACCAGACGTATATATCTGTATCGATGGATATTCAGTATGGTTAGAACTAAAAGTTAGTAAAACACATAGAGTTTCGGTTTCTCCACACCAGATTGCTTGGCACTATAGCCTTTCACAGTCAAAAGGTACATCTTTCTTCTTGGTTAAGACCCTCCCGTCCTCGACCCTATATTTGTTTGACGGGGTTCATGGTCGGGGGTTAGCGGAGCATGGCCTTCGGGTCGGGGTTCGGGATTCGGGGTCAGGGTTGGTGGTTCCTTGCTCGTGGTATGGGGACAAGTATCAGGGGTTGATTGATTACTTGGCAGCACACCGCGATGTGCTAGGACACTAAATTCTAAAAAAGTTATAAAAAAATTATAAAATTGTTGACATGTAATTAGAAGATTGTTAATATGTACTCACTGAAACGAAAAACGTAACAAAAAAAGTTATCCACAGGTAGCTTTTAGAACAAAGGAGAAAGAAAATGGACATGGCTAAAATGAAAATGGCTTTAGGATTGATTAAGAACGAACAGGACGATGCCAGATTTGGTTCCCACAGCTTGGCACCAAGCACAGGGGACAAGGCTGTAAGGGCTGCTAATCAAATTCACACAGCGTGGTGCGCGTGTGATTCAAGGGAGCGAAAAATATTCTTTGAAAAGTTTGGTCAGCTAACCATAATGGATGTCGTGGAGATTTTCGGTGACAACGATGAGGTCAGCGCGAAACTTGACCCAGAATTCAGGCAAAAAAAGGAGGTATAAAATATTCGGGGGCTGCCCCTTCGGGGGCAGCGTTCGGGGTTCGGGATCTTCGGGTCGGGGTTCGGGGCCTATTATTCGGGATTCGGGATTCGGGATTCGGGGTTAAGGATTGAGAGTAGGGATTAGGGAGTAAGAGAGAGTAAGAGAGAGTAGGAGGGGGTAGGAGGTAGAGAGTAGGGAGAAAAATTTTAAAGTAAGCCCCGTATATTTTGGAGAATAACGGGGCTTAACAAAGGAGAGTTCTGAAAAAAGAACAAGTTAATAATACCATAAGCCTGGTCGATAAAAAAGGGGGTTGTCCCCCTAATTTATTATCTTACACCTAAAATATATTTATCGGTTTCTTTTTGAACTAACTCTTTAAAATGTTTTCTTGCATATTCGAAAGTATGCCCTATATATTGATGCTTAAATAAAATATCATCTTGTATGGTTGCAAACATTGTAAAAGATCCATCATAGTTTTTTTGAACCCCACCGTGTAATTCTGCATAAGATCCGTTTTTGCCTATTATATCGTGTCTCATTTTTAACTCCTTTTTGTTTCACGTGAAACTAATATAACATAATTATAAAGTATTGTAAATACTAAAAAGTTATAAATATATAACTAAAACATCTTTACAAAGTAATTAAAATATGTTTTAATAGATTCATGGTTAACAAAGGAGAAATAAACATGACTAATAAAATTAAGAACATAAATAATTACGCTTTTAAAAATGCTTTATCGTCCATTAAAAATAATTATATGTTTATGGGTAGGGATGAGACAGGCGAATACGATTTATTTAAGCACACCATCACTAGGGAATATATAAAGATTCCTAATGATAATTATTTCATCAACAACGCAAAAATTGTTTAACAAAGGAGAAAAACAAAATGCAAGATAAACCTTTTAAATATGACGAAATAAAAGAATATTTTTTTGATTGGTTAGAAGACCAAGATCCAAAATGCATATATGAATGGTGTTTAAACGAGATACATCATCATTGTTTTAATACTGACTATTACATTATAGGGACGTATCAAGCCAAGCAGTGGCTAGGCGATGAAGTGTTTAATGTTATAGAAATTATTAAAGAATACGAGAAGTTTAATTTTGGTGAGGTAACAACGGATTTTTCAGACCCTGAAAAAATTGTCAATATGTATACATACATTATAGGCGAACAGGTTGTTCATGAATGTCATGAAGAAAGGGAGGTTGTAAACTCTTAAAGGCTCCTTTGTCCCTCGGGTTCGGATCCCGTTTTTGGTGTAAGATAATAAATTAGGGGGACAACCCCCTTTTTTA
>CAACVD010000955.1_pt1 | contig 13929 bp, 4 predicted proteins | sample 2381771 | NCBI WGS metagenome assembly CAACVD01 (sample SAMEA5211965, study PRJEB30684) | marine metagenome | biome: Marine; feature: Epipelagic; material: Water | collected 2015-10-15 | depth 15 m | reverse complement strand
CAGATGGATCAGGAGGAAATTTAGAAATGTTAATACACGTTCAAGGTGATAGTAATTTTTATGATTTAGGTAGAGTAGTAGGTCAAAATGCTGGAGATTTTATAGGAATCCAAGACAGTACAGTAAATGCTAATGCAGATTATCCAGGAATTAATTTTGCTTTCCCCGCAGGAGTAGAAGCATCCAATTCAGTTCCAATAATATTAGAAATAAAATATAATGTAACTAATACTAGTCATTATATATCACAAATACAATTAAGATTTAACTAATTAAGTGGGACAAATTAACAAGACAGATAAGAATTTTAAAATCTTAATTAATAAAAGATTTACTACTGATGCTGACAGTCAAAGTGGTAGGCAATATTATCAAGAAGATGGTGCTGACACTTTAAATCTCCATGCAAGAGAAGTATGGACTAATCCTGTTCCCACAGATCCAGATGAGGCCACATTAAATAATATAGCTAAAAAATATACACAATTTACTTTAACCCCTGATACACTTGCAGGTAGTACTAATACTACCCAACAAGCTTGGTTTTTTCAATCAGGTAGCGATTTTACTCCTGGTGATACACCAAATGCAGCTTTTCAATTAACTGATTTTATAGGTGATAAATATGGTCCCAATTATGAAATTCAATTATTTGAAAATAATGGAAACCAAATATTTAAAACTAATGCTATAAATTGGATTTTTGATTACAAAGTAGGAGTTTTACATATAGCTAATCCAAATGCTTCCCATCAAAAACCATATAAAGTCACAGTATATAGATATATTGGAAACACCTTAAGTTCTAGTATAGATAGTTCAGGTCTTATTGAATCAGTTGGGTTTCCATATTCAGGATCAGATAATAAATTTAATACTCCTGCTCAAGCAGTTATAACAGGTTCTTTACTTTTAAGTAATTCAGGTCATATAACAGCCTCAGGTAATATAAGTGCAAGTCGTTTCATAGGTCCATTAGAAGGGGAAGCAACTGGTTTATCAGGAACACCTAATGTAATAATTGGAAATATAACTGCATCAGGTCATATAAGTGCAAGTAGTTTTATTTCAGCATCAAGCTTACATATAACAAATGATGTATATATATCAGGTAATTTAGATTTAGATGGAACATTTGATCATGAAGGTTTTAGTTTTGTTGAAGATAATGTAACTATAATAACTGGTAGTAATAGTTTTGGTGAATCAGCAAGTATCAATTTACATACATTTACTGGATCTGTAGTAATATCAAGTAGTCAAGACAATGTTTTTTCAATAGTAAGTCAATCATCTACTACTTTTAAAATTACCCATGAAGGTAATGTTACAGCAAATAATATTGAGGCAACTACAATTTCAGGGGAATTGACAGGACAATTTTCTTCAACAATGGCTACTGCAATTTCTAATTCATGGGGTGGTTATATTACAGGAAGTGGAATTGTTTCAAGTTCTAATTTTAAAATTATACATTCTGGTTCTTTAAGCCTAACAGGATCAAGTGGTCATTTAACAGCATCAGGTCATATAAGTTCAAGTGGTGATGGACATTTTAAAAACTTAATAGTACCTGGAACAATATCAAATATTAGTACTACAAATATAACCGCCTCAGGTAATATAAGTGCAAGTGGTAATTTAGTAGTTGGAGGAAGCATTTCAGGATCTAGTTATACTATTCAAACTAGTAGTTTAGCCTCTTTTACAGGAAATACTCTTACCTTAGGAGATACAAATAAAATTGTAACAATTGCAGCCTCTAATATAAATGCAAATGCAAATATAACAGCATCTGGTAATATAAGTGCAAGTGGTATTTTGTTTGCATCTGCATCTATACCTACTCATAATGATAATATATTTGTTGTAGTATATGATACAGGTTCAGGAGAATTCCATTATACAGGAAGTTACACATCAGGCAATGGTAGTGGTACAGGTACAGGTACAGGTTTTCCGTATTCAGGATCTGATATTGTTACTGGTTCAAATTTAAACACTCCATCAGCAGCAGTTATAACAGGTTCACTTCTCGTGTTAGGTGGCAGTACATTTACTAGTGCATCAGGTCATATAACAGCTTCAGGTAATATAAGTGCAAGTGGTAAAGTTTTTGGATCTAACTTAATAGGAATTGTTTCTAGTTCGGGTCAAATTGGAAGTTTAGCTTTATCAGGAAGTGGAATTATTTCAAGTTCAAATCAAGTTCTTGCTCAATTATCAGGAAGTGGAATTGTTTCTAGTTCTAATTTTAGAATTACACACTCTGGATCTTTATTTTTAGAAGGATTAGATGGTCATCTAACAGCCTCAGGTAATATTAGTGCGAGTGGTTTTATTTCAGCATCAGAATTACACATAACAGATGGTGTCTTTATGAGTGGTAGTGTAACTGCCTCTAATGATGTACAAATATTAGGTAACTTAGATTTAGATGGTACCTTTTTCCATGAAGGTTTTAATTTTGTTGAAGATAATGTAATTAATATTACAGGAAGTAATAGTTTTGGTTCTACAGCAAGTCTTAATACTCATACATTTACGGGTTCAGTTATAATTTCGAGTAGTCAAAATTTAGCTTTTAAAATAATTAGTCAATCATCTACTGTCTTTAGCATTAGTCATGATGGTATAGCTACAGCAAATACATTTTCAGGAGTATTAAATGGAGGATTTTCTACTACAACTGCTAATAAAATTTCAGGTTCATGGCAGAAAAATCAAGGAATATTATCAGGTTCAGATCAATTACCCTCAGGAGTTGTTTCAAGTTCTAATAATTTATTTTTAGCTGCTGATCTTACTGCTTCTTTAGATTCTGATGTAGGAGGAGTTTCTAATGGTGATAAATTTGGTATTGATACTACAATAGAAGCACTTTTAAGAAAAATGTTAATATTATATTTACCTCCTACATTTTCTTCATTTAATATCTCAGGTTTAACTGACGAACTTGAAGTGGGTGACAGTGTTAATGTTACTGGAGGGTCATTTGGTATAAATAATGATAGTAATGGTGATTCATTTGCTTCCGTTACATTAGAATTAACTAATAACCTAAATTCAGATGGTACAAGTAATAATAATTTAGCAAATTTAAATATTAGTATTGCTAATGGAACAATATCATTTAATCAACTTGCGATTAGAAGAACATCTCCAGGTAGAGTATCTTTTAATTTTGATGGTACTGATACACAAGGTACTACAACTCCTTTTAATTTAGATAAACATGATACAACTGACTTTAAACCACCTATATTTTTTGGGGGTTCACCTTTAGCTCCTGAAGGAGAGTTAAATGCAACTCCTACAATAACTAATGAGGAATTAACAGATGTTATAACAGTATTAGAAGGTCTAGGAAGTGATGTTCAAACAACTAATACTAATTTAAAAAATGTAGGTAATCAAATTTGTATCAATACTACTTCAACTTCTACTTTCTTTTCAACTAATGCTAATTTACAAGCTTTAAAATTAATTTTAGGATCAAGTGTAGCTAATCCTGCTAATTATACTTATATTATATACCCTGAAATTTATGGTCAATTAACTAGTATAAATTTAGCAGGTGCACAACCAGTTTTAGATAGTTTTATAAACTTAGGAACTGCAAACCATACTAGATTTGGAATTCAAACTACGTATCGTGTGTATAAAACAGGAGGGCAAAATGCTTTTTCAACTAGTAACTTTTTAAATATATCTAATGTATAATGCCAGTTAAGTTTCCCTCCATATTACAGTTAAATAATGCTGAAGTAGAAGCTACTTTAGATGCTAATAATCTTCGTGGGACAACTATACAAATAGATGATTTTAATTCTGCAAGTTTAGCTAAAATAGGATCAGGACTTGTAACTGCACCAGGAAAAAGAAGATTAGGTACTATAGTATGTACAACAGGTAGTGCATTATCACCTCCTAGATATTATGCTTATAAACAAATCATCACTGGTGATGATGTTAATATTTCAGGTTCTGAATGGACTACTTTAACAAATTGGAAAGAAATCCCTCTTAATATTAACCCTAATGCAATTGATGCTAGTTACTTTTCAGGAAGTAATATAATTTCAGGTGCACAACAACTTGCAAATACTTTTTTAGAAGCAGGTTCTTTAACAGCAGATGGAATTAGTGGTTCATGGCAAGGTTACATTACAGGTAGTGGAATAGTTTCTAGTTCTAATAATATTATTATACATCAAGGATCTTTAATATTAACAGGATCAAATGGTAATTTAACTGCTTCCGGTAATATAAGTGCAAGTGGTTTTATTTCAGCATCAAACTTATATATAACAGAAAAGGTTTATGTAAGTAGTAGTATAACTTCTTCAGGAAATATAGGTACTGAAGGTTCTTTATTTTATAGTTCTTCTCTTAATTCAAATACTAGTTTTAGAGTTGTAACTGTTGATTTAAATACAGGTAAATTACACCATACAGGAAGTTTTGGTGGCGGCGGCGGTGGTAGTTCAATTAATTTACAAAGCATAGAAACTAATGTATTACCTGATATTAATAATACACGTGATTTAGGAGGTATTAGTAATAAATGGAAAAATTTATTTGCTATTAATACATTTTTTGGAGGTATCCACGAGATCAACCTAGAAACAGAAGGCCTCAATAAAATGCAAGAAGGTACCGTTTTATCTTTAAAAAATGGTGTAATGTGTCCATGTGAAAGTGAAGCTGATCCATTAGTTATGGGTGTTGTTTCTAAAAATGAAAATTTTCCAATTATATTAGGAGCTGAACCTATCCTCATTACAGGAAAAATAAAAGAGGGAGACTATATTATAACAAGTAATATTAAGGGTCATGGTAAAGGTGTTGATCCACAATATATTTATAGTAAACAACTATTTGGTAAAATAATAGCTCAAGCTATAGAAAGTGGAGAAGGAAAAAGTTATACTATTAAAGCAATGATTAGAAAAATGTAGGTTATATGGAAGAAAAGTTTTATTCAGTAGGAACACATACATCTGCAAATTTTACTACAATGAGAAGTGAACTCACTAGAATAGGTACTAGTCGTTCTTCAGTCCCTTCACGCGAAGTAAGAATCACAGATGAAATAATACATAGTAGTACTAGAGGTGAATTTCTTCTTACTGATGAAGAAGCAGCACTTTTAAGAAACGATTCTCAAATTAGCTATGTTATGTTATCTATAGATAAATACCCAGAATTATACCCAGCTACTGAAGATGATGTTTCATTATTTCCAACTAATAATACACCACAAAACAGGTATTCTGATCCTACTAAACATTATCAAAGACTTTTTGCAAATTCTTCAGATAAAACCCCTGATGAAGGTAGAACAAATTATGGTATAATTGAAGGAGATTTAAACCATGCAACTTCACATCTTATTAGACTAACTCAAAAACAAAGTCAATGGGTAGCTTCAAATAAAGCAGATCCTACCGCAACAGATATTGATGAATTAAATATTACTGCTCATCATCAACAAAAAGGTGCAGGAGAAGGTGTAGATGTAATTGTTGCAGATGATGGATGTTGGTTCGGACATGTTGAATTTATAAATTCAGGTGTTACTAATGCTGTAAATCCTACCGATTATATTGGAGGTAATGCGTTTTCAAGTACTGGTTATTGTGATTTATTAGATGTTGTGTTAGATGGTCCTTATTATTTAGATCCAGACTGGTTTAATGCAGATCCAACTAATAGGTTAATGACTAGATGGGATGGAACAACAGTACCTGTTGAAAGTGTAGCAAGAAGTTGGTGGTCTGATAAAAGTCAAAGAAGTTCTCAATTTGTAAACGTAGGTGAAGTTACTATACATAGCGACTACACAAGAAATAATGTACATGGTTCTCCTACAATAATACCATATACATATGTTGTTGGTGGATCCACTCGTTATAAAGGAAACGGTACACATGGTACTCCGTGTGGTGCATTAACTTATGGTAGAACTCAGGGTTGGGCTTATAATGCTAATAAATGGCATATAAGTCTTTACGGTCGAATATCAACAGGGGGAGAGAATAACATAATGTTAGGTATAGAAAGAGGAGCTGATATAGTAAAAATATTTCATCAAAATAAACCAATAAATCCTGATTTTGAAACCAAAAATCCTACTGTAATGTCAAATAGTTGGGGTTTGCGTTTTTCATTAGCTGGTCAAGGTAGTTATTACTTTTTTCAAAATAGTAGTGCTACTTTTTATAATGTAAGTAATGCACCAACTTTTTTAGATAGAGGTGGTGTTCTTACTGGTAATACTGCTGAACAACATGCCCCTGAACTTCAACCATCATCAGTATTAACTGCTTGGGGTGAACTTGCAACATCTGGAGTTATAGTTGTAGCGGCAGCAGGAAATGAAAAACATGTTGAAACTATTCCAGGCAATCCAAATTTTGATAATAGAGTAGCTAAAAACCCTGCAGACGGAATTTATACTTCAGGACAGTTTTCTGGATACGGATTAGATTTTACAGGCACAACTAATAGAAGAGGATTTCCCCAACAAGCTGGTGTAAATCAAAATGGTGATTTTAGCCTAATAAATATTCAAGTTTTTGAAAATACCCCAAATGTTCAATATCCTGTAATTGCAATAGGTTGTATGGGAGCTGCTTTTAGGGATGATGATGATTTTCAAAAAGAACAAATAGCAAGTTATTCTAATAGGGGAGATGGGATAGACATATATGCTCCTGGTGATGGAACATTAGCAGCTACAAGATATCGTGACGCTAGTGAAACTTATGGAGGTAGAGGATTCCCACGTTTTGATAACATATATCCAGGCTTAAGTGCATTATCATCTAATCTTACGGGTTATCCTGTATATCCTTACACAAGTCTCTATTATACTATTGAAGAATGTCAAGATGCCTATTTTAACGGAACCAGTGCAGCATGTCCAGTTGCAGCAGGTTGGTTATCAACTATTATACAATATAATAGAGGTTGGACTTATCAAGATGTTAGAAATTATATTAATAATACAATCCAACCCCAATCTACAGATGATTTTTATACGGGTAGTGGTGAGCAAAATACTACTGACCCTAATAGTGATACATGGACAGACTCTCGAAATATACAAGGATCTTCACCTAAAATTGCTTATGTTGAAGACTATAGTGTAACTACTCCTTTTGGTATTTTTATTGATGTTGAAGATGATACTACTGAAGATGATACTACTGAAGATGACACTACTGAAGATGACACTACTGATGATACAGATTCAATAACTGATACTGCAGATCCTACAGTAGTAACACCTACAACTCAAATTCATTTAATTTCAAGTTCTTTATTTATTCAAGTAGGATCACCTGCAGAATTTAAAAATGGAATAAGTGCTTCTGTAGGTTTATCAAGCTCAGGAACGATAACTGCAAATGAGTTTATAGGTATAGGAGATAATAAACCTATTTTAAATGTGGGGTCAGCTTCATCTGAAAATATTTATTCGGATTGGGAAACTACAGTAGGAACTACTATTAGAATTTCAGCTTCAGGTGATTTTGATACTTTTATGTTTTTAAAAAATAATACATTAACACAAGTAGGTGATTCAAGTGTATGGGAAACTGTAAGTATAGGAAGTGGTAATGGTTTAAATAAAAAAAGCTTTATTAATCAAACTTTTAATGAACCAGGAGTATATGAATATTTTATATTAGCATCTAATAATACAACATTAAAAACAGTATTTAAAGGAACAACAGTAACAGTAACTTAACTAATGGCAGGAGAACATAAATATACTAGTAGTTTGTTTATTCAATCAGGAGCTGTAGCCCAATTTAAAAACGGTATTACATCATCTCAATTAACTATTGAAGGTAGTGTAACTGCTGAACAATACTTACTTCCTGATGGAACTGTAGCAGGAATCTCAGAAGTATTTTTTGCAGGATTACCAGGTAATTCTACTTTAGGAGTATCTAAATCGGTAAATGGAATATCTAAACCTGAATCTAAAGATATATTTGTAGCATTAGATAGTACTAACCAAGATCCAAATTTTCCTGACAGAATTAATACTGGAATAGTTTTCATTCAAGCTACAGGATCTAGTACTTTTAAGCCTAACTTTTTTAATTTTATAAAGTTAGGAGACGATCCTGATATAGTAGCTCAAGGTTTAGCAGGTTCAACTACATCTGCTACTACAGTTCAACAAGGTAGTTTAAGTAGTTATAATCCTACATCAGTTGCTGAACGACAAACTGGGGTTCATAGATATATAATATTTGCAGCTGAAACAGGTTCAGGTGGAAAAACTCATCAAGTGTTCCATACTATTACAATTGATGCTTTTTCTAATATTGCACCTGAATTAATTTCTCCTCTTAATCAACATGTATCTTTATCTATGGCTCATGATGAAAATGCAGGAAGCTTAGTTTTACATTTTACTAAATCTTTTGATCCTAACCAATTAGCAGGAGAAAATGATTTTTTAACAAAATTTAAAGTAGAAAGACAAAGTTCTAATCCTACTATTAATATGTTTGGTGATCCTAGTGATGGTTTTACTTTTCAAATAGGTAATGAAAATTTTTCAGCAGGTGCATTTCAAAATAATGAATTTGAAATTACAGATACAGTATCTCCAGGTTTAAGTTCATCAGCAGGAGCCCCTAAACTTCATTTTACTGCTAGTGTCACAAATTATGATGCCACTTATTTTTCTTCTAATACTATAAATGCTAGTACAACTCAAAATCAACTTTTAGAAGTAACTTTAGTAGATACTAATGAAACTATCTTTCCAAATCCAGGTATAAAACAACAAATAGTATCAATGGCTATAGTGCCACCACCTACTGCTAGTATAAAAAATATAGAAGTAAGGTTTGAAGGATCAGATAATGATGGAGGTTTTTCAAATGTAGCTACTACTACTCATACTCATACTTTATTATATGATGAAGCTTCTACTTTAACATCTGCATCATTAATTGAAATAGCAAATCACCCAAATAATGAAGGGTTTGATAGATATACATCTTCCTTAATTAGAATGAGAGTTACAGCTGATATAAATGAACCAATTGGATACTCAGCAGAACCACAACATGATACTAGAGTACAAATTTTAAAATCTGATGGAAGTAGCACTATAAGTACTACCTCTACAAATTTTAAAACTTTTAAATTTAAAGGTTTAGGATCAATAGGAGAAATTACATCTTCAGCTACAGGAAGTAGTAATTCAGATTTATCTAGTTTTACTGAAACAGCTTATAATATCACTACAGAAAGTAATGGATTTACTTCTTTTGTTGTAACTCCTATTTTTGGGGGAACTTCAATCCAAGATGTACTATATTTTGGTTATATAAACAGTGATGCAACAAATGCTAATAAAACAGATTTTTTAAAACATGGAACACATGATCATATTGTATTTAATGGTCCCTATGGAGCGAGTAGTGCTGTTCAATTAATTATAAATAAATGTCCTGATATTTTAGTTAAAAACGCTAAAGTTGAAATACAAAAAGGGTCTAAATATTGGGTAAATGATGAAGGAGTATCTTCACTTTCATTACCTATATTATATGGTTTATCTTCAACAATTCAATCACATGAAACCCAAAGCCAAATATTAACACCATTAGGTACCGATGCTCAATCCCATCCATTAATATTAGGTGCCCAAGGTTTTGATAGTGGGAATTATATAACTGAATCTATAGTAAGGCTTAGAGTATCTGCAGATATTATAGAACCATTTGGACCTGGACATAATCCTATTATTGCTACTATTAGTAATGATATAAATAGTGATACTGCTACTTTTAGTTTCCACACAGGTAGTAATGGTCATTCTTCTAATTTTGGTTATACTACTAATCATGGCCATAGTGAAGCTAATTTTTCTGGTAAAAAATTATTAACTGGGTCTTATACTTCTTCATGGGTAGAATTTAATTTTACTCAGGGAGATTATGTATTTACTGCTAATTTTGAAAGAACTCTATTTGGATCCTCCTTCATAGATGATCCAAATAGAGCATCATTAAGTCAAATAGGTAGTACTACTCCTGCTACTTTAAATGTAACTGCTACTCCTAATACTGATATAACATTAGTAGATCATAAAGTAGAAACATTTGGTTATAGTGGAATTTTTACTAATTCAGCTACAAGGGACGTATTATATGGAGATTCTCATCATACTAATCATACTAGTGAAAGTAAATCATGGCAAAATCATCCATTAGCTGACACATATGCTTCTCATTCTGTTACCCAATATAGAGTAAGCGGAAAAATTTTAGAACCATTTGGACCCGGAAGATGTACTATAGGATTAACAACTCCTGTAGATAATGGAGGACCTACAGATAATTCTGCTAATATTAGTACACAAAATTCAACAGCTTTTATAAGTTCAAATGATAATGTATTATATGATAATAAAAAATTAGTAACTATATTTACTGGTCAGATTATAGGAGTTGAATTAGTAGTAAATTCTGCAATTGAAACTTTTAACATAAATTCTTCTCAATTTGCTTATAATGGTCCTTTATCTAAAGAACCAGATACTTTCTCATCTGATAACGGATTAGATGCAGATGATAATCAAACAGGAGCAATTTTAACAGTTAGAGATACTTTTAAAACAGAAATAACAGATATATTTTATGAAATAGAAACATATGGATATTCAAATGTTGATGATGATACATTAGAAACAGTAACTACTGAATCTAAAAGAACAGTTTTATATGGATTCCCTCATCATACTACTGCTGATTCTTCTAGTTTTGATAACCATCCAAATTCTGGTTCATATGCATCTCATTCAATAGCACGTTTTAGAGTAAGAGCTAAAATCACAGAACCTATAGGATATTTACATACTGCTTCTAGATTTGAAGAAGTTTGGACTAATAATGTAGATAATGAATCATTTTCTAATACATTACATTTTATCTCAGCATCAAGATCAAGTAATATTCTTTCAAGTTCAGGGTATGATATAAAAAATAGATTTACTTCATCATATACATCATCATGGGTTGGAAGACAATTATCTTCAAGTATAAATAGTCCTAAAACATGGTTATATACTTCAGGAAGTATATTACATGAACCTGAAGGAGAAAATAAATTTACAACCTCATCCCATAATTCTTCATCATTAATAATAAATGACACAGAACCAACTGAAATAAGCCATACATCTTATGAAATAGAAACTTTTGGTCATTCTAGTATTGGTGCCTTTATTGGAAAAAGAACTGTATTATATGGGGATAATCGTATAACTAATGAAGATTCATCAAGTACTACTTGGGTTAATCATGAACGTGCTGACGCATATGCTTCACAATCAGTATCACGATTTAGAGTAAGTACTAGAATAACTGAACCTTTAGGTCCTTTACATTATACATCAAGTTTAATAAAACAATGGAATTCAAGCTTTCAAAACCTTAGTAGCGAAAGTTTATTGTTTCATACAGCTTCTGAAAATCTTATAATCTCTGAATCATATGATTCTCAAAAGAGACTAGTAGTAGAATATACAGGATCTTTTGATGGTTTTGCTTTAGAAACTACAGCTGGAAGTACAACTGAATATTTACATACAGGTAGTATAACTCATGAACCTAAAGGGGAAAACTCATCATCATTTATACAAATAAATACTCCTCCCTTTAATGGATTATCTGCTAGATTAACTCTTGTAAAAATCGTAGATACCCCTCCAACACAAGTTAATATATCAAGAATAGAAACAGAAACATTTGGTGAATCTAATTTACCAGCAACTAATTCTCTTTCTACAGATGATTCAATAGGTATCCCTGTAGGTCAACAAGATTATAGATCTATTTCAAGATCAATAAGTACTACAGGATTTACATTAGTTACAGGTTCAGGTTTTGATGATTTTATTACTGCATCTAGAGTTTCTAGATTTAGAACTTTAGTAGATATTATAGAACCTGTAGGTCCCTTACATCATAAAACAGAATTACGTTCTAGGTTTGTACCAGTTAATCAACTTGGGGGTACTTCTGATATAAATGGAAATACTATACTTTTTACTACTGATTCAGCATTTTTTAATGGAGAGAATGGAAGTAATATAGAATATGGGTATAATAATAAAAATCAACTTACAGCATCTTATACTTCATCACTTGAAGGTACACAATTAGGTCCTACTGATACATCAACTACTCCAAATTCTTCACATTGGGTCAATACCTATGATGATGTAGATGCTGTTAGAATACATGAACCTGATAATGAAAATAGTGCTATTTTTAATTTACCTACTTTACATACTTTAAAATTACAAGTTTCTAGTTCCACATCACAAATTTCACAACCTGTAATATCTAATTTAAGATTAGAAGTAGAAACAATATCAGGTTCAGGTATAGCATCACAAGATATAACTACAATAGATGGAGTTAGTTATTTTAAAAGAAATTTAGTAATACCTCATGGAAATACAGCAACATTAATTGATCAAAATAAAAACAATTTATATCCACAAGGTAGTAGTGGAAGTTTAGTTAGTGTAAGAATTATAGCTGAAATTGAAGAACTCCCTCAACCAGAAAATTTTTCAACTATAATAAAAGTAGGAGGGTATGATATAAATAATGCTAATACGAATACACATAATATTGATCTTTCACTTACATCTACTGATATAGAAAGTTTTACATCTACTGAACCTACTATAACTCAAGGAAGAATTACAAAATATACATCCTCATTTTTTACAATAGGTTTATCTGCTTCTGGTGATACTTCAACTAACCCTACAATTGATGAAGCAGAAAGAAAAACATTTATAATATCATCTTCTATTATTTCTTATAATAATACTAGTAACTTTGATGTAACACCTATATTAGGACCATCTGCTTCTGCTATATTTGTAACTGGTGCTTTGTCAAGTTCTACTGATATTGTTTTTAATCCTAATGGATATGGATCTACTAATAATTCTAGCAATTTAAATATTTCAAGTAGTATATTTAAAAGTGGAGAAGAACCATCTTTATATTATGTTTATGATGAAATTTTTCAATTAAGTAATAATTCAATTGATCAAATTAAATTTTTTCCTACATTAACAACAACACCTCCTAAAAGTTCATCCAACATAGCAGGTAATTCACTTTTATTACCTATATCTTCTGAAATTAACTTAGAATTCCCTAATCATTTAAATATTACATATACTGTTGATGAAAGCGATTTAGTTAATTCTAATATAACTTCTATGACAAATCTAGACCCTAGCACTGGAACAGGAAGTATAACAATGAATGCAAATCATTTACCCGATCTTCGTAATGTAGAAAAAATTGATATTACAACTACAGTAATAGATATTCTTGAAGGAAATGGTATAAACTCAATTACAACTCCTATTTTTATTATTCCTGCTCAACCAAGAAGCTTAGATGGTTTAACTAAAAATAGTTCTGCTTTTAAATTAACTTTCCAAAATAATGAAAGTTTAGGTTTATCTTCGGAAACATTGTACACAGCAACTTTACCATTAGGTTTAGAACATTATGGACCACATAGTGCAGGAGATGTAGTAAGTAATATTTTTATTACAAGTCAATCAAATGGAGGGGGAAATAATTATAATATATCTATGAGTTTTTCTGGTTCACATCATGGTGATTATAGTACTTTTCAAAGAGCTTTTGCTTTTGGTGACACAGGAAGTTTAATAGTAACAGTAAATGATGTAGAAGTTGTTAATGCTAGTTTATTTGAATCATTTAAACCAGAAAATAATAACACTGATCAAGATATATATAACGATTATAATTTTAATGGATGGTCTCAGGGAACAACAAGATTATAGATCTATTTCAAGATCAATAAGTACTACAGGATTTACATTAG
>CAACVD010000951.1_pt1 | contig 13950 bp, 14 predicted proteins | sample 2381771 | NCBI WGS metagenome assembly CAACVD01 (sample SAMEA5211965, study PRJEB30684) | marine metagenome | biome: Marine; feature: Epipelagic; material: Water | collected 2015-10-15 | depth 15 m | reverse complement strand
GCATCATCAAATTCAATTAAGTCTGATTTATGTACGTTTCTATATAAATCTACTCCATATAATCTAACATCATTACTAGTAGCATTTTCATCTGGATCAAAAGATGTATAATTTATTGTTATTTTTTTAACTCTAACTGTTCTAGGAAATGGTATATCTACCCGGGTTTGAAATGTATAAAAGCTTGTTCTATTAGGGACTACATAATCTACAGTAAATTCATCAACATCTCCTTTATTTATTACAATGTTTCCTGCTAAAACTACACCAACAAACATATCTAAGCGATTTGCTAAAGGTGCATTTTCTTCACCTACGATAGCAATTTCAGTAAATGCGGGATCTTCATTACTATCTAATACTATCATTGAAGTATTAGTATTATCTCTATCAAATACATTTGCTATAGTATTATGACTAACATTTAATGCATCTGAATTTGTTACATTTATAAGACCCCTACTATGAAGGACATCTAACCTAGCGTTTCGTTCGAGTGTATGTTTGTATGTACTAGACATTTATTATCTTAATATATAAAATTTACTTTTTTTACCCACTTGGGCTACATTTTCAGTTGCAGTTCCTTCTGTTCCTTGTGTAAGGTACTCTTCTACATCTATAACTATGTTTGTTTCATTGATATTTTCAGATCCTACTAAAGAAGCAGAAGATTGTACATGAAATAAATGTTCTGGTTTTTGTTCATAATCAACATTTTTACCTGGTACTTTAACTCTTTCTAAATAATGTGGTTCAATTACTAAGCCCGTTTTAAGATTAGCCTTTGCAGGTACAAAATCTTTAATCATTTTAAATAATGTATGATCAAAGAATTGTATTGTTCTTATGTAATCACCTATTCCTAATTTTTTATCTAATTTTTGAGTATAAATATCTTTTAAATCTTTTAATGCAGGATAACTAGCAGAAGTGTAATATGTAGGGTCTCCTATATAATCATCTAACCTAAACCCACCTAGTGTATAAATTATATCTTCATTAACCTCGAAAGTTGGTGAGAAAAATACACCTACATCTGAAAAATCAAGTGGTTGTCTATCTTGGGGTGAAGTTTCAACTGAAATAAATGGATCTAAAAAATTATCATCAAACGTTCCATTATCAATTCTGACTTTATCTGAAACCATTCCTGAACCTACTGTATCTGGTGTAGGTAAATGGTGAGTTTCTTCTATAAAAGTAGGGTTTGAGTTAAATGCGTATTGGAAACCTTTGTATATATGAAATGCGGAGTTTGGAGCATGGTTTTCGGTAGCTTGCTGCGAGTTTAATGTTAAGGTTGAACCAAGTGGTATTCTTATATATAAAGCTTCAAAACTTGAACTTATAGTATTTCCATTATAATTAAAAGGGGATAATGATTGGGTAACTATAGTTGCTTCAGTTAATTTTTCAGTCCAACCTCTATATTCTTGTATACTACCTGTAAAACCACCTAATAAAGGCTTGCGGTTAACATTTCTGGTATTTCCTACCATAACTTCAGTTTCGTCTAGGTCAGCTAATCCTGGGTTTGGTATTCGAAAAAATTCTGTAGCATCTAAACTACAAGATAAAACATAAGTATTTTTATTAGGAGTAGTATTAGTTGCAAATGCTTCAATCGTATTACCCTCATCTGAACCACTATTTAATCTTACAGATAAGTTCCAAACTTCCCCATTAAAAATAGGACCTAAATTACTAGATGCTTTGCCTGTAATGCCAAAGTTGATACCGTTGTCATCGGATGAACCTGAAGCTATTACGAGGTGTGCAAATGATCCTGAATTTACCTTAGAAGTATCAATACTTTGGGATATTCCTATAGCAATATCATGTACTCCACCTGTCACCCCAGCTATGTCGGGGTCTGGATCTATTAGTGTTATTATATCATATGTTGTATTTGTTCCTTTTGTGGGAAGAAATCTAACTTGTATAGTTTTAGTATTAGGTAAAAAACCTGCGCCAAATTCATTTAATGATAACATTGGATGATCTGCAGAATTTACATCAATACTACTTAACATTTTACTCTCCTTCTGATAACTAAATGTTCTAAATCCGGTCTTATCCTGTAGTGGTCCTCCATATTCTTTAACGTGAAGTACTGTTTCGGGAATACCATAACAGGCAATTAATGCTTTTAATCCACGTTCTGTGCCTTTAGTTTTTAAAAGGTATGGAGTGTTATGGTATAATCTTTTCCAAATTTCTTTTGATATATCACCTTTGGGAATTGATCCTGCATTTGATGCAGAAACCATAGTTGAAAATGTATCTGGGGATTGATATTGGAACGTGCCACTACCATCATCACCTATAAGATATTCATATATAGAAGAATTTTCAAATTGACTATAACCCCTAATACCTTTTTCTGCTAGGGCATTAAACACTAATTCTTTAGAAATACCGTCATTTAATCCACTATATGCTTGGGGTTTATCAGTTATACTATCTATGTAAGCCCATATGCCATCAAAGTGTTGGGCTATCATTTCCGTAAATAATATATAACCTTCGTTTTGGGAGTTATTTTGTATATCTGGAGGTATTGTATTTATTAAATTATACGGGTTACAACTATCAAATTTACTAGCACTTAGCATTTGCCCCCCATAAAATTCATTTTGGTCGTCATCTATGGGAGCCCCAAACCAAGAAGTAGCGGCTGCTGAATTTACTTTTGCATTAGTATAAGGTTTACCTATATTAATTTTAGGCCATGCGTAAGTACCTGATTCGTAATATAAATATCTTTCATAGTAATCAAATCCTCCTATTAATTTATCTCTTTTGTTTCTAAAAATACTTATATTTTGGGTTGTAGGAGATGATTCTGATATACTACCCGTTATATTACTTAATGTTGCTAGTGAACCTGAGTATGATTCTAATAATTCTAACTTATATTTAAAGTTTTTTAATCTTTCAGTTGCAGAACTAAAATGAATAAAGTTTTCAAAAGTATATCCTGATGGAGTATTAGGATTATCAAATTCTAAATCTATGGGGATACTTCCACTAAAATAATTTTGTATATTCTGAAAACTAGATGTTACTGCTCCCTGATTTAAAATATCATCATAGGTTCTAAATTTAGAAGGAACAGTATATTCTTGGGAAAATTGTATATCAAAATTAGGTGCTCTTAGCTCTACCCCTGTATCTTCACTAGTAGAAGGGCCTAAATCTATAGTTGCTTCTAAAGGATTTATTATCTCTTCATATATCCTAAAAGAAGAATTAACACTTATATTTACAGTTAAAGGATCATAAAGTTTAATTAATCCTGAATCTGTATCTATCTGGGTATTTACTACTAAACCGGTTTCTCCACTAGAAAAACTTATATTTACATCCTTTACAAAGGACGCATTATTAACATTAGCTATTAAATTTTGTAAAGCATTATTAAAAGTATCTTCTGCTAAAATAGAAGACGCAAATCTAATTTCAGTTCTAGAAGGAGAAATTTCTGATATATAAAACGGTCTTTCAAAAGTATTTACAAGTAATTTTCGTTGAAATGAAAATGTTAATTTATATTTACCATTCTCAAATCCATAATCTTTTAAAACCTGAATGTAATCTACATCAATAGAGTCTACTAGATTTCCCTGATCTCCCCCATTATAATATGCTGTATAATCTGTGAATTGCTCATCATTAATAACAACATTACCATTAATATCACGTATAGTTAATTCTATAGAATCATTTTCTTGGCCAAATTTTCTATAAAGTAATTTAGATTGTAAATCCTCTAAATCGGCTTGTCCTATAGTTTCTATCGTATTTAAATCTAATAACATTATATTATATTATGCATTTGCGTAATAACCTGTATTCCAGAAAAATTGTGCTGTAGTAGGGTTATCTTTCCAATAATCCAATATAGCTATACCATCATCCTGTCTCTTTCCTGATGATCTTCTTTTATAATCCGTTACCCATTCTGTATAAGTTCTTCTGTTATCCCCTGCTCTATCTCCCCCGGGTCCTCCTTTTTCGTAAGCATCATCAAAGTCTCTAACTATTTTATCTTTATTACTAGTTTTAAATTCATAACCATTAGGTAATCCAGTATAAGAAGATAATTGTTCAATAGCAAAACTTAATCCGCGAACATATTGATTTTCTTCCCAATAGAAGAATGGATTACTTAAGGTTCCTAATGATTCTAATGCAGCGTTTTGATCAAGTACTTCTTCTACTTCTGATTCAACTTCTTGAATTGCTAATTGTTGTAGTAAGTCTTGATTTTCTAAACTTAGTTCTTGTACCCGAGCACTTAAATTTTGTATTTCTTGGTCTTTAGGATCAATAAAATTTCTAAAATAATCAGTACTGTCTATAATTAATCTTTCATGGGAAAATTCTCCTTGTTTAGGAATATCATAAAATAATCTTCTATATTGATCAAAAAAATCATCTATATTTACAGATTCTTTTCTATTATTTAATTCATTAAAATTAACATCTATTTTTCTTCTAAAACCTGAATTGCTAAAAATTTGTCTTTGAAATACAATTTCTCCTTCAAGATTTCTAACATTAGATACAGGAGCATCATCAACATTGCTTGTAGTAGGTGTTTCCTCGGGTCTCTGTCTTGAAGAATCAGTTTGAACCCCAGAATCTCCTCTACTAGCATTCATTGGAGAAGTTGGGGGTGGTGTATTTCCTGTGTGATATGCCATTATGTTTTAACTACTTTAAAGTAATAATTGTCATCATAAACTTGAATACCATCATTATTTTCATGTTTGAATAATAATTTATAGTATCTTTCTTCTTGTAAACCGTTCATATATATTTTAAAGTGCATTCCTTCTGCGTCAGCACTTAATTTTGATTCTTCACTAAATGGAATTAATACTTCTTCAGTAGCATAATCAACTAAGGAATAAAATGATCTACTAGTAAAATATTTAACATCTAAAAAATTAGAAGTTGTAGTAAACTTTCTCGTAGGATATAAATCTCTTACGTTAAGTCTAAATTTATATTCTTCAGAAGTTCTAAATTTTTCTTTATTATTTCTTAAAGTAACATAACATTCTCCTGTTGATTTAACTTTATCATTTGTGGCAGAACCAGTATCATATATCGAATCATCCCAAGAAATATCTAAAAATGGTGGAAATATAGTATGAGTATCCATAGAAAAGAAATTTAATTCTCCATCATCTATAGCTGTAAATTCTTGTGAATCGCTTCTTTTAATTAAGAAACCATTATTAGTTATACCATTAGGATAAGTATCAGAAAATAAACTACTACTGGTATGTTTTAATAAAGGACTTGTAATATCAAAAGATAAGTCTAGATCATCATTATAACCATAAGTTCTATCTATCTCAAAACCCGAACCAGTATACCATACTCCTCCACCAGGTGAAGCTTTTATAAAACTAGCAGTAGCTCCTAAAGGTATATCTGCCGAAGCTGTAGGCCATTTAGATCCAAATGAATCATTAGTAGTAGCTTGGGGACTAGCATCTTGATATAACCAAGAACATCCATTAGATACTTGAGGAATATTATCGAATCTTCCCGTTCCATTATTCCATGATCCAAATATAGGATATACTTCAAGGTTTTGGTCTATACTTAATTCACGATGTTCTGTTTGGAATAAATTAAGGCTTGCACTAAAAAGACCAGATTGGACTTTATTTTGAAGTACATCATTAATTTCGGATTGTTTAAACTGGATTAAAATTCTACTAGGATAAAAATTTAAATCTGTATTAGATTCTTCATCTTGAATAGTTAAAACTTCATCAATACCTGTATTAAGTATTGCTCTCGTAGGATGAGAGAATATTGTTGTATCTTTTTCAGGGAATAAAAAATAATGTGCCATAATATTAAATAGTTACTCTACCAATAATGTCACTATTGGGATATTTGATTTCAAAAATACTAGGATCTAGCGAAGGATAAATAACGTTATTTTGGGTAGCAGTGATGAAATTATACTTAAATTTAGAATAACCCGAATTTTCACCAAATACATTTTCAAAATTTATATTATTTACTGTTTGTACTCCTGTTACGTTATATAATCTCCCAGTTACATCTCCTATATTAATAGGTTGATTTATTTGCCAGTTTTTAATATCAAAAAAGCTTTTAAGATTATTAACGCAATTTAGTAATACTTGGTCGTTTGAATAACCAGATCTTACTGTAAGATCAAATTCTACTTTAAAGTTAATTACAGATGCTTCTTTAATATTAATAGAATCAGTAAGCATTCTATATTGTTCTAAGTAAGTAGCTAAATTTATTTTAGCAGCTTCTGAAAGAGGACTTAACTTTCCTCCTGGATCGTATCCTAAAGTATATAAATTTAATGCATTAGGGTTACTAATTCTTTTATTAGTATCTAAAGATATTTGGGTATCTTGTGTTATATATGTTTTAGCTACTTTACCAAATTGAGGAGGCATAGCTAAAGATCTAAACATATAATCTTCTTTAGTAACAGTTCGTTGTTGTGCTGAAAAATTAGCTATTGCATTTAATCTAATGTCTTGTAAACTATCACCAGGACCACCTCCGGTAGCTGGTTGTGGGTTATTACTTTCTATTGTATTTTTAATAGTATTTAATAACCCACTATTTAAGTTTCCTTTTCGAGGTGTAATTAATATAGAGTCTCTTCTATTGATAGTATTAGCATTTTGATTAGAATTAATTCCTCCCCCTACTAAATAAGTTACAGTTAATGTAGTGTTTGAAGGGACTTCTCCATAAGCCTTAGTATACAGAAAGTTTGAAGGGTCATATGCTTTATCTAATAGTGATCTTCCATCTTTTATTCCTAAACCTATATTATCTGGATTAGGTATTATTGTAGTATCATCACCACTTGTGGCTCCTGCTCCAAAATGTATTTCTAATCTTTTATTAGATAAAAATCTTGTAACAAATCTTTTAGATACTTTTTTAGTTCTTAATAAAAAAGGTACTTGTCCCTCATATTGATTTAAATTAGGATCATTTGCTTCAACATTAGGGACTTCTTCAAAAATAGTTTCTTGAGCTAAATAAGGGACTTCTGTATATTCGTTTCCATCTGAATCAACAATTGATTGAATTCCTATTATATTAGAATCATCTAAAGATAAGGTTTTAAACCTTTCAGCATTACCAATAGTAAAAGAAGTTGTTTTAACCTCAGCACTAACTGCTTTAACGTTCTTTTTAAGAAGGTAAGTATCTGGTTGCGTACCTCCTTCTACAGTAGCATATACTGTTTGTTCTGTTGGGTCAAAAGAAGAACTGAAGGCAAAATTTACATCATTTTGAATTAAAAAGCTTACTCCACTATTATTATTGGGTAAAAATGATGAATTTTTTCTTACCCTTAAAGCATAATCATAATCAGGTTCTCCATCGTCAGTAGCAGGGATTTGTTGGAATATTTCTAAATCTACAGAAGCTGGGTTAGTAACAATAGGTATATAACCTAAATTATAAGCTAAAGCATAAATATTTTCACGTTCTTGGGCATATTGTAAAAAAGTTTCCTGTATTTGAGCATCTGTATAAAAAGAAAGTACATCACCTATATATGATGCCATTTCTATAAACATTGTCCCCGGACTACCTTCAGTAAAATCTGTTACTGTTTCTGGGTAGTATACCTCAGCTAAATTAATTAATGCGTCCTTAAAATCAGTAAAATCTTTATTAAGGTAATTTATAGTTTTATCTCCTGTATTGCTGTTTGAGTATGCCATTAGTAATTAGATTCAAAGTCATTATTAGTAAAACTTAAAGTTACCGAGTCTTCCTCATCATTATTTACTAACGAGTAATTAACTGTAACAAATAATTTATGGCCTTGGAGGCCTCCATCTTTTAAAGATATATTTTCTATTTTTATTTCAGGTACGTGTTGATTTACTTGGGGAATTATATAATTTCTTAAATCGTTACCCGCTATTTCTGTTTGTTGTTCAAACAATCTATTTTTTAAACCCGCTCCAAATAAAGGTTGATTTAATCTTTCTCCAGGGGAAGTTAGTAATACATTTAATAATTTAGATTTAACATGATCTTTAGTAGTATAGTCTAATGTAAATACTCTTTTCCTATTAAAAGGTAAACGAATCCCCACAGCAGTTTTTTCACTTACATCTACTGGATTTATTTTTATAGGTTTGCGGAGTCTTATTGCCATTAGGGTCTAAAATGTTCTTTTTTCTTATCCATGGCGGCCATAAGTCCACTATAATCTTTATTTAAAAATTGATTAACAGGATCATTAGTATTAAATACTTCTTCAGCAGAAGGGGAAACTGCTGTTTCATTTAATAATGAATCTAAAGTTCCATTCCCTGTGTTAAAAGAAGGCATTTGTTGTTGAATTTTTTGTCTGAATTCAGCTTTTGCTGCTTTATTTTCTTTTTTTTCTGCTATTACAGGTTTTACACCTGATAGTTCTTCCTTTAATGACGTTATTTCACGTCTTAATGCGTAATCGATTTCTTCTCTTACAACTTTTCTAATAATTTTTTCAAATGCACTTAATTTCATTTCTATTAGTTTTTAATAAATATTAACGTTTGAACCCTTTATACACTAAACTAGTACTACCTTCATTTCCTTCACCTGTTCCATAAGTATTTGCTAGCACTGTGCTAGTTGGGTCTTCTTTTTCTCCATTTCCCCCACTAGGTTGTCTTTCAAAATATCCTGAAATATTGCTTCTATCTAATGCTAGATTATCTAAATCATCTTCAGTAAGGGTTTGTTCTAAAAAGTTTTCAAAATTAACTAAAAACTTTTCTCTTAAATCTTTTAGTTGTTGGGTTCCTGTTTCTAAAGCATTTATACCTTGATTTAAAGGATTTAATAACTTATTAATTTCTTCATTAAAAAAAACTACAGTACCATCAATACTACCTAGTTGGCCTTGTATTTTTTTAATTATATCTTTAAAATCTTTTTTAAATAGTGTAAGATTTGAAATTATTGTACCACTAGCTACTGGTCCTACATTTGCTGCTAGTGCGCCATCAATAAGTGGGATTATGCCTTCTAAAACACTCGATAAATTGAATCCTATATTTCTAATATTTCCTATAAGTTCTAATTGTTGTTTAGACCCCTCTAATTTATTTTTTAAAGCAAAAAGTTGGCTTTCTTTTAAACTTAATTTATCTATCCCAGTATCAATTACCCTAACTGCTTGGTTAAATTTATTTTCTAGTAAAACTCTATCTTCTTGATCTCCATTTAAAATAGTACTTTCTAAATTATTTTTAAATTGTTCGGGAGAAGGTAATTCCTTTATTGCCTCTTCTTGTGCTCTATTTTTAGCAGCAGAGGCAATTTGATCTTTAGTTAAAAACAAATCAGAAGTAACTTTATTAATTGCATTATTTAGTAAGTTTTCTATCATCTTATAAATACTTTATCACTTTTAATACTATCTAATTTTTGTTCTATCCTTTCTAAATTAGAAACTAAAGATTGTCCTAAACTTGTATTAATACCTGGATTAGGACCCTGTAAACCACTTGTTTGGGGGTATTGTATTTTAAGCCAGGTCTTAAGTGATGCTATAAGATCCTTAAGAAGTTGTTCTAAAGTATCTCCCCTTACTGCAGGTACATTGGGGTTTTCACCATCTATTACAGGACCTATATATATTTTAGGGGTATTAATAAAAGTATCTTTACTAGTATTTATGTGAAACTCACCATTAGTTTTGAATAACATTAATTTATCACTAGAAAATATACTGTCATTACGTCCATTAAAAATTAAACGATCACTATCTACTAAAATTTGTTTTCCTACAAATAAATCTTCTTGTATAAATTCTACAGCCATTATGTTATATTAGGGTATTTTCCTTCTAAGGCAGATCCATTAGCTAAATCGCTATCAAGTTGGGTTTTTAATTCACTAGTTTTTTTACCAAATACCATTTGATAATGAGGTTTATCTACTATACTTTTCCAATCCCCACCCCATTCAAACCCTAAGGATTTACCTATATTTGAAACTGCGGTGTGGTCATAATTATAATTAACTCCTCCTCCAGAAGTAATTTCTACTAAATCAAATGCTAACCCAAAATTGTGATAACTACTTCCCCCTTTAGCATTTGTAACTATATCTCCACTAACTGTTCTACCTTTAGCATATAAGGCGTCTTGTTCAGCTATAGTCCTTAAAGCTTGAGCAACCCTTAAATTAATACCTAATTGTACTTGACATCTTAATACTAACTCTTTAGCAGGTTTTCTAATTAAAGGATGTAATGTGTTAATTCTAGCATCAGTATATTTAGGATCCCAAGTTGTTACTTCGTCTATATTTATATTTAAATCATCTGCTATGTTATTTTGAACTACATAGTTATCAGTAGGTACCGAATCCTCAGAGGGGTTTTCATATTCTCTAGGATCTTCAAAATGATATTCTTTTAATTCTATAAATCCTTCATCTTCTGCTGTTTCTAAAGCAGCAAAAACTGGATCATCTATATCTTCGGTTATTATAGGAGGTGGTGTTGGAGTGGTTTCAGTAACTGTTGGGATTTCCTCATCTTCAAAATCAACTTCTTGAGTAACATTGCTAGGGGCTTCAGGTATTATAACCGGAGGGGCTTTAGCTATTTCTACTAAAGGATCTTTAACTTCAGTGTAAGTTGAATTTAAAGAATCTATATTATTACAAGCTGCTACTAAATTAATACTTTGATTAGTTAAAACATATATAGATGAAGGATCTAAATTTATATTTTCATTATTACCTTCCCCTACACTAATTATTATAGCTGGATCACCTATTGTAGGATTTCCATCTTCAACCTCAGTAACATTATTGCTTATAAAGTTTTTCCCCTCAGGACCTGTAGATGTAAATCTAATTCTTTGACCTTTTCGACCTTCAAAAATTGAATCTCCTTCAGTAGGTGTAAGTGATCTTTGATTAGGATTTTCTTTATGATATTCTCCTAGTTTTATTTTATTTTCTTCAGATTCATCTAATCTAAATGCATATTCTCCTGTAGCTTGTTGAAATAAACTATAACGTGGGGCTCTTGAATCAGATCGACCCGAAGTATAACCTAAATCTCTTAAATAATTATCTAAGTTTTTATCTGCTATTTCACGAACAGGTGATTTAAATTCTTTTTTAAAAGTAAAATTAGGAGTACTAGCTTGATCTACTTTTTGAGATACCTGAGGTAAAGCATTGTTTGTAGTATTATTATAAATATTTAAGGGAGGATAATAATAATTAATTACATTAGTAGGATTTCCTCCTAAATCAGTATAATATTCATTAGTAACAGATTGTACAACTTGTACAATTTCTCCTATAAGGGGAGGAGAAAAATTATTTCTATTAATGGGTCTAGCTATAGGTAATGAATAAATTTCATTAGTTATTTCTCGGCTTTTTTCATCTACAAAAAAAATTACTCCAATACTATCTGGGCCCACATATTTAGGATGATCTATATCTAATATAATATCAACTACCCTCTTATTTTGACTTTCGTCTTTAGTAGGATTACTTCCCCCTATAGGAGCCCCAAAATTTTTATTTTTTACTAGGCTCATTTGCTACTTCTTCAGCAATTTGCTGTAATTGTTTTAGTTCTTCATCTGTAAGAAGAGCATCTCCTCCTCCGCTTGTACTGCTATTATTTAAACGTTGTATGACAGCCATCATTTTTATTAAGTGTTCATCATTTTTAACACTTACTTCTAAATATTCCTTAATAAGGGGTACTACAACGGGGGCATCACCTATATTTTGTATTAATGGTTTTAATTCTGCAATTAAAGAATTAATTTGTTTATCTTTTTTTTTACTATTGCTATATATTTCCTTAAATACATCTGAAGATGTTTTTCCCTCAAAAATTATTTGATCAAGTGGGTTACTCATGTTTATAAATATGATGGGCCCTCAAGATATCTAGAATATGTAGTATTAAATATATTTTTTAATTTTTTAACTACTTTAGTTATAATAGGAGTTTCTAATCCAGTAATTTCCCTTATATAAATATAAATAGCCTTTTTATTAAAAATTTCTAAATGTTCTCTTTTACTTAAAACAGTTAAAACAGCATCAGCTACTTTAATTTCATCTTCTTTTTTAAAATATCTAGATAAATTAGCATCAACATGTTTTATATACATGTCTAAAAATTCTACTTTTACATCAAGTACCTCTTTACGTTCAAAACCATTTAATATTTCATTATCCGTATCTACTTCTAATAAATCTGCTTTTTTCTTTTTTTTAGCATAATTTTTATTATTATATAAAATAAGATAATTTTTTCCTACTATACTAAAGTAAGAAAAAGCTTTACCCTTACCTGCTTTAAAATAATGAAGTTTTTCAAGTAAAAAACAAATAACCTCGTGCTTTAAATCCTCAAGATCATCTACTTCCGTGTAATAAAATTTAAATGTATGTATAAGATTTTCTGATAATTTATAAAACGAATGATGGATCCGTTTATTATAAATTTTATTTCTTTCAATTTGATCTTCGCTAGCTAAATATTCTATTATTGCTAACTCTGTATCTTCGGTAAAATATAGTCTTTTACTTTTACGTCCTCTTTTTTTCGCCATTTAATTTATCGAAGGCGAAATTCATTTAATGCCTCCTGTATCTTCTTAACTTCATTAAAAAACCATCCTATTTCATCATCTGATGCGAAAGATCCTTTTTCATCAATTTGATTTAATCTTTGATTACATCTATTTATAGCTTCACTTTGTTTTGCTATAAAATCTTCTAACATTTCATTTTTTCGTACTAAATTACGAATAGCAAATATAGATGCAATTAATAGGGCTGATATTATTCCAATTATAATTTCCATTAGTCTGTAAAGAATGAATCAATAATTGATTTAGTTTTTTCGTTGAAATTAGGATTATTTTCTACGTTAATCGCTTTAGCCTTCCTTATAGTTTTATCAGCTTTGGAGGCATTAGCGGGTTTAGACGATTGTTGTACAACCGAATTTCCAGAACTCCACATTTGGAATTCTATTTCTTGGGCAGTTTGGATAGCTTGGTGAATTAATAATGGTAAATGGGTTCTAAATTTAGTTTCTTTTTGACCACTATAAAAATAGAATTTATTACTATCATCAAATAAACCTTCTTGGTTACGAATAGCTAAATATTCATTGTGTGATATTTTAATACCAGCATCCTGGAGGAGATAAATTGTACGATCATAAACTTTCATAGCAGGTACATGTTCATTAAACTTATATACCATACCTAAATTCTTAACATGCCAATCAGAATCATTTTTAGTAAAATATTCGTTATTCCAATCTCCTAACTTACCTAATTGGCAAAATAAAGATACAAAATTTAATTCTTCACCTGTAAAAGATTCAGTAGCTCCATGAAAATTATATAATTTATGTAATTGGTTAGCTATCTTATTTACTCTTAGCACATGATCTAAATATCCACCAGGAAAAGCATTATTAAACCAATCTTTAGATGAAGCCGGAGCAAACATCATACGTTCTTTAAGGCAATCAGTTAGGGTTTTTAATTTTTCTAAACGCTCACCTTCAAAATTAGCTTCTAAAACTCCATTAAAGTTTTCAAAGTTAATCTTTATTTGTTCTGCTCCAATCATTTTATCTACCTCCTAAAAATCCTACTCGTGATTGATCATTTTCAGGAGTAATACTAATAATATTTTGGAGTTCTTCATATAACTCCTTTAAATCATTTTCCATAAAATGAATTGCTTGGGTATTTTGTCCACGTTTTACTAAACTATGCACACGAGCCAATCCTTGATCCAAGCGATCTAGAGCTGTTTGTAATTGTTTTTTATAAGCCATAATGAAATTTTTATTTAATATACGAACCTATTTATCGGTTTCCAAATTTTTTGTAATAG
>CAACVD010000949.1_pt1 | contig 13958 bp, 8 predicted proteins | sample 2381771 | NCBI WGS metagenome assembly CAACVD01 (sample SAMEA5211965, study PRJEB30684) | marine metagenome | biome: Marine; feature: Epipelagic; material: Water | collected 2015-10-15 | depth 15 m | reverse complement strand
AGTTTAAAGCAGGTGCATTGTAACCAGCGGCTTTCAATATATCACCTTTTTTAAAATGTTTAAAGTCATCTTTTACAATAAAACAAAAAACGCCAGTTTCTTGTACAACTTTAATGTACTTTTTACCAGGCATAATTCTTGTATTAGAATCCCATTTATTAGTTTGTTCTAAAGAATAACCAGTAAGTTCTTTTCTACCATCAGAAGTAGAACATCTTACATAGTCAGCTTTTGCACCAGCCATAAGGTTTTTAATACCTTCTTCTAGTGTCTTTGCAGTTTTTTCAACTTTTATCATAGTTTGTCCTTTTGTTAGTTATTGAGTTTTTAACATTAAAAATCCACCAGATATCATCAATGCCATACCGCCTAAAGCGTACATAAACATTTCTAATAGTGAATTTGCGTTTTGCATACATTTACCATCACAATCGCCAGCAGAACCAGCCATCATTGCAATACCTAAAAATATCAAAATTGCTGAAATTATAGATTTCATAGTATTTGTGTCCTTTCTCATTTTACTTGTCCATCTTATCACGACTAAATAGTAAAAGCAAGCGAAAAATGGCGAAAAAAAGCGTTTATTTTCAACGATTTCTAACTTTTTTTGTTCTGGTTACGTTCTTTTTATGCGTTTCCTGTGCAAAATTGCAAGAAAATTGCGATTCGTTTAGTTATGAGAGCGAATCAGCGCTAAAAATGTTGAAAGACGAGAAAATTTACGCTCATTTTCGTTGCGTATTTTAAAAAAAATAAAAAAAGTGAGTAAAAAATGGCAAAAATGAGAATTTTCAAGTTCTGGAACGAATCAGGCGAAGAAAAAGAAAAAGAAGCGATAAGTTTAAAGAAAGCAACAAGGTCAGTACAAGGCGATTATAAAGATAATGTAATAAATGTCGAATATATTAGTAAAAAGGGAAAACAAATGTCTCATACTATCAATATTCCTATTGGAAGAAAATTAAGACAATCAATAGAGCAAGAAAAACGAAGATTAGCACTAAAAGCAGCTAGAGCAAGATAATGCCAGCAGTAGTTAGAAAAGGTGATACATTAACAACAGGTCACGCTTGTGTAAGTACAACTACACTTGATACACCTAGTCAATCAACCGTTTTTGCAAATAATATTCTAGTTGCAAGAATAGGTGACCCAACTATAGCACACCCAAATCCACCAGTACCCATATGTCCTAACCACGTAGCAGTAGTAAATGCAGGCTCGCCAAACGTTTATGTAGTTGGTATTAAAGTAGGTAGAATAGGCGATAGTGCAGACGCAGGTGCTATGATTAGTGGTTCGCCAAATGTTTTCGCAAATGGCTAGTAAAACTATATAAATATTAGCGTTATGGCACAATACGACTCGGCATTAGTAAGTAAATCTAAACGTAATTCAAGAAAATTTAGTGATATAGATTTAAACTTTACCAGAAATCAAATAACTAACGACATTATAAAAGTCGAAGATGTTATTGCTGTTAAAAGAGCAGTAAAAAATTTAGTGCAAACTAATTTTTACGAAAGACCATTCCAACCAGAGTTAGGTTGTGGTGTAAGAGAATTATTATTTGAAAATTTTACACCTATGACTAAAGTATTTTTACAAAATAAAATACAAGAAGTTTTAGTTAATTATGAACCAAGAATAGATTTACAAAGTGTTAAAGTTGATGATGACCAGGATAACAATAGATTAGTGGTTGATATTTATTTTTATGTTGTAGGTTCACCAGGTCCTCAACAAGTTACCACATTTTTACAAAGGCTAAGATAATATGGCGAATAGCAAACTAATAGTTTCAGATTTAGATTTTAATGATATTAAATCTAACTTAAAAAGATTTTTACAAAGTCAATCACAATTTCAAGATTACGATTTTGAAGGTTCTGGTCTTGCAATATTAATAGACATACTTTCATACAACACTCACTATATGGCATATCTAGCCAATATGTCAACAAACGAATTATATCTTGATAGTGCTGATATTAGAAACAATATTGTATCATTAGCAAAAATGTTAGGTTATACACCTAACTCACCTAGAGCACCAAAGTCATCAATCAACATTGTAGTAAATAACGGAACAGGTACATCAATTACAATGGCAAAAGGTACCGTTTTTACAACAACACTAGGCGACACAACTTATCAATACATAAACAACGAAGATATAACTACAACACCTGTTGATGGTGTATTTACTTTTTCAAATATAACTTTATATGAAGGTACTTTAGTTAAATTTAAATATACGGTTGATGAAACAGATGTTGACCAAAAATTTATAATACCAAATGCTAATGCAGACACTTCAACATTAAAAGTTACCGTACAAAATTCAGCAACAGATACAACTGCTACAACTTATTCTTTATCAAGTGGTTATTCAGGTGTTGCTTCAGATAGTAAAGTTTATTTTATACAAGAAAGCACAGATGGTAAATTTGAAGTTTATTTTGGTGATGGCGTTACCGGTCAAAAATTATCAAATGGTAATGTTGTAATTTTAGAATATATTGTAACCAATAAAACAGAATCAAATGGCGCTAAGACTTTTGGTTTACAAGGAAGTATAGGTGGTTTTACAGATGTTTCTATAACAACTAATTCAGTATCTCAAGGTGGTGCTGAAAGTGAAGATAATGAATCAGTTAAATTTAATGCGCCTTTAAATTTTGCGGCTCAAGATAGAGCGGTAACTACAACTGATTATGAAACACTTGTAAAAGATATTTACCCTAATGCTCTATCAGTAAGTGCTTGGGGTGGTGAAGATGATGAAACACCAAGATACGGTATTGTTAAGATTGCAATTAAAGCAGGTTCAGGTGCAACACTAACTGACCAAACTAAATTAGATATAGTAAATGGTTTGAAAAAATTTAACGTTGCTTCAGTAAAACCAGAAATAGTTGACCCGGAAACAACTTCAATAGTTTTAACTTCTACTATTAAATATGACGCTAAGGCAACAACAAAATCAAAAGATACAATTAAATCAGATGTTGTAAGTACAATTACAAATTACAATACAACAACATTACAAAAATTTGATGGTGTTTTTAGACACTCAAAATTAACAGGTCTAATTGATAATACAGACGCAAGTATTTTATCAAATATAACAATTTTAAAAATGAGAAAAAGTTTTACACCTACAATAAACTCTTCTACAAAATATGACATATATTATAGAAATGGTTTATATAATCCACATACAGGCCATAATACAGCAGGTGGTGGAATATTAAGTTCAACAGGTTTTAAAGTTGCTAACGATAATAATGAAATGTTTTTAGATGATGATGGTAACGGAAACGTTAGAAGATATTACCTAGTTTCTGGTGTTAAAACTTATGCAAATGAAACTCAAGGTACAATTAATTATACAACAGGTCAGGTAACATTAAATTTAATTAATATTGCCTCTATATCAAATATTAGAGGTGCTGCTTCAACGGTTGTTGAAATTACGGTACAACCATCTTCTAATGATGTTGTTCCTGTTAGAGACCAAATTGTAGAAATAGATGTTGCAAACTCAATCATTACCGTAGAAGAGGATACTTTTGTTGGTGGGTCTGCTGAGGCAGGTGTAGGTTATACTACTAATACAAGTTATTAATGAATAATGGCAAAGTTCAATGAAAAAATATCAACGATTATTAACAGCCAAGTTCCAGAATTTGTTATTGCTGACCACCCAAAGTTTGCCGAATTTCTTAAAGTCTATTATCAATTATTAGAATCAGCCGAATTACAAGTTAAAGATGTTCAAAACACCGTTGGTGTTTTAATTGAAACTGAAACTGGCCAAAATAATAATATTGTTTTAAACTCAACTAGAATAGGAAGTGCGGTAACACCTATTGACGAAGGCGATAAAATATTATTAGAAGAAACTGGTTATGGTAAATTTATTGTAGGTGAAACCGTAAAAGGTGAAACTTCAGGTGCAGAGGCAAAAGTATTAGCTGAAGACTTAACAAATGGTAGATTAATTATATCTGCTCAAGATAAATTTATTACAAATGAAATTATAAATGGTTTAGAATCTTTAGCGTCAGCCACAATATCTAATTACAGACCTCAACCTGTTCAAAATATTTCAGACCTTGTAAACTTTAGAGACCCCGATAAAGCAATTGAATCTTTTTTAAATAACTTTAGAAATGAGTTTTTAGCAACTCTACCTGAAGTATTAGATAACGAAGTAGATAAAAGAAACTTAATTAAAAATGTTAAGTCATTATATAAGGCAAAAGGTACTGCCGCTGGTCACTCATTATTTTTTAGATTATTATTTAATGAAGATTCAGAAACAATTTACCCTAGAGAAAATTTATTAAAAGCTTCTGATGGTCAATTTGACTCTTTAAAAATTTTAAGAATTCTTGAAAGGGTAGGAAATACCGAAGGATTAATTGGTAGAACAATTACAGGTAAAGACTCAAGGGCTACTGCTATTATTGAAAACTTATCACGTTTTCAAATTGGTGCTTCAACGGTTACTGAATTAATTTTAAATCAAGATAGTATCAATGGTACTTTTCAAATTGGTGAAGAAGTTTCAGGAACAATTAGTGATACAGATGATTATTTTATTAAGGCAGATATAACAGGTATTCCAGGAACAAAAACAATTACTAATGCAGGTTCACTTTACAAAATAGATGATAACGTTAAAGTAACCGCTGGTGGTGTTGGTGCATTATTTCAAATTGCAGATATCGGCGCAGGTAAAATAGGTGAATTAGTTTTAGATGACGCAGGTTCTAATTATGCTATTGGCGATACAATTAATTTTGACAATACAGGTACTTTTGGTTCAAATGCTGCCGGTTTTGTTAGAGTTGTAAATGGTGGTATTGCTAATGAAGATAGTTCAGGTGATAACGTTGTATTAGAAGAAGAGACAGAAAGTGGTGATATTTATTCAGGTAACAAAATAGTTCAAGAAGCTGCTACAGGTTCAGGAGATATTACAGATTTATTTTTATCAAATACAGGTAACGGATATAAAAGTTTACCTACAACAACTATTACAAGTTCAAGTGGTAGTGGTGGTAAAGTTGTTGCATATGGTGATAACGTAGGAAAAATTAATTCATTGAAAACGGTAGAACACGGTAAAGGTTATGAGACAGCGCCTTCGCCAACTCTATCATTTATAAAAAACTTTTTAGTCATTGATATAACAGGTACATTTATAGCAGGTAATACTTTTACTACTTCAGGTTCTGCTTCAGGTAAAATTTTAAGTTTAGATACTAATACAAGTGTTTTAAAATTAGATGAAGTTACCGGCACTATCAATATAAACGATACAATAACATCACAAACAGGTGGTACTGCTAAAATTAAAAAACATAATTTAGCAACTGCTGGTGTAGATGTTGTACCTATAACTGATACAGATGGTGAATTTATTAATGAGGTTGGTAAACTTTCAGAAAGCACAATGAAAATACAAGATAGTTTATACTATCAAGATTTTTCTTATGTTGTAAAAGTTGGTCAATCAATTAATGCTTGGCGAGACTCATTTAAAAAAACAATGCATACAGCAGGTTTTTATTTTACAGGACAAGTTAACGTTGCAAGTAGATTAGATTTAAGTTTGAAATCGCCAGTTATTGGTTCTGTTTCAGGTGTATCTGATAGTCCATTTATGAGATTAATCAATACATTATTCTCTACAATATTTGGTAGAAGATTAGGAACAAATACTGACGGAACAAGTAAAAGAACAAATGCATTATCAAGTGGTGCTATTGATAGTGACCCATTAACACACGAACATTTTAGTAATAATCAAAGAGACGTTACCTTAACAAGGGCACCTCTTGAAATTAATTATTTAAGTAGAGTTAGAAGAATAATACCTGGACCAAATGCTAATCATAATGTTAGACAAGGCCACGCCTACGCAGGACCAAGATATGCATTTTTAGACAAGAATATACAAACTATATTTAATGGTGCTGGTTTTACATTTCAGACTTTTCACGATATAAAAATCATTGGTACAAGAACAGGATTAGATGGTCAACCAGCAATATTCATTGCTACATCACATCCTGATGGTAGAAACTTAAAGACTAATTTTACAATACCTGCTACAATTGCAACCAATAAAAATGACTTTTCTAACACAATTACCAACTTCAGCCAAACAACTGCTACGTTTGATGATACAACGCCTTAGGAATGATTATAAATAGTAGAGAGATTTAAAATATGCCAAAGAATACAATAAATTTAGGAAGTTCACCAAATGACGGAACAGGTTCAAACCTACGTACAGGTGGTACTATCATCAATAACAACTTCAACGAAATTTATTCTAATTTCGGTGATGGTTCTAACTTAAAACCTTATATTGATTTCGCAGATGACACATCAACGGTTTTAAGAACAAATATCGGTAACCCTATTACGGTTACTGGTGGTTTAGGTATTGCAACTTCTATAACAGGTGGTAAATTACAGATTGCAGTTGACAGCTCGGTACTAACTGCTAACGCAACTGCTACACTTACAAATAAAACAATTAGTTTAACTAATAATACAATTTCAGGCACATTAACAGAATTCAACACAGCAATATCTGGAACAGATTTTGCTACAACAGACCAAACTCAAACTCTTACAAACAAAACATTAAGTGGTGCATTAAACACATTTACAGCAATACCTAATACTGGTCTTGCTAATTCAGGTTTTACAATTAGAGATAACACTTCAACAACAGATGTTGTAAATTTAGGAGAAACATTATCTATTTTAGGTACAGGTTCAGTATCAAGTTCGGTTACAGGTAATACGGTAACTTTAAACGTATCAAATTTATCTAATTCTGATTTATCAGGTAGTGCAGGTATCACAAACGCAAACTTAGCTAATTCTTCAATAACAATTGGTAATAGTGCAATTTCATTAGGCGGTACTTTAACTAGTGCAGGTAATCTTAACTTAACAGGTACATCTTCACTTTCAGGTACAGGTACAATTGACCAAACAGGACAAGGTTCAAAAGTAAGATTTAATTTTGCTAACGTACCTAGTTTCCCTAGTTATTCAACATATTCAGGTTCTATGGCAGTTGATGAAACAAATGAGATAATGAAATTTGCTACGCCAAGTGCTTGGATTGAAGTATTATCAGAAAACTCTGTATTAGATAAAATTTCAAACGTATTTCAAACTGGTGTACAAAATGGTTATGTATTAAAATGGAATTCAGGTACTGCTCGTTGGGAAGCAAATGCTGAATCAGCAGGTGCAATAACGGTACAAGAAGAAGGTTCTTCTTTATCAACAGGTGCAACAACTTTAAACTTTGTTGGTTCTGCCGTAACCGCTTCAGGAACAGGCGCAACGAAAACTATTACAATTACAGGTGGCGCAGTTGCATTAAACGATATTACAGATGTAACCAATACATCACCAGTTGCAGGCCACACTTTAGTTTATGATGGTTCAGGTTGGGTACAAGCAACAACACCAGTTTCTCAATTATTGGTAACTGCTAGTGGTTCAAGCGCATACTTATTTACAGGTGCAGGTTTCCCTTCAACTTCAGGTGATAATCCTGCTTTACACTTGAAAAAAGGTCAAACTTATTACTTTATTAATAACTCTGGTGGTTCACACCCATTCAGAATACAATCAACAACCGGTACAGGTGGTACAGCTTATAATACAGGAGTTACCAATAATGGTGCCTCTTCAGGTGCAATAGTATTTCACGTTTCTATGGATACTCCAGCAACTCTATATTATCAATGTACTAATCACGGTGCAATGAACGGAACAATTAACATAACATAGTGAGAAGTCTTATAAATATTGATTAAGGAAGAGAAAATATGCCAGCAATTATAACGAATAAATTTAGAATTCACAACTCCGAGCAGTTTAAAGAGTCTTTCTCTGAAGCAGCAGGAAATACTTATTATCTAGGTATTGGTAGAGCAATGCCATTCAATACTGCTACAAGAGGTGATGGTAGAACAGACAATCAAGGCACAGACGTATTACCTATCACACCAGCAGATAACTTAAACGCAGAATCATTTACTTTTGATGACTTATTAGCAGTTAAAAAAGTAGCAGATACAGACACAGCTTTTGTAGCTCCTAGAAGAAACTGGACAACAGGCACAACTTACGATATTTACAGACACGACTACGGAGAAAGAATTACTGGCACAACAACTCAAACATCAGCAAATAGTGGTGTATTTAATTTATTTGACGCAAATTTTTATGTATTAAACTCAGCAAGAAACGTTTACAAATGTTTAGATAATAATAACAATGCTGCCTCAACGGTAGAACCGACTGGCACAGACACAATTGTATTATCAACTGCTGACGGTTACAAATGGAAATATATGTACACTATGTCTGCTTCTGAACAATCTAACTTTTTATCAACTGACTTTATGGCAGTTTCAACAAATAGTTCAGTATCTTCAAATGCTGTAGGTGGTTCAATTGACATTGTAAAAATTAAAACTGCTGGTTCAGGTGGTACTGATGGTACTCACACAAATATTCCAATAAGAGGTGATGGTACTGGTGGTATTGTATCGGTAACGGTAACTTCGGGTGCAGTAACCTCGGTAGCGGTTACAACAGCAGGAACAGGTTATACTTTTGCAACAATCAGTAATGCTCAAATAGTTTCAGCAGGTGCAACAAATTTAGTTGGTGCAGAATTAGATGTAATTATTCCACCAAAAGGCGGACACGGATTTAATGCAGTACAAGAATTAGGTGCTTTCTTTGTAATGACAAATACAAGTTTAGAAGGAACAGAATCAGCAAACTCTGGTGACGTTTCAGTTGCTAACGACTTTAGAAAAGTATGTTTAATTAGAGACCCAAAATCAGGTGGTTCGGCTGCTTCAGCAAATACATTAAGAGCTACAACAGCAATTAAATTAACTGGTGTATCAGGTTCTTTTAGCGTAGATGAAAAAATTACTCAATCATCAACAGGCGCAGTAGGAAAAGTTGTTGAATTTGATTCTACAAATGCCATAATTTATTTTGTACAAAGCAGACACTCAAATGAGGGTGTTGACGCAAACGGAAATCAAATTGCTTTTTCTAGTAATGGACAAATATCTGGCGAAGGCGGTACGCCTCCAACAGCAACACCTGATACTGGACATTCAGCAACAACAAATAACGTAGTATTCAATTCAGGATATTCTGTGCCAGAAATAGACCACGATTCAGGCGATGTTTTATATGTAGAAAACAGAGCGCCAATAACAAGAGCGGCAGACCAGACAGAGAATATCAAGTTGATTATTGAATTTTAAGGGGAATAACAGACTATGCCAAGTCCAACTGATTTTAACCTCTCTCCTTATTTTGATGATTTTTCAGAAGCGAAGAATTTTCATAGAATATTATTTAGACCAGCGTTTGCTGTTCAAGCGAGAGAGTTAACACAATCACAATCTATTGTACAAAACCAAATTGAAAGATTTGGTGACCATATGTTCAAACAAGGAGCAATGGTTATTCCTGGTCAAGTATCTATTGATACAGAATACTCTTCAATAAAATTAACTTCAAAATCAGCTAGTTCAATTAACGATTATAACAATACAACTTTAACAGGTGGTACTTCAGGTGTAACCGCTGAGGTAATAAATGTTTCAGCAACAGATGGTACTGACCCGGATACTTTATTTGTTAAGTATAATAAATCTGGTACTGATAATACAAAAAATGTATTTGACGCTGGCGAAACATTAACATCAAGTGCTTCAGGTAGTCCAACGGTTGTTGTTGCTACAACTCATATTGGTTCAGCTGCAGGAATAAAAACAGGTGTATATTACATTAATGGATTTTTTGTTCAAATAACAGATTCAACTTTAATATTAGACAAATATACAAATACACCATCTTATAGAATTGGTTTAACGGTAACTGAATCATTTATTACACCTAATGATGATAATACTTTAAATGATAATGCTCAAGGCGTATCAAATACAAATGCTCCTGGTGCTCATAGATTTAAAATAAGTTTATCATTATCTAAAAAAAGTTTAGCAGCCACAGACGATAATAACTTTTTTGAAATTGCAAGAGTTGAAAATGGTAATATAAAATCTTTTGTAAGAAGTACAGAGTATGCTGTATTAGAAGAAACTTTAGCAAGAAGAACATTTGACGAATCAGGAGATTATGTATTAACAAATCCTGATTTTGATGTAAGAGAACATTTAGCTTCAGGTGATAATAGAGGTATTTTTGCCTCTGCTGATGGCGGTAGTGCAACTAAATTAGCAATAGGTGTTTCACCATTTAAGGCATATGTAAACGGTTATGAAAATGAAAAATTAGGAACAACTTTTATTGATGTTGATAAAGCAAGAGATTTTGATACTGCTAATAATATTAAAACAAGATTTATATTAGATAATTATTTTAATGTTAATAATGTTTATGGAACACCAGATGTAGGATTTGTTTCTGGTGATGTTGAAGCGTTTAAAACAATTAATTTATATAACGTACAAACAAGTGCTAGAGGTACCGAGAGACCCGCTTTAAATTCTGGCATACCACATATTGGTCGTGCTAAGTCAAGAGGTTTTCAATATGTATCAGGCGCTGAAACAAATGATATATTTGCTACAACAGGTGTTTGGCGACATTATATTTTTGATGTAGAATTATTTACTCATCTTCATATAACAACAGCAGTATCTTTTACAACTGGTGAAATAGTTGTAGGTTCTAATTCAGGTGCAACAGGTGTTGTACAAAGTGTTTCAGGTACATTTAATCAAGCAGCTGCAAGTATGAGTGATTCAGCAGATGTTGTAGTTTTCGCAACTGACCACGGATTAGAAGATGGTATGCAAGTTACCTTATCAGGTGGTACTTTTCAAATTAATAGTACAGCAGCGGCTCAACCTGCCGTATTTACGGTAAGAAATCATACTAATGATAGATTTGAATTGTTTAGTGCTGATGGTTTAACAAAACAAAATATTACTTCGGTAACTACACCTGCCACGGTTTCAAATGGTACGGTTGTTGTAAGTAATGTAAAAGGAAATTTTATAGAAGGTGAAACTTTAGTAGGTCAAACATCTAACAATACAGCAACTATTCAACAAGAGACAATTGGTTTTAAAGGTGTACAAAATAAAGAAATTAATGAAGTTAAACAAATTGGAATGGCAGGTTCGCCAACTTATACTGCTGACGCAGATTTAACTTCAACTTATGGTGACAATTTTAATTTACAAGGTAACGTATCAATAGCAAATAGTGATGGTACTTTAAGAGGTAAAGGTACAAACTTTCAAACAGAATTAAAAATTGGTGACCTTTTAACATTTACAAATGACGCTGGTGGTACAGAAAATGTTAGAATACAAAATATTACATCAGCTATCGAAGCCGAAATAGAAACTAACGTAAGTGGTTCAAGTGTTACCACGGCTGCCGTTGTAACCAGAAAAAGAGCAAAATTACAAAATCCAGAAAACAATGTATTGTTATATAAATTACCATATACAACGGTAAAAACATTAAAGACTACAACTAACTCTGGTCAAACAGATACAAACTTCCAAGTTAGAAGACAATTTACTGCCACGTTATCATCAAATGGTGACGCAACAATTTCAGCAGGAACAAACGAAACTTTTTCATCATTAGCTAATGGTGATTATTCTGTTTCAGTAATGACAACAGGCTCAGGTTCAACAGGTGCTGTAGGTGATACATTAAGTTTATCAGGTAGTAACCACGAGGGAAGTGTTATATTTGAATTAACAGGTTCTCCAGTAGGTAGAACATTAGACCTAGATTTTGGTGCTAACTTTGCAGGACATAAAATTAAAGTTTTAGCAACAATTAGTCGTTCAGTTGCAGGTTCAAAAACTAAATCATTAAACTCTAATCAAACATCAAGTGTATCTTCTCAATCAATTATTGAAAGTGGTATTATATCAATTGGTAAAGCAGATATACAAAAAATTAATAGTGTTAAAATGTCAGGTGGTTTTGGTGCGGCTGCTACAAGTTCAGATACAGATATTACAAATAGATTTGATTTAGATGATGGTCAAAGAGATAACTTCTATGATATTGGTAGATTAAAATTAAAACCAGGTGCAATCAAACCAACTGGTCAATTATTAATTAATTTTGATTTCTTCTCTCACGGTTCAGGAGATTATTTTGATGTAGATTCTTATTCAGGTGTTGTAAATTATGAAGACATTAAATCATATACATCTGATTCAACAGGTGAAAAATTTGAATTAAGAGATACTTTAGATTTTAGACCAAGAGTTGATGACGCAAGTACAATTGATAGTGGTAATAACGACAGGTCTTATGATGGTACAGGTGCTTCAACAATTGATGTGCCTAAATTTAATTCTGATATAACTTCAGATTTAGAATTTTACTTAAATAGAATAGATAAAATTTTCTTAACAAGAGAAGGTAATTTAAGAGTTGTAAAAGGTTCTTCAGATTTAAATCCATTATCACCAGATAATTTAGAAGGCCATATGTTGATGGCAACCATAAGTGTACCTTCTTATACTTTAAATACAGCAGACGTATCACTTGATAGAGAAGACAACAAGAGATACACTATGAGAGATATTGGTAATCTTGAAAGAAGATTAAAAAACGTAGAATATTATACTCAATTATCTTTATTAGAAGCAGACGCTCAATCTTTACAAATACAAGACGAAGATGGTTTTGACAGATTTAAAAATGGTTTTGTAGTTGATAACTTTACTGGTCACAATGTAGGTGATGTGGGAAGTAATGATTATAAACTATCTATTGATATGGCAAGAGGTGAGGCAAGGTCAAGATTTTCGGAAGATGTAATTGAGTTAACAGAGGTTGATGATAAAAACTTCTCTGACGGAACATTTATTACAGAGGCAGATAGAGTATTATTTAACTATGCAAAAACTGGTGATTTAATTACTTTACCATATACAGAGGCAAATTTCATACAACAACCATTTGCTACTAAAACAGAAAACTTAAATCCTTTCTTAATATTTAATTGGATTGGTGAAATTGATTTAGACCCACCAGTTGATGAATGGAAAGAAACTAGAGTTGCACCTGAAATAGTTGCAAACGTAAATGGTACTTTTGATATTATGGCAATTAACAGAGGATTAAATCCTGCTAATGATGAAATACCTGTAGGTACGGTTTGGAATGAATGGCAAGACCAATGGTCTGGTAATCCTAGGTCAAGTGCAAACTGGCAAGGTAACAGATTAGTTCAAACAACTTCAAGAACGGTTGGTCAAGTTAGAAGTGGTATTAGAACATCAATAGTTCCTCAAACGGTTAGACAAAGTTTAGGTAGTAGAGTAATATCAGTTGCTTTTGTTCCTTTCATAAGAAGTAGAAACGTAGAGTTTCAAGCATATGGTTTAAGACCAAATACAAGAGTTTATCCTTTCTTCGATAATGTTGCAGTTTCAACTTACGTAACCCCAGATGGTGGTTCTTCAGGTGGAAATATAATTACAGATTCAACAGGTTATGTAAAAGGAGTTTTTGCAATACCTGACCCTAATGATACAACAAAACCTAGATGGCGAACAGGTAAAAGAGTATTCAGATTAACAAGTTCATCTACAAATAGTTTAGATAGAACAGCAGTATCAACAGCTGGTGAGGGTGATTATGACGCAAAAGGTTTATTAGAAACAACGCAAGAAGCTATTATTGCTACAAGAGAGCCGAGAACACAAAGAACAACGGTAACATCTACTCAAACAACTACTAGAAGCGCTAGTAGAGTTATTGCAGTTAGACAACCACCAGATAATGGTGGTGGTGGCAATGGCGGAAATGGCGACCCATTAGCACAATCATTTATGGTTGATGTAGAAGATGGTATATTCATA
>CAACVD010000947.1_pt1 | contig 13966 bp, 18 predicted proteins | sample 2381771 | NCBI WGS metagenome assembly CAACVD01 (sample SAMEA5211965, study PRJEB30684) | marine metagenome | biome: Marine; feature: Epipelagic; material: Water | collected 2015-10-15 | depth 15 m | reverse complement strand
TGCTGTTATGTGTAATGAAAAACCTACTATTATGGGAGTAAGTGATAATTCATTAAATAGAAGAATTAGAGATATTAGATTACCAAGAGTATTTGTAGAGAAAAAAACTGACCCAAGATTAAAACAAAATAGCGATATTTATAAATTAGCAGAAACTAAATATTCTAATAAATCTTCTACATTTGTTATTGAAAATATGAAAATTGGTATGTTATTCTATCTAATAAAATATATTGAAAATTTTGAAGAAAAATATGGAACTACTATATTTGAAATAGGAATTGGATTTCCGTTTAGTGATCTTACTATGAAAAATAGTCAAGAGTATATTAAGAGTGAAGATATTATTGCTGATTTTATAAATGAGTATCTTAATTTAGAACTTCAAGACGACCCTAATTATAATTCTTATTATCAATTAGGTATGGATTATGTTAGTGGGGACGAGTTATATAATAAATTTACTGGTAGTAATTATTATAAAACATTAGAACCAAATGATAAGAAAAATTATTCAAGAAAATCATTTATTAATAATCTTAAAAATAGTTGTTTTACTTCTAATTATTATAAGAGAGAAATTACAAGAAATAAAATTAAATTAACTGGTAAGGGGGGATATTTAAATAAGGTATATTATAAGGTTGAAATTGAACCTACTATTACAAAAAAAATAGAAGAATATAATAAACATAATACACCTAATGATAGTGATAATGAAGAAGAAGAATCTGAAAATACAAATCAATCAATACCTAATTGGGACGAAGAAGATAGTGATAAATATGAGAGTGATTAAAAAAAAAAAAAAATTTAATTTCAAATATGAAAATAGTTTGACGAGTGAGATTTGTGCGATTTCTGCGATTTGATAATATACAATTTAAAATATAATAATAATTTTTTTATTTAGTAAAATACTTAAAAAATAAATAAATAATATATATATGGATTATAATTATATAGATAGTATAACAAGTAATATAATACAACCAAAATATCATTGTTTTTGTGGTTGTAAATTAAATTATAGTTCTGTTAAAAAACATTTAAAAAGTGAAAAACATAAATTATTAGTTAAATCTAAATTATTTGATGATTTAGTAGTAAAATTAAATCCTACTTCTCATACACCTTGAAACTACATAATTCGTTTTTTTTGTTTTACCTTGAAAAAAATTATGTAATTTATCAGGAGTTAATCTATCATTAAAATCTAATTGTTCTAACATATTTACCTTCTCAATTAAATCATTAATTTTACAAGTCCTATAAGTCATATTAGGACTATCATAGACATACAGATATTTTCTCATAACTGCTTCTTATATATATTTCTTAACATAATTCTATATGGTTTATATATTTATAATATACTATTTGAATACCAATTATATAAATATTTTACAAGTATTAACCTTGTAATTATTCGTCTTCTTAAATATGAATTATTAGTCCTTCTCCCAGTATAATTTGTTATGGAAACAAACATATCTTCACTTAAACCTATATTAAATAAACAATTTAAATGTTCTTGATTATCAATATATTTTCTATCTATAGATATTAATTTACATTTAACTAAATTAAGGAATTCTTGTCGTAGTTCTTCTTCACTAACATATCGTCCTACTTCTTGATTATTACCCATTATAAATATAAATAAAAATTAAAAAAAATCAATTTTAAATAATTTTTTTTATATTTTTAATTTATAATATACTATTTAATTAACCCCATTCATAATGAGGTTCTCCATCTACTCCTTCCCAACCCATAGAACCACAAACTAATTCTACATCAGGATTTAATAATTTATAACAATAACCAAATAGGAAACAACGATTAGGACAATCTTGACTACCTGCTAATAATATTTCAGCAAACATTTTTTTATCTATTTTTATTTTAACTTCTTCTTCTACTGATTTAAAACATTCTTCTATATGTTGTTCTACTGATTTAAAACATAATTTTTGTAATAGTGGGACAAATTTTTTATAAATTTTTTTATCAGTTAATCTATGTAATAATTTTATTTTAGAATATTCGTCTTGATAATCTATATCAAATACTACTTCACCATTTTTTTCACACCAACAATGAGCGTCTAATGAATTTTTACTAATATATATATCCTTAAATAATGTTTTAGGTTCAGTAGATTTTTTTAACATATAATTATTATTACATAATAAGTTAAGTATTTTTTCTTCTTCTTCAATATCTCGTGTTTCATCATAAGGTAGTTTGATATTATACTTCATTTTAGGTCTTAATTAAAAATAAATAAAAATCAATTTTGAAAAAAAAAAAATATAATTTTTATATTTTCACATTCAAATATCATAAATATAATTTTTATAAAATTGATTTTTTAAAAATAAACTATTTAAAAACAAATAAATATAATAATATAATGGATACTGAAACTATTGATAAACTTATTATTCAAGCGATTAAAAATAATAAGGAGGATAAAAAAAAACCTTATACTGAACCTAAACCAAGTAGTATTAAAATATACCGAGATCAACTAAAAAAATTATTTCAGTCTGTTAATGATAATCAAGATATTAACATGGAGGGTTTAGCAAAAATTATTGTTAATTTTGATATGGTAAAAAATTATTTAGATAAACCTGAAAATGATTTTAGTAATGCTACTAAAAAAAATTATGTTAATAATGCCTTAAATATTGTTATGTATATTACTGATATTAATAATTATTATAATGTTAAACCAATAAAAATAAATAAAATTAGAGAAGCAATTACTACTTATTGGGAACAATTAATAGAGAAGGTTAATAAACAATATTTAGAAAATAATAAGGTTGAAGATAAACATATTGATATTAAGGAATATCAAAATGTTTTAAAAAATGTTAGAAAATTAATTGATAGTAAAACAGATAATAAATTTTTATTACAAGATTATTTATTATTATTATTTTATGAAGGAAAATATATTCCTCCATTAAGAAATAATTATGCTACATTAATTATTACTGAACCAAAGGACGACCTATTATCAAGTGAAAATTATTTAATTACTAATAATGGTAAAAACGAAATATTAATTAATCAAGATAAGGTAGATAAAAAAATGGGTAGTAAAACATATAAAATAAATAAGAGTAGTATATTAAATAAATATTTAAATAAATTAATTAATATTAGATTAGAAGAAGAAAAAAATTATTTATTAGAAAATACAGAAGATAATAGACTATCTACTAATGGACTAACTAAATTATTACAAAAAATATTTTTAACACATTTTAATAAAAAAATTAGTAGTAGTGATTTAAGACATATTTATATTTCTAATTTATCACCTGATCTTACTAATAAAAAATTAGATAAAATTGCTACTGATATGCGACATTCTATTCAAACACAACAAATGATTTATAAGAAGGTCTAAATCGTATAAATCGCAAATTTAAAAAATTATATTTTTTTTTTTTAAAATTGATTTTTATTTATTTTTAATTAATTCACTAAAACAAACAATATGGGTCATCAATCATATATTCTATATTTTAATACAGAAGAAGAGAAAAAAAAAATTATTGATATTCTTAATAAACATAATGAATTAAGTAAGAATTGTAGTGAAGACCCACCTTGGGAAGTTGGAGAATATGTTGATTGTTGTTGTAGTGTTAAAATTAATAAACCATATAAACGAGGTAGAGGAGCAAATTATAATTATGCTATTTTATGTTCTAATGGTGGAGGTAGAGAAGATACATTTAGATATTTATTTAAAAACCAAATCCCAACAGAAGGATTTAATAATGGATTTGCTACAAGAGTAGGAAAAAAAAATTTTGTATTTTCTACCAAAATTTATCTTGATTGTGATTTAGAAGTAATACATAGAAAAAATTTTGAGGTTGTATTAAAACAATTAAAACAATCACAAGAACCAATAGAAGAAACTATGGATTTTATATATAGTAAATGTCCTTGTTGTGGTATGAGAGTTGGTAGTCATTGTTTAGATGAGAGTTTTGAATGCGGTTTAATATCAAGAGAAGAATATGATAAACATAAAATACATTGTGATAATCCAAAATATTAATATTTTATAAAACGCCTAAATCGCAAAATCGCACGAATCTCACCCTACAAACTATTTTCAGATTTCAAAATATTTTTTTTTTTTTTTTTTTTTTATTAGTCTAATATTTATTTATTATTTTTAAGGAGTTAGTTAGACTTCGTATTACGCCAAAAAATATTTATTTTTTTTTATTTTTTTTTTAAAATTGATTTTTATTTTTTTTTAATTAAGACACTAAAACAATATGCCTTCCAATAAACAACTACAAGAACAAATTAATAAACTTGAAGAAAAAATTATGATACTTGAAGAAGAAAATAAAAAACTTAATACACCTCCAACTTGTATAAATTGTGATATTAGACCAGCAAGTAGAAATATTGATTGGGAAGAGGATAATAGCAGACGATTTTGGGATTTATGTGATTGTTGTTTTGAAGAAGAATGTAATTAAAAAAAAAATAAATAAATTTTAATATTTGCGATTTATACGATTTACAGAATTTTAATAAATTATAATTTTTTTTTTAAAATTGATTTTTATTTATTTTTAATTAAGACGCTAAAACACACAACAAGCAATATGTCCTATGATAATATCTATAATATTGACGAGGGAATTGTTGAAATATTTTGTAATAGTTTAGTAGATGATTTTATGGATAGTGTTGATCGTGATATTTGGTATAATTTTGATAATGAAGGCGATTATATTGAATATATTAGAGAAGATATTATTGAAATTACATTTAATAGGGGTTATAATAATATTTTAGAAGAATATAATAAATCTTATACATTAGATTTTAAAACAAGTATTAGATTATTAAAACTTATTAAGGAATGGTTAGTAGATAATTATGATAGTGAAGATATATTTTGTGATATGTTTAATGATAATGTAGATAGTGAAACAAAAATTATTAATCAGTATGCTTATTGGTATATTAGGGACAACTGGTATAATGATGGTAATGGAACTGATTTAATTATAAAAATATTTAGAAATATTGCTAAATATAATTCTCATAAAAATAAACATAATAAGTTAATTAATTTATATACAAAATTAGATAAAAAAAATAAACAAAAAAAAACTATTATTAGAATATTAAATGATAAGTTTGATACAGATATTTTACAAAATATTATTTGTGCTTATTAATAATTTAATTTAAATATTTTAATTTTATTTATATATAATTTTTTGGAATAATAAATTCTGTATCAAAATTCTTATACACTTTACTATTACCTAAATCAATAAATAAAAAATTATATTTTTCTTTTGGATTATCATAAGTGCGTCTTAATATTTCATTAAATACATCTTTATCACAATGGAAGAACTCCTCAAATATAGTCATCATTTCACTTTTAGTAGAACGACAATCAAACAATATAATATGTGTTAATTGTGATCTAATAAATCTTGGTAAATTATTTGTTCTTTGAGATAATATTATTGAACTCATAGCACCTGCTTCTTCTATTTCACCACTATCTTCATTTACTATTGGTCTTCCTAAATGTCTATTATTTTGATATATTGTTTTTAATTGTTCTCCCATATCACCAGTAGTTTTTAATTCATTAGTTATATCATCCATAATTAATAATGTTCTTCCTTCCATATTTTCCTCATTTGCCATTCTCTCTACAATAGTAGGTAAGTCTTTTAAACTACTATAAAATCTATCTAATGGTAATTTTGGTTTCTTATCCATACTTTTAATAGAAGGACTAATATAAAATACATTACTAAACTTACGAGCATATATACTATTCTTACCTAATTTTTCTGTTAAGTTTCTTAATAAATTAGTTTTTCCACTACCACTTTTGCCTATTATACCAATCTTAAATGTTTTATTTGGTAATGGATATTTTATTTTATCACATATAATATCATCACATAAAAAATTATATCCAGTTAATTCAATATCATTTTTAGTATTTCGTTCTTCTAATTCAACCATATATATTTATATTATATTTTTTTAATCTAATTTTCCTTGTTGTTCCATGTTAAATTCTTCCATTCTTGTTTGTAATGCTAATATTTCCCTATCTCGTAATTCATTCATATATGCTTGTCTATATGGATTATTAAATGTTCCTTTTGTTTTTGACCTTGACATTACTGGTCTTCCACTACCAGTTCCTTTTCTTACCTCTACTAATTTTTTTCTCCTATATTCTGTTTTCTCTCCTCTTGATAGTGCTTGTCCCTTTAACATTTTTTTTTCTTCTCTAATTACCATTTATATATTATATAATATAAAAAAAAAATCAATTAGAAAAAATTTTTATTATAAACCAATTCCTTTTAATATTTGTTTAGCACTATATTTTTTGTTAAGGGGTTCTTCTTCTTTTTTAGGTTCTTCCTTAACTTCTTCTTTTTTCTCTTCTAATTTTAAATCATTAGCATATCCTTCATTATGTAATTGTTGTTTTTTACTTTTATTTTTACCTCTACTTCTCCTTATAATTATTTCATTTTCACTATCACTACTACTATCTTCTTCTATTACTATTTTTTGTTTCTTCTTTTTCTTTACTGGTTTTTTTTTTACTACTACTTCCTCTTCACTTTCTACCTCTTCTGCTACTTCTTTTTTAATAGGTGCTTTATCATTTTTTAATCCAAATGATTTATTATAATCTTTTATTTCTTTTTCTTCTTCTTTTGTTAATTCTACTTCTTGTATTTTATTATTTACAATATCCTCTTTTGCTTTTCTTTTTGCTTCATATCTTATCTTATTTGCCTCCTGTAATTTAACAAAATTCTCTTTTTGTTTTTCAGTCATAACCCTTTTTGGTTTTTTTGGTTTTTGTATTGTTTGTTCTTCTTCATTAGAAGGTTCTTGTTTTAGGGTTTCTTCGGTTTCACTCGGTTTTTCTTCGGTATTTTGAACCTTTTTTTTTGGAGGCATTATACTTTATTATAATATTTTATTTTTAAATTATAATCATAAAAAAATAATATTATAATTAATTATATGAGTGTAAGAAGTTTAAATGGATTAGCAGGTAATACTAATATATATATTAATGCTATAACAGGGACATTACCATTAGAAGTAGTTGAAACTTCAAGTGTATCTTCTACTATTAGTATTAAGGGTTTATCTAATATAGGAACAGCAGGACAAATAATACAAGTTAATAGTGGAGGAACAGCATTAGAATATAGTAATCAATCTACTTCTTCAAATTGGACTGTTTCATCAGGTAGTTTAGTAAATTTAGATCAATCTACTATTTCTTCTGTTGAAATGAAGAGAACTGACGCACTACAAGTAGGATTTAAATTAACTAATAGTGCTTATAGTAGCGAATTTAAGCAGTTTAACGATAATACAATTATTACTACTGCTAATGGTAAATTACAATTTACAGAACAAAATATTAAAATTACTAATTATTTGAATAGAGATATAATACAATATGTTAATTCAAATTCTTCAGTTCAAGTAGGTAATATAACTGATGATTGTTATATTAGTAGATTAAAAACTGTAAGCAATACAGAGAACAGAATATTGTTTTTTTATGAAGCAACAAATGATACATTTACATTAGGTAATACAACTGATTTAATTAAATTATTAAATGTTGATAGTATTAAAAATACAAATAATAGAGATATATTGTCTTATACTGGAACTACTTTAACAATAGGAAATGCTACTGATTTAGTTAGTATTATAAATAATGGAACTTTAACATTACCTACGCAGACTGATGTATTAATAGGAAGAAATACAAGTGATACATTAACTAATAAAACATTAACAAGTCCTACTTTAACAACACCAATATTAGGCACTCCACAATCAGGTAATCTAACAAATTGTTCTTTTCCTACATTAAATCAAAATACAACTGGGACAGCATCAAAAATAGCAACTATTACTAATAGCAATATAGTTCAATTAAATAGCAGTCAAACTCTTACTTTAAAAACATTAACAAGTCCTATTATTGATAATATTAAAAATAGTTCTACAAGAAATATATATAATTATGCTGGAAATGTTATTAGTGTTGGTTCAACTATTACTGATACTGTATATATTCATAGGTGCGAGGATATACAAACGCCGGATAATTTAAGATTTTATCAACACGAAACAAATAGTATAACAATTGGTAATGATACAGATATAATTACTTTTAAAAATGTTGCTAAAAATTTTAATTTTCCTACAACTACTAATCTTAACAACACAATAGCATTAACAACTGATATTCCAGTTGTGCCTACTGCTTTATGGGAAAATAATTCAAGTATTTTTCAAAATATTCAAAATATAGATCAAGATGCTAATTCTGCTACTTGTCCCAAATACATTAAAATACAAAGAAATAGTGATACTACTGATTTCGGTTATTGGATAAGATACGATAATGGAAGTGGAACAATATATAATTCATATATGTTTCAAAAGGATAGTAAATTAAATATACAAACTGATTATAAAATATTAAGATTATATGATACTACATTTAGTATAGAAAATTCTAATAGCAGAATTATATTAAAATATATTAATGGAACTGGATTACAATTTAATAATACTACTGATATATTAAGTGTATATAATTGTGAATTAATAAAATCAAAACAAGACAGAAATATTGTAAATAATTCAGTAAGTAATATATTAGAATTTGGTAATACTACCGACCAAGTAAATATGACTGCTAATAGATATGAAATAAGGGACGGAAATAGTAATATTTTATTGAGTAGTGTAAGACCAGCATCAAATATGACTTATAATGCTATTGTCGTTGGTAAAGGAGCAGGAACAACAGCACCCGAAGAACGACCATTAATTTTAATGAATTCAACAACTTCTCCTACATTTAGAGATTGTAGATTTCAATTAAGGAATGTTAATACAAGTGGAGGAAGTAATCCAGTAATAGAATTATTCCAAAATACTATTGCTGGATATAAAGGTGCTTATATTTATCAAGGAGATGGTGAAGGTTCGCTCTATATAGAAAGCACATTTAAAACAATATTTAGAAATTATGGTAATTCAGTAGCAGAATTTAATAGTAATAATGCCTTAAAATTTTTACAATCTACAAGTAATATTACTGGATCAACTACTACAACACATCCTCACAATGCGACAAATAGAATGAATAATATTTATTGTAATGAAGTTGTATGTGGTTCTCCTATATCTCAAAATAACAGCATTTCATATAAAGCATTTCAAAGTAAATATAGTTTAGCAATTATACAAGGATTAGGAACAGATGTGCCTGGTCCAAATAGAATTGCTATGTTAGAACTTGGTTCAGGACAAGTTATAGGGTCTGCTAATAATGCTGTTTATCCAGTAATGAGAATAAATGCTCCAGTTGCGGACGCTGAATGGTATATGTATTTACAAGCAAATACAGATGGAGACGAATATAATGGATTTGCTTATAGTGATAGCACAACACCAGATTATTTCCTTGAATTTGATAGTGGTGGTTCTGTAAATGTATATCAACAATTAAGAGCAACAGCGGGATTATTTACAACTGGTTCTAAAACATTTAGAATAAAACATCCAATAAAAGCAGAAGCAGATAAAGATAAAGTATTATATCATAATTGTGTGGAAGCACCACGATGCGATAATTTGTATAGTGGAAAAATTCAATTAAAAAATGGTAAAGGAATTGTTAATTTAGACAATAATGAATGGTATAAAATGACTTCGGGGACATTCAATAAATTAAATAAAGATTTAAGAGTATATGTAAATAATAATGATTTTGATAATTGGGATTTAGTAAAAGGTAAAATAGAGGGTAATAAATTAATTATTGTTTCTAATAATCCTAAATCTAATGTTCTCGTGGATTGGATGGTAATAGGAACAAGACAAGACCAAGAAATTATTGATAGTGATATAACAGATGATTTAGGTAATTTAATCATAGAACATATTGAAGTAGAAAATGAAAATTTTAAAATGAAAAAAAGAAATGTTAATTTTAATAGAAAAGAAAAAAAGAAATATAATAAATTTCATAGTTTATATAAAAGTTTTTCTAATAGATTAAATACAAAAACAAAAATAGATAATGGATTACATACAGCAAGAGAATTAATTAAGACTAATCCTAATAAAAATAAAGTAATAAAACCACAACAACCATTTATGTATAATTCAAATTAAAATCTATTATTATAGTATAATGATTTCTAATTTAATACATAACTATTTATATCCTGACGATTATGATTATGCTGTTAATCAAATTATATTTTATGAAAATAAAATATTACATATTCAAGGTGAAGATATAAATGAAAATAATAAACTTATGAGAATTAAAAAATTTGAATTTGTAATAGATTGTATTAAATATAAATATAATATATGATTTATATATATCATGATTGATCCTATGTTAGTTCCTACATTATTATCTATAACATTTGGAGGTGTAGTATCTATGATTAGTCAAATACAACATAGTAGGTGTGAGGAGATTAATTGTTTAGGATGTAATTGTAAAAGAAAAGTTCCAACAGAACAAGAACAATTAAATAATAATCAAGTAATTACACAAGAATAAAAAAAAAAAAAAAAATTATTTTGAAATATGAAAATAGTTTGTATGTTGAGATTCGTGCGATTTTGCGATTTGGCGTTTTAAAAAACTATTAAATCAAAAGCATACCATTTAAAAAATAAAATTAATATATATATATGGAGTTAGAAAACTTCCAAGATATAAATGATTTTCCTAATTATATGATAAATGAAAATGGTGAAATATATTCCAAAATACGAAAAAGATTTTTATCAATTAAACCAAATGGAGGATATAATAGATTATCATTAAGAAGAGATAAGAAACAATATAATAAATCAGTTCATAGATTATTAGGTATTCAGTATTTACCAAATCCTAATAATTTTCCTTGTATAGATCATATTAATAGAAATAGATTAGATAATTCCTTATCTAATTTAAGGTGGGTTTCTTATTCTACAAATGCTAAAAATAAAACTTCAAAAAAAAATGCTACAAGTAATTATGTTGGAGTAAGAAAAACTCATAATATAAAAAAACCTTATAGAGCAGAAACAACACAAGAAGGAAAAAAATATAATATTGGTTATTATCCAACAGAATTAGAAGCATATGAAGCATACAAACAATTTAATTTAGAAAAATTTAATATTGAAATCTTATAAATCGCATAAATCTCACCCTCCAAACTATTTTGAGATTTGAAAAACATTTTTTTTTTTTTTTATTTCTTCTTCAAATGTGATTTATCTATTTTATTTGCCTTACTTCCTGGACTAACAGAAGCATATACACGAGCATACGCCCATTGTTGTTTATTCATATTAGGTCTTACTGATTGACGATTATTTTCAAATGCTCCTTCACCTTTTTCAAATATAGTTTTTATACCACTATATTTATATCCAGTAATATCTGCTATTTCTTTTAAACTATGAGGTTCATTTAATTTAAAACCATATTTTTTATTAAATTTTTGTTTAAATGTAAGTCCCATAATATATATACAATATTTTATTTACCTACTTTTTTATTTGCGTGTTTATGTGCTTCACTAAAACACCCTTTACCACTTCTTATATATTTCTTCATTTCGTCTATATGTTTTTTACTATAATTTTTACTATGAGTTTTAAATAAATCAACTTCTTCTTTTTTTAATGCTCTTGGTTTATTCTTTTTTTTATACATATATTATATATTATATTTTATTTTAACAATCCCATAAAAATTTTCTTGAATAGTAATTAGCACTCTCTTTATTATTTTTAGTTAATTTTCCTTTTGCTTTTATTCCAGCACTTCTTTTACAATAATTTATTTGTCTTTGTTTATTTTTATGTTGTCTAAAATCTTCCATATTACTATCTCCAAAATGTATTATTTTTCCTTTGGGAGTTAATACCTTCATTTTTTTTCCTTTTCTATCGCTCTTAACTGGAACACCAACCTTCATAATATTAATATAATATTTTAAAATAATTTTTTGAAAAATCCACCAACTTTTTTAGCAACATTACCTATTGCTTTACCTGCTGAACTAAACCCTTTTTTAATATCGTTCTTATGTTTTACTATTTCACTTATACCAAAACCCAATGCTCCGCCGACTAAACCCACCCCTGCTCCAATAGCAATTCCCACAGGACCACCAGCACTTCCTAATTCAGCACCAGTTAATGCTCCTGCTCCTATTACACCAGCACCCGCAACAGCACCTCCTAAAAATCCTCCACCAATATCTTTACCTGCTTCTTGTGCGTCTTCACCTCCACCAAGTTTTTTAATACCTTTACCTATTAATTTACCTCCTTCACTACCAGCAACATAAGCACCTGCTCCAATAGCAATTTCAGGGGCAAGTCCTATACTTGTTCCACCGAGAGCAGTTGTTCCAGCAAACATAGAAGCACCTGTTAAACCTCCACTTAATGCTTCACGAGCAACACCAGTTATTTTTTGTTGTCTTACAGTTCCATCAGCATTTTCAGCAGGGTCTAAATAATCTAATGTTTGATCTACTCCCATCGAAACTAACATACCAGCACCAAATGAAACAGGGTTTAATGCTTCTCCAAAATGTTCTTTAAATCCACTTGCTTCAACTGGGGCAAATGCTTCTCCTAATTGGTGTGTAGTATTAATAATTTCTTCATTATGATTATTCATAATAGTTTGTCTTTCTGCTGGTGAAGCATTACCAAATGTTTCTAATTGTTCTTTTGTTAATTTCATAGAAGGCACATCTTCAAAATCACTATCAACAACAGAAGAAGTAGTATCTTCTTTTGGAGGTGTTAATTGTGAAGGTATTTTTTCACTTCCATCTTGATTAAAATCTTCTAAAAATTGTTCTGCTTCATCTACATTAGTAATTTGTTGTGGTTCTTGTATATTACTACCAATAACATTTTCTTCATCAGGTGTAAAATCTCCTCCCATAAGTTCCCAGTAATCAACTGTTCCATCCATAGAACCTCTTGTATGTCGTCCTCCTTTTATTAATGGTTTTCCATTTACTAATCCTATATCATTATCACCTCGTAGTCCTGCGTTTTGTAATCCTTGTATAAATTCACTATAAGTTTTACCACCTTCAACTGCTTTACCAATACTATCTAATGTTTCATATTTACCTTTTTGTCCCATTAATTTACCTTGTTGAAACATTAAATTTTCTATTGTTGTAGGGTCATTAGATACATTACCAGTATTTCTTGGTGTAGTAAAATTATCTAATAAATGACCTTCATAAACATTTTTAATAGGATTAAGTCCTATATTTTTCTTTAATGGTTTTATTGCTTTTACATTCCAATTTTCATGATTAGCATTTGAAGATACTGCTAATGGTAATGAAGGAGCATCACCAGTAGTCCTTATAATAGTATGCTCTTGGGTTGTATTAGTAATTCCTCTTGCTGTTTTTGTTCCAATAAATGGATTAAAATTAGTAGAAGGTATATCGTATTTTTGTCCCATATACAGACTTTTTGATCCTCCTTTTGAATAACCCCCAAAATGTTCTACTGATCCATATTCATTAACAGCATTTTCATATTGAGTTTTTGCTTGAACGAATTGTGCGTCTTCACTTTCAAAACCACTTGCTATTTTAAAATTTGTTCTCATATCACTTAAACTTGGTTTTTGTATTATATGACTACCTCTATAATGTATTTCAGTAGTGCCTTCGGGGGTTCTTATAACTAATCCTTCTGTATTAGATAAATTTTTATCAATAGTATATCCATTAGTATCTCCCATACCGTTTAAGTATTCTTGTGCTGTTTGGAAATTATCGTCATTCATATATGCTAAATG
>CAACVD010000944.1_pt1 | contig 13982 bp, 9 predicted proteins | sample 2381771 | NCBI WGS metagenome assembly CAACVD01 (sample SAMEA5211965, study PRJEB30684) | marine metagenome | biome: Marine; feature: Epipelagic; material: Water | collected 2015-10-15 | depth 15 m | reverse complement strand
ATAAAGGCGGTATACTACAAATTAAAAATATGGATGGTAAGATAGAACCAATAGAAGGTTTTAAAAATAAAGGTGATATGATTATTTTTCCTTCTTTTTATTTACATAGAATTAAAGCAGTGACAGAAGGAACCCGTCATAGTTTGGTGTGTTGGTTTATGGGACCACCATTTAGATAATGGATAAATTTTGGATAAATGTTTGGAAGATTATTTTTGTAGCTTTAATATTAGCAATTTATTTATCAGCAACTCCGTAATGATTGATAAATTATTATGGTCCTCTTTAAAAGTGTTATTAGTTTTACTAGTTATGGAAATTATCTTTCTTATAATGTACTTCATCGTATGAAAAGTTTTGTCTGTCGTCCTTGGGGTACTTATCGAGTACTAAAAGCAACACCCAAAATGGTTGTAAAGATATTACACGTCTATCCAGGCAAGGCAATGTCAGTTCAGTACCACAAATATAGAAATGAGCACTGGAAAATTATAGATGGCGAAGCAACGACCCTCATAGGAGACCACTGGTGGACATTTACACGTGGTCATAGGGTTTATATCCCCAAAAATACAATTCATTGTGTACGGGCTTCTAATGGGCATACAAGGATATTCGAAGTTTGGGAGGGTGAAAAACTAGATGAAAACGATATAATAAGGGTTGAACACAATTATAGTAGTGGGTGGGAGTTATAATTATACTTGACCAAGCTTTTAAACAATATATAATCTTAATTGAAACAACGTCGTCAAAAGAATCTCTAGGAGTGGGACTGTTTAACTGTAAGCTCCTAGAGATTTAACTTCTTAGATGTGATTTAGGTCCCAGTTGTTTTCGATGTCTAAGACCTAGCTTCTTATATCTCCTTTTTGTTTTCTTTACTGGACTGTATTCTACTTTTTGAAATCTTTTTACCATAATATTTTACTGGGTTCCTATAACCTAATAGCTTGTTCTTATTGTTTGGAAATCGTTCACCACTACAATCTTGTAAAGTTAATACTTCAATCTGTTTCGCCAACCTCTTTGATCCCCTCTTGGAGTTTGTATTTGTTTTTCACACACATGATTACTGTGTGTTGTTATAACTATATTATCTTTGTCTGAACAGGTATAAAAGCACTTGACAGAATCTTCTCCAAAAAAAGGTTCAACTCTTTTTTCTTTAGTTAATCTACAAGTTACGAAGTATTGGTTACGTTGATCATATAGTCTACCATTTGTCGCTACGACTGGATCACAAAAAGAAAGTAATAAGGGGAGCACTAAGGCTCCCATTATTATGTTATTTTTCTGCACATGCATAGCTATTGATCTCAAGACCGACTGCTATTTCTGTGATAATAGGTTTAGACCACATATCAACTCCATTTGTTATAGGTTAACAAACAGTGCTGGTTGTCTTTGAATGACCGCAGTCCACTGCTAAGTTATATATTACTTCCTCATATTCTCTCTTGCAACCCCTTTTGATTTTTCAAAAGAACGTAAGCCTCCCATTCCGAGTAAGGCTATTGTTAAAGAAATAAGCTCACCAGTGTCTATGAAGTTTGGCATACTAATCTCTGGGGCAAACAAGGCTGTGAACCAAGTCATTAGTGGTAGTACAAAAAAGTTTACAAACAAACCAATAGCACACACCCACATAATAGCTGGACGTGCACCGGCGACAAACATACTTGGATGTTTAGCTGCCTCAGTGTTAGCCTTGGCTTGTTCTTTAGCTAGAGCATTAGCATGTTTTTCTGACATCGTTGCAATGTCGTGTGCTAATCTATTTTTTTGGTCTTTGTCTTCTATAAATTTATCCAGTAGACCAGTGACTGGACCAATAAGTGCTGTTAACATTACTCTGTCCCTTCTTCAAGTTTCTCTAGTATAACATTCTTTAGTTGATCCATCAAAACGTAAGCCATATGTAAGTTGATACTACCAGCAAAGTAATCAACTAGTGGACCTTTGTCATCAAACAATACAGTTATTATTCCTGTTGCTTGATGTTTAGTTGTGTCTTCTTTTATTCTATCTAATTGATCAACAACTAATTTATAAAAGTGTTCTTTAGGTAACTGCTTTGCAGCTTCTGTTGTCATTACATATTCTGATTTATCTTTAAATAAATTTACAACGACATCTTTATCATTATCTTTTTTATCAGTCATTATTTAAAAGATGTTTGTAAGGTAAACCGTGTGCCATCTCAGTGATAGTCCATTGGGTAAAAGCTAAATCATTTAATAGTTGTTGACGATCCTCCATCTTTGGATTCTCAATATCCTCTATGGTATGGGATGATATTGGGTAAGCAAAGTTAAGAGGACTAGGTGTAATAACAGGGACACCAGCAAGGAGACTATCCACAGACCCCCCACTTGTAAACGAAACCGTTGCCCAACAATTTTCCAGATCCATTGTAATTGGATCTTTATGTCCGAACACCATCTTGACATCCTTTTGTTTTTCAACAAACTCTTCAAATTTAGATAAGTCATAAGATGATATTAACGGATGCATACGAATTCTAATAGGTCTGTTTGATATTTTTTTACATTTAATTATTTCATCTTGTAACCACTGGAGAATATCAACATTAGCTGTAGCGGCATCGCCCGGTAGTTGCATTAAGAATAGTATATGATCGCCATCTTTGCGCCAGTCCTTTACTTCAATACCTAGATCAGTGCGAATGATTCCCCATCTTTCTTTGCTAGAATTTTTATTGTTAAAGAAACCAAGTGTATCCATATAATGACTTTTTCCAACTCGATAGTATCTATGATCTTCAGTTATTGTTCTACCAAGAAGTGGGGTTTCTATTACAATCAAGGTTCCCTTGTGTTTGTTAACCACATCCATTTTTAAAACGTGATGTTTAGTTAGTCTGTCTTTCCACGAACCAAATATAATAGCTGTGTCACAATCCATATATTTAGTTGAGTTAGATAAGAACACAAGGTCATCAGTTGTTTCTCTAATACCGTGTGTCATAGCTGTTAGAGTATTAATGTGTGGTGCGTGTGATGCTGAGTTTAAAAAAACTCCTACTACTTTACGGGAGGTCATCGAACAATTCCTTATATGTTAATTTTTCTACTTTATCTTTTAAACCGTCGTCCCACAGAGCCTTGACTAGTCCGTCACCGTGAACTTGTATATCAAGATCAACCTCTTCTCTTTGCATAAGTTTTTCAAAGTCTTGAGCTTGAGCCAATAGTTCACCCGTTGTCCAATATGGTTTGTTGTCTTCACCAACTGATACCTTTAACCATTTCTTACGACCATCTTCAGCCAACTCATCTTTATTTTCAGGCTCTCCTTCTATGCTAGAATCAAAACCATAAAGATGTATTGTTCTAAAACCAAGGGTGTGTAACAAACCAATGGTTCTCATACCAGCACAAGTACCACCAGTAATTAATAACTTATCTTTAAAATGATCCCACCCTTCGATGGCATTACAATAAGCATCCCAAGCTACGACCTTTGCTTTCTTATCAAGCAAGTGTGTCACCACATCTGGGTTAGACATTGTTGCCACCCAATACATAACCCTTGGGTGTGGTTCTGCTAACAATTCTTTACGCACAAAACCGTGAGTAGATTTTTCATTGAATGGTCTTGGATCAAGTATCGTACAAGCCCAAGGCAATATACCATTCTCAAGTAATGTGTTATGACTATGTTTAACACAAACTATTCTTACTCCTCTGTTTTGTAGTTGTTGTATTTTCTTTAAACTTTTCTTGATAGAAGGACCAGCTGATACGATAGCTACCTCTTCATCATTCCATTGACATCTTTCAATACTAGACTTTATACGTTTAGAGTTTGTTAGAATATTCATACGAATATCCTCTATAGGCATACAGTCTTGAGGTGTAACAACGATAGGTTTTTTATTACTCTCAGGTTTTTGATATTGTACTTTTGTAGTTGGCGGTTCTTGACCGGCCGATTGTTGCTTGAACTTTAACATACCCTTGTTGTGATACATATATCGAACTAACGGTGAGGCTTCAAAAGCATTCAAGTCTGCACAATACGGTGATAGGTTGTGTACTTGTAGTCCGTGTGCTTGATGTAAGTTCATAATACGTGTGAGCACAAAGGCATCGTGCCACTCTCTATAGTTATATATTTCACCAGAGTTCCACACCCCATACATATCAGCAAACAAAGCTTTGTTTAAGTCTGTCATTCTCATCATAACAAACCCAGCTTCAACGTAGTTCACAGCTTCACGGCCGAGAACAGCTATGTCCTTATCTTTAGGCAACCATTCTTCAAGTTTAGCTTTCGGTATATCATTATAAGTTACTGTGTCGGCATCAATCCAGATACCGACGTCACACTTTGGTGGATTCTTTACAAAGAACTCATACTCAGTATAAACTTTATATGCCCATCTTTTGACATCGGTCCTCCAGTTAGGATTGTCTTTTGGTTTGTCATATTTTTTAAAGAAATTACACAACTCAGATGAAGCATTCATTAAGTCAATGAACTCAACCCTGTCTGGGTCGTATGACTGTAGCCCTCGTTCAGGCCAGTCGTTATAGTAAGCATAAAGTTTAGTATCTTTAGGCCAGTGTTTAATAAAACTTTCTATACAGTCTTTAGCATAGACGTTCCAATGATCGCCTCTAAACGACGTTACAAGTGAAAATGTAGGCATTTCATATCCTTCAATGTTGATCCATATTGATAATCCATATGAGCTTTTTCAGCAAACCATTTGTCTGAAAACTCACAGTCGGTATATCCGTTCATCCACGGTCCTCCTAAAGAAAAGTGAACAGCTGATGGGGACAATGGGGTGTACTCTCCCATTATACCCGGAACATAATTCCATTTTGGGTTGATTTCTCCTACACTATTTGGTCCTCTCGATAACCACCCAAACTGATGGAGATCAAGACCTTTCATTTCATTAACATCATAATGTGTTAACTTTTTATTTGCTTTGTGATTCATATTAAAAGCCATAAGTGAAGACCATAGTTTACAATTATATTTTGTTTGTATCTTATTGTCCATCTTCATATCACTTTCTGGTTCATAAGAAAATTTAACTGTACAAACTGGATAACTGTCATCAAGTTCATCAAGTAAATTTTTTATATCATCCATCCATAGAAAATCACAGTCACAAAAGATAACCCATCCCTTTACTTTGTTTCGTCTTGCCAACTCTGGTACAAGAAACCGAGTATGACTGAACTCTGTAGAGAAAGGGGCATTGTCCATTACATCCCAATGTTGACCGTTCTTATCAATGCGCCACTCTCTATCGAACAGTTTAAACTCTCGTAAAGCATTATGCATTAAAGGGGTAACGGCTACTGGGATTGACGATCGTCTAACAAGAGAATGCTCACACACTTGGTATGCATCTATTTCTCTTGAGTCCCAACCGATCGCCACGTGGACATCTTTCATAAAGTTAAATATATACCTTAGTCATAGTTAGTCAACACCTCTTGGAACAATTTCTTTTAAGAGTTTTGTGGCTGTAGGTCTAGTTTGTGATGGTAAGTCTGATAGGGTTGCGTTAATACCATTTAATTCGTTAGTAATATTTTCTTTTATTGTTGCTCTATTTAATTTAATTTGACGATATGATTCACCCTCTTCTCGTGCCTCTTCATTATATTCATATAAATCAAAGTAAAGATCTTTTAATTTTTCTCTGGCATTTTTAATTTTCTCTTCATCACCAGTGGCTAGGGCTTTCATAAGTTCACCTCTAAGTTTTTGATCTTTTCTATAAAACCTTCTTCTGGTAGGAGCACTAGCATCTTTTAAACTTTTAGCCATCCAGATAGCTTCACGTTCTCTAGCTATGTCTGCTGATGAGAAACCCAGACCGCCAACAACTAAATCCCATGTATCAATATCTTCTGCCAACATAATCTTTTCGCCTGCCTTTGTTTTGTAACCATCTTTTGCATACATACCAGATTTAATAGGTGCGCCTATGATCTTTGGTAGTGCCGAAGCTAGGGCCAAGCCATAGTCATCAACCTTTGCATAGTTATAAGCATCTTGCAGTTGTCTTGTGATACCTAAAACCGGAACATTTAATCTTGAAATTCCACCATGGCCTTTAATTATATCAATAACACCACCGGAAACAGGGTGAGTTCCAAGACCAACTCTTGCGCCTACGTCTGTTCCTGTAAAGCTTCGAGACAAACCTAACATCATAGCTTCAGCTATTTTAGGATTAGTTGCTTCACCTAAAACTTCATACAATTCTTTTTTAGCATTCTTCTTTGTAATTAATTCATAAATTTCTGACAGGTCTGTTACAAACGGAAGTCCCATAAATCCTGAAGTTAATAACAAAGCACCAACATATGTAGCAAAAGCTTTTTTACCACCCGGTCTATTATACAATCGGTACATGAACTCTAACATCATAGTTGGGTACTCTGTAAATTGAAAGAACACGGCACCTAAGCCTCGACTAATTCTTGGTTTAACGTGACGACCATACATAAACTGTGTTTCGGCAACTGCTGCCTCGGCCACAAGATGACTGAGTCTGTCTCTCATATCTTTGTCGTTTCTAAACTGTTCAAAGTTATCAAGAATAGTATCTGGATCTAAATTATAATCGTTACGAAGTTTGTCTTGAAACAATTGTGAATCTAAGTTTACTTCCATACCTCGACGTAAAGCACCGAAGTCTTGTGTCGTTAGTTCAAAACTATTTATATATGTTGATAATCGATTTGCTGCCTCTGTGGTTGTAAACAACAACCCAGTAATTCTTGTGGACTTTTCTAATTTGTTAGAGAAACCTTTTGTTCCTAAAACATTTCGAGTGTTTCTCATTAGGCCACTGGTTTCACTAGCTAAATATTCATTAGCACGACTTGGTGCTACTACAGTACCAATTAATTGATCAGGATCATTAAACAAAGGAATTTTTGAACCATACATTTGTTTAAGTTTTTCATAATCAAATTGATTATCTGTTTTTAAATTTGGTTTTAAAGCCTTACGAAGATTAGCCATAATTTTAACTTGATTCTTCGCCGCTTTGCGCATACCACTATATGAACCAATATGAACACCAGCAGGTATACCTTGGAAAAGGTTCATAACGGAAGCACTAATGTCAGTTAGATAATACATAAAAGCTAATTGTCTAAATTGTTGGAATTCATAAGGATCTCTGTTTAAATAATTAACTAATTCATCTCGATACTTAGCTTCTCTTTCATTAAAATCGCTTTCTGTTAAAGCTTTATTTAAACGACTGTCAAATTTAAAACCCGCATCCCATGTTGCAAATGAATTAATGTGTTTACCTAATGCATCTTTAGCATTATCAAAATCAAATCCCGGTATCATATATGACTGAGTTAAAAATGACGGTAAACCTTTTGACTTTTCTAATATTCGTGCTCTCTCTAAAAGCTCTTCTTTACCCGGTGCTGCTTGTATGGGAACAAGTTGTAAGAATGTATCCAACGAACTAACAAAATCACTAGGTAAAAATTCTTTCATAGAATCATACGTATTGTTTTGCACACCACTGAACACATATCTTGGTACAGTGTTACCCTCAGCATCCACAACAGTTTCATTTGGATCAAAGCGATCTCTTAAATCTCTGTCTACATTTTTAGCTCGGTTCATTTCAAATATATTTGTGCCTGATTGTGTTTCAAAAGCTGTCCAGAACACTGTTCTCTTAACATTTTTAGGAGGGGCATTAGCGGGTCTTTCAACAGTGTTTTCAGTAACCGAAACATACTTATCACCATTACGACTAAGAGGCACATACGTGGAATCATAACTTGCAGCAATAGCTCCTAGTCGTTTACTTGTTTTATCGAGCACCATTGCATCAACTTGGGAAATTATATTTTGAAACTTAGGTTTTAATTGGGCGATGCCTCCATCCCTGACAACTTTACCTTCTTCATCGGTTAAAAAATATGTATCTTTTATTCTATCGGCATAAGCTTGGATAGCTTGTGCTGATGTTAAATTAGTAGGGTCATAGTTTATTACAAGATCCTTGTTTTCTATGGTCGTCATTAAATCTTCAAGTGTATCTTGTATCATTAAATCTCTTTCAAACTTACCCATCTCTAATAAAGCATCGTAAGCAACTACCTCATCACCTGTTAATCTAATACCAGCATCTGGTATACCACCTAACATGGCTGGCACTATGTCTTTAATTGGTTTACCACCAACACCCTCTTTACTACTTAACATAGCCGAAGCCGGTATGAATATCTCATTGTCTGATCGTCTAAATTCACTGTCCTGATTGATTTGAATTTGGGCGGCTCTGGCAAAAACAGCTGCTTTAAATACATTAGCTGCCTGATTATCGTCTATAGCATTGAACTTTTCACCGACAATTCGTTGTAACTGTTCTAATATTTTTTGACGAAGGGCTGCTCTTTGTTCTAATATATTAACAATCTTTGCAATCGGTTTACTCTTTTGTGCTAGATGATAAGCACTATTAAACCACGGTATAAATAAATTTAAAAACTTATCATTTAAAAATGATTTCATTGTATCCGTTGCTTGTCGTAAGAACCCGTCTTGTTGTCTCTTTTCTTTTGGTGTATATGGTGGTGTTGGTTCTTGATCAATCTTCTCATCTTTATAGTCAGCTTTGTTTACTTCTGAATGCATACTTACACCCGCTGCTCTTAACAAGTTTGCATCTTTCGCCTCATCAGATAGATTTGACTGTTGAGCTTCTGGGTTTAAATTTTGTGAGAAGGCTGTTACCGATGGTCCTTTTCGACCTCGTGCAATAAGATCCTGTATCTTAGATAATTTTGAATCCTCTAAAAACTCTGCTTCAATGATACGCAGTTGTTCATCATTATTCATTTCAATAAAATTAGGATTAACTTGGTTAAGAATATTTGGATTCTCTTGCGCAATTCTGTTTATCTCAGATCTAATATTTTGTAAAAAGTTTTCTTGCGGTAAGTTTGGTACAAGATTTGTTTTAACTTTATTGATGTTTACTTTTCTTTTCTTTAACGATTTATCTAGATGAGCAGCGGCTTCTGCTTCTGTCATAAGTATTCTATTGTTGCCAGGATTACCCATATCAATTGCAACGTACACAGACCCCGGACCGGCCACTCCTCGTGGTTGTCCCGTGCCTACATCTAAAAAACTTCTACCACTTAACGCAAGTTTATGAACCTGTCCTTGTACATCTCCGTTTTGATCTTGTATAATTTTTGTAGGAACTCGTTGACCCATCTTCTGTGCTAGACTATCACGTAAAAATTGTATAAGTCCGGGCGATCTTTCATCCTCATTATTTAATTTAGTAATAGTATCTAAAGCCCTAAACTCTCCTTCTTCTAAAAAAGCAGATGACTTACCTCTTTTAGCTTTTCGTTTAAATAAATTAAATGACTTAGCTAAGTCTTGTATTAAATTCTTATTCGTAACATCTAGTGTTGGCGCAAGTTCTATTAAAGATGTCTCGGCTTGTTCATCCAGTACCGGTTGCGGTGTAGTATTTAAAGCTCTGGTAAAAGCTTTAATTTGATCCACACTTGGTAATTCACCATATCGTTCTCTAAACTTTGTATTAAACTCTAGTGGAGTTGCAGCTGTAATTCCTGCAATTGTTGCCGAACGATCTGTCGGTCTTAGTTTGGCAAAGTTAAATGGGTATTTTAACTTAGATGGTTTTAGCTTTCGCATAACCGGTTTCTTTTTATTCTCTTTCTCTTGTTCAATCTCAGCTTTTCTTAATGCTTCAACATCGAACGGAGAGAATGTAAAGTATTGGCCAACAGCCTTACCCTTACTATCTATGGTTGACTCAATATTAATAATTCGTTTGTCAAATAAATCTTTATAAATTTCAGCTTCGAATTGAATTGAGGACACACCAAACGGATCTTGATCCATATCATCTAAGAATTGTTTTTCGTATGGGCTTAAAACTTTTTCTCTTATTTTATTTGGATCTATTAAGTCTCCGCCTATCCCATCGGCTGTGCTTTGTTTAGAAGCAGTTATAATATACGAAGCTATCTTCCCTCTAATTATATCTTTTACAGTTTCTGACTTTTGGTTAAATAAATTTTTTACATCTGTTAATTTTTTACGAGCTATGTTTTTAGCTTTTTTTGTTTTTGCTTGTTTTAAATTCTGTTCTAAATCTCTAATTGTTTGTCTATCTAGGTCCTGGTCTACCTCAAGTTCGGTAGGAACTGGTGCCATTAATCTTGGTACTTCCTCTGTCTTGACAACCTCTGGTTCCATGATTGGTTGACCATCATCAATATCTGGGTCTGCTTGTGGGTCTGTCTTAACCTTGTAATCGTTTCGTAAATTAATTCCTGCTTCAACAATACCTAACGGTCCTTCTGCTGCCGCCTCCAGTAATATTGAACCCGGTGATGTAACTTGACCATCAGCAGACATCTGAGCTACATACTCACCCATAGCACCTAATGAACCCGCTTGAGCAATTTCAGCACCACTAGCACCGAGTGTTGTAGCTAACTGACTACCAAGTATTTTACGACCAGAGTCTCTGATAGCTCTTGTTAATATACCAGCCATACCAAAAGAAGCTGCATCAAACACACCAATAGGTAAACCTCGATCTAAAGCATAACCTTTTGCTTCTTTCATTTTTACAGGATCAGATAAAGCCTGTATCATTTCATAACCGTCATCTGTATCAACACCAGCTTCAGCTAAAGCATCAATAACAGTGCCACCATATTCTGTTAGACCACTACCTACACCTGTACCACCCGCAGCAAGTAATGATCCAGCCAATCCTCGTGCTAATAACAACGGGGGTGCAGCACCTAGAGCAACTGTTGGCAGATATTGTCCAATAGATTCACCAAGAACAGGAAATATAACACCCGGATTATCAGCTAGAGCCGACACGGCTCCACCTAAAGTTGGGGCATCGACAATGTTCATCAGGGTTGTACGATCATTCTCATCCATCGGAATTTCTTTAGCTCGTTCATCGTAACGACGAATGTCATAAAGAGCTTCATCAGGAGTGTTGAGTCCCATATTTAATTGTACAACATTAAAAGCTTTCTTAAAATTAAGAACACCACGTTCAAGAGAATCAGGAAGTATAGGTGATATTAAACCCGCAGGGTCTGAGTGGGGAACATTAAAACGATTCTCAATTGCCTTGTAGTTTCGGTCGATGTAATCTTTAATTTGTGCATCAGAAGCTTTGTCACTAAACTCTAAGTCACCGTAGCCACCATAACTTATTATTTGTGCCATTTATTATCCCCCGACTTGTCTTAGCTGACCATCTTTAACTTTAAGAATTTTTCGCCCTGTTTTGCTTTGACCTATTTCCTCACCTTCAGTCTGTAAAGTTTCTTTACCGGATATGCCTGCTGAAATCTTGTCTACAAGTTTTATAATTTCTTCAGGAGGTTGCTGCATTAATCCGACTTCACCAGCAAGAGCTTTAAATATACCAATCTGTTGATCAATATTTAATTTGTGATATTTAAATGTTCTATCTAATTGGGCTTCAAGTGTAGCAGCTTTTATCTTAGCTTCGTTCTGTTCAAGACCGGCAAGGGTAGCTAAGCTGGCAATCTCATCTTTGATAAGATTTCTTTTTGCTTTATCAACAGCTGCAAACGACTGGCCAACTTCACCAATCTGAGCACCCATCTGACTAAGCGGTGTACGACCAGTTCTAATATTCTCACCGACAGTCAATGCTTGTAGTCCTGCAACCGCCTGACTAATACCTGTCATATCTTCTGGTTTCTGACTAAGTAATTCTTTTAATCTGTCTAGTGTGCTTGTATCTCTTTCATCGTCTTTACCATCTGGTGGTGGAGGAGGCACTTGTTCCTCAGCTGGAGGCACTTGATCTTGATCTTTATTCAGAAGATTTATATTCTGTAAAAACATATCTTCAGACGGATCGGTTCTAGCCATAGTTCCTAAAACACCCGGTCCTTTAAGATCTTTGATAACTTCTGTTGACACATTTCTACCTGTTGAAGGTAACGTATCTTTTCTAACTACAAGTTCTCGACCCGTCCGAGTGGGAGTCGTCTGTCCTTTAGTACCACCTCCAGGAATAGGTTCAATTACATCATCTTTTAAATTACGTGATACACCACCAAACTTATCTCTTATAAATCTAGTTCCGGCTGATATAGGATTATATTCTTTTAAACTTTTAAAAGCTTCTTTCATACCCTCAGTGGTGACAGGTTTGTCTAAACTTTTGTCTTTTGAAAATTCTTGAAACTTTTCTCTTGTTCCTTTAGGGTCTCTAATAGCTTTAAAAGCTTTTGCACCATATCTAAGTAATGGGTTTCTTGCTATTATAGCACCAATTGTAGCTGCACCACCTGTAAATTCTGGATTCTCTTCTACAAAATCATATATTCCACTTACAAAAGAATCTCCACCCTCACTGAAATTCATACGTCCACCGACATAGGCATTCATAACTTCTTGTGGGTCAAAGCCCATCTTCTCTACAACTTGTGGAGCTTTGGCTGCTAGTTTTTTGATACCCGGATTATCAGGCACATCACCACCTTCGGCGAATAGTCCCACACCTTTACCCGCACCATAGATACCTAGTGCACCCAGACCAAGACCAGCTGCTTGTTGTCCGAATGTTGGTGGAGCTTGTTGTGCTTGTGAGGTTGTGTATGTCGATACTGGTAAATTAAATCCACGAAGTACAGATGACATCTCTTGTAACTGTTGTTGTGGATAGGTTGTCTCTCTGGCAAAATCTTCATAACCAATGTCTAGTGCTTTTTGTTGTTGAGCTTGTTGTGTACCACCGACAGTTTCAAGCGCACCTAACCCCGCTAATCCTAACTGTTGTTGTTGGGCACCAAGACCAGCAAACTGTTGACCAGCCGCAAGTGATGCTGCTCTGTCAGCAGACAATTGATTCATCGCCTGTTGGAAAGCTTGTTGCGAACCAACGGCTTGTATATCAGCCAGTCTTTGTCCAGTCTGCCTACCTAATTCTGTTTCAGCTAAAGCTTGTCGTGATCCTCCAAAGGCACCGGCGCCAACTGCTGATGCTCCAATTTGTTGTTGTAGTTTATTAGCATCACGTAAGGCTTCTCTTTTTTGTATATCAATAACAGATTGTTGGTATGGACTCATACGAGCAGCAATAGCCGCAGGGTCTGTTGATTGTTGAGCCGCTTGCGCTGTAAGTAAATCAGCCGTAGCTATGTATGGTTTGTAGCCTCCAACCATTTCTTCTACACCTTGATAGGCCGCTTGTTGTTGTTCAGTTGGTAAAGCTAGTCTTTGCCCTTCGTATCTTTGAAATGGCTCTGTTGTTACCGCTTCGGCTCTATCAAACAATCGTTCTAAATACGGTTGAAAGTATTCAGGAATGTTACTTGTTTGCTGTGTCATTGTTGTTGGAGGAGGAGGAGGAGGTGATCCACCACCACTACCACCAAAGCATACCTTCATTGCCTCGTCGTTAGACACATCTTGGAATGGATTGTCCTCCATTCCTACACCGTATTGTTGTTCAGAAATTTGTAATCGTTTTAATAAGTCAGCCATTTTGTTCTCTGTATATATTGTTGGTCGTTAAAACCAAGCTTGTCGCATACTTTATTCCATTGCATACGACCGGTTAATTCTATGCCATCTAACTTTAACTGTCTAGCTAAGTCTTCAAGCTTTTTAAATATTTGTTTACCCACACGAAAGTTAAGATTTCTTCCAAAGATAAACAATATTTCTAATAATCGTTTTGTTGTTGGATAAACATTTATCTTTATTACATAACCTGCAATTATTCTACCATTATGTTTTATTCTTAACAAACCTAACACTCCTGTTTCAATGTGGTGTCTAAGTATTTCTGGTGTGTATTTATTGTCAAACGGTATTCGTTCAATCTCCACTGGAAATAACATAAACAATTCTTCAATATCATCAAAAGATTTAACCTCTTCAAC
>CAACVD010000941.1_pt1 | contig 14004 bp, 15 predicted proteins | sample 2381771 | NCBI WGS metagenome assembly CAACVD01 (sample SAMEA5211965, study PRJEB30684) | marine metagenome | biome: Marine; feature: Epipelagic; material: Water | collected 2015-10-15 | depth 15 m | reverse complement strand
GTATCTATAGGGACAGCTGTCTGTGCCGTAAGTTGTTTACCAAAATCGACTGCTAGATCTTCTATAAATTGTGGTGGTAATACTCGTGATTCTGTTATTGCCATTAGACTACCTTATTCTCCAGTTGTTTCATTGTTTTATACATTAAATCTGCCCCTCTATCAACACTTCCTCCACCTGCTGCTCTTACGGCGTCAGCTGTAAATACAAACTCATTCTTAGATAATCTAGCTGGCACGTCATCTGCCTTTTCTTTTGCGCCTATAGGCACAAATCCACCACCTCTGAGATCCATTTCATTGCCACCTAAATTCATCATACCTTGTTCTTGATCCATAATACCACCCGTAGCTGCTACATCTCCACCTGCAGCAAATGATGGTAAAGCATACTCCTCTTGTACTAAAAATGGGTATTTTTTAGCTAATGTGCTCGTATCTTTGTTTTGATATGCTTGTTGTACTTCCCCTCTAATCTTAGCTACATCAATACCTGTTTGATCCGAGATTCGTTCAGACAATGCATTTATATCTTGTTCTGGTTGTTTACTAGCTAATAGTCCACCTAATAATGATGCACCTAAAATACCTGCTGTTGCACCACCACCTGGTATTTTATCTAAACCTCCAGTAAATAAACTAGCTCCTGGTAAATTTGCAAGTGAAAAACCTGTCATACCTGCTCTTTGTAATCCAAACAAATTACCACCACCTCCATAGTACAACGCAGCGCCTGCTAATGCAGCTTTACCTAAATCTGATTTAACAACTTTCTTAACAGCACCAGTAACTTTTTTAACAATACTCCCTAAACCATATTCTTGTCTTGGTTCTCCACCTTCTGCTAATCTAAATCTTTCAGGGATGTTAAAAGCAGTTGGATTACTCGCCCTAATACCTTCAATAAACTCTGCCATGTCACTTTTTTGTGATTCTATATCTGACGGTACTCTTGCGATTTGTGGTAGTCTAGGCAATACTGGTGCACCATCACTAACTGGTGTAGGTCTATCTAAATTAAAAGTGCTTCTAAAATCAGTTGTAGATACTTTATCTAGTTGTGGTCCAATATCTTCTGTTATGTCGATGCCTAACTCTGATAATTTATCAAAAGTTTCTTTAGCTCTATCCATATTTATATTAGTTCCTGTAAGACCTTCAGTAAATAAACCTCCTTGTGTATTCATTTGTTGATACACATCAAAAAGATTTACATCTGATTTTGGTCCAAAAGGAAGCGATGCTAATATGGCATCTCTAGTAGACATCATGTTTCTATTAACAAACTCTCTTTGTAATCTATTCTTAGTTTGAGTCTGTAAATTTTTAATTGTATTACCTATACCTCCAAAAAAACCAGGTGATGATAAATCATTTATATTAGTTCCAGGTCCAAAACCTTGTAGATCCCTTGATCTAGTAGACATTATAGCACCTGAATCTCCTCTATCGACTGCTTGTTGTTCTTCATTATCCAGTGAAGAATAATCAGGTGCATTCATTGCCTCTTGATCTTCTTCGTCCTCTGTAAAGCTTGGTATACCCATAGCTGTCATGATACCAGAACCACCAGCATCTTTTAACATTCGTGCTTCTTTTGGATTAATGTATGCAAGAAACTCACCTGGAGGTGCTTTTTCTTTTGCATCATCTAATGATACTTCTCCACCCTTACTAAACAATTGATTATATCTCTCTAAACCAAGATCAGCTATTGCTTCAGCTTCATTTGCATATTTTCCGTCAGCAAATGTTCTTCCACTTTCGTTCATTTGTGCTGCTAAAACTCTTCTTCTAATAGCGTCTTCTTCAGCAAGACTTCTCATTCCAGGTATTCCTGGTAACATGTCTCTTTCTGATAACCCTAGTTGTGGTCTTGGTGCATTCATTCTTTGTCTGTATATTTGATCTATTACAGAATCTCTCATTGATTGATAAGTTCCTGTAAATTTATCATACATATCTCCGTACATTGATGCTCCACCTGCTCCTACATTTTTTAGTAAAAAATCTCTAAAGTTACCACTTCTACGAGCAGCTCCCATTTCTCTTTGAATTTCATTTCTAGAAATATTTTCTTGTAAAGATCTTCTCATTCTAGGATCTATAAGGTTTTCTGTAGGTCTATTATCTACACTAACCCCGCCTTCCTGAAGTAATTGTCTTGCTATTTTTGATCGGTTTATCGCCATTTTTACACCCTACTTTGTTTTTGCCAACAAATCAAGCGAAGGCATTATTACTTTTACATCTCTTCTAATGTCTGATTCTGGTACATTTTTAGACTTCCATTCATCCTCTGTCTTATATACCTGACCTGTTTTAACATTAGATATTGTTGTTATTATTTTTTCTGGTTTTAGTTCTAACATTACGTTGTTACCTCTCTTGGTTCTATTTCTAGTATTGAAGCTATGACATGTAATTCGTTAGCATCACTAGCCTGTACTTTTAATATTTCTTTTTCTTCCATTACTAACGGTTGAGATAGTAATTCTACTGTTGTGTTTGTGTCTACTGCCTTTGTCTTAAATAAACTAAATATAGCAGTCGATGCATTTACAAGTGTAACATCTATGTTGCAGCTAGATCCAGAGTCATTTGATACTAATATAGATTTTACCACAGCTGTTTTAAAATTTGGAACTGTATACAAAGACGTAAGGTCGGTTGTAGTTAAGTCTGCTTTTTTATTTATAAAACTATTTGCCATTATGTTAAAAAGAAGTTCTCAGCTTCCATCTCATCTTTTAAATCTTGTTGGTACGTTGTATTTAATTTTTGTATTACACCATCAAGATCTCTAACCTGTGCGTCAGCAACTTGCTGTTTATATTCTGCGCTAGGTCTAGTTAATACTTGTACTATTTTTGCCATTATCTTTTTCCTGTTGAAAATTTTTTTAAAAATCTAAGCATAGCTTCATCCTCACCTGTATCAATATTCTTTTTAAGTAATAAACCTAAACCTTCATCATCGTCATCAAAATTATATTTAATACCTACATCTCTGCTTCTACCTCTACCCTCACCAACAAATATCTCTTGACCATCTAAAAAAAATTGATCTCTATTTTTTCCATAATATATATTAGATATGATATTCAATTTGTCAGACAAAGGTATGTCTAATGCAACTAAGGCATCTAAAGCTGTTTGATCTACTTCAAAAGGAGTGCCAGCTATGTCTTGTCTACCTGACTTAGTAAAACTAACATTTGGCTCTATAAAATCTAATATATTTTTATCTTCTTCCATCTGCTTGTATATCCAATCTAAATGTTCCTAATTTCCAACTTTGACTAGATCCTGTGTTTTGTATCTTTAATGCTATAGCTCTTGCTCTGGCTCTAGTATCTACCTTCTGTGTACTAGAAGTAATATCAAAAGGCCCTAGTGAAGAACTAGACGCTGTGTCATTTGGAAAGTTTCTTAAATTTAAAGTTATTCTGGTTGCGCCTGTTTGTGAAATAAAATCAGGTATAAATCTTCTTATCTTCATCATAAACTCACCATCACCTCTTAAATCAGGTATGGCAGAGGTTGCGCCTCTTTGTACTCTTTGTGTAATGTCAAAATCACCAGACAAGATATTTGCAGTTATTGCAGTTGTCGTACCACCTTTAATTTGATCTGTGCCTGTTTCATGTTCATAGTAAGTTGAAGTGCCATCTGTATTGCCTTGTACATATGTAGCTGATGTAGAGGGTTCTACACCGTCAGCATCATATTCTAATGCATGTGGTTTACCAAAGATAGCAGAGTCAGCCCATGATGTTCTAGCCAATGTTCCAACAGTCCATATTGGTCTTGTTGAAGATGAATCAAAATAATTATAACAAACCATCCTGTTTACCACAGAAGATGTTGACGTTGGGTAGAACCACATAATTTCACCAAACAAGTTATTAAGTCCTGCTGTAATCATTTGATTACCAGAATCTAAATTAATATCATCATATACAAAATCCTCTACTAAACACGGTAGTGATTCAAGAGCACCGGCATATTTAAAGAAACCATTTTCAGATAACCAGTATGCTGCTCCATCTACTTCAACAACTGCGTTCTGTCCGGCTAATCCACAGTTAGTTCCAACTTGCACGAATGCAAATGTAAACGGTTGACCTACGAATCTTTGTAGAAATAATGCTGTGTCTGTGTATACATAAATTGCGTCCCTACCTCTAATCGCTCCCATGATCCGTGATCCGTCGGCCAGTCTCTGTGTACCAGCGTCATTGGTTGCTGTAGGTGTATAAGTATTTATATCCTCAACAGAAGAGAATCTAATAAACATATCATCTTGAGTAGACTTTGTACCAATCGTTGTTTCTGTACCAAAGAACACTAAGTGTCTATCCGGTGTAGATACGATCATGTGTCTTGATGCTGTTGGTGCACCCGATATAATTGTAGCTCTGTTTGAAGTAGCGTTTACGGCTGCTGAATTCCATTCAAACACTTCACCATCGTGAATTAAACAAATGGCTTTGTCACCAAAATTATCTAGTGACCACATACCTGGTTCTAATACTAAGTCACCAGATGCAGCCTCGCCCCATGCAACATAGCTTGAAGAGTTTGTAACTGTTGCTCCATCACTGTGTGTAGTTGGCGATGTTCCTCTAACTCCTCTTGTAATACCAGTAAGTTTGTTTCCTGTAATACCTGTGTATGATATCTCTTCAGTTCCTATTTGCACAAAGTTTGTTCCTGATGATGGAAATTGTGTAGCGTCTGTTAAAGTTATTTCTGTAGCTGATCCGTTGTTACCACCAGACGTGCTAGATATAGCTCCATTTAAAGTTGTATTAAAAGCACCAACCTCTTCACCACCCCAAGTTCCAAGTGACCAACCAAAACCTTTTGCCTGAACAGCAGGTCCTACAGGATAGTAATGTCTAACTCTAATACCACCAGATGTTGTGGCACCTGATCCTGTTTCATTCGAAGGCATTGTAATTGTTATAGTGTCTGCTGTTGGTACAGATGTTACCATAAATCTTATGTTATCAAAATCAGACGCACTAAAATTTGAATTTGTAATCGCACTAAAATTATCTAACAATATAATATCACCTGCTTCAAAACCATGAGATGTAATTGTGATTGTAACTATAGCCGATCCGTTAGACGTGCTAAATGCATTAGAAAGCGTAGTTGTAGATTTAATTGGGTGTATGTCATAGAACACGCCACCTGAATAAGCATATAATATTCTGTTTGTTCCTATGATTGAGTATTTAATACTTTGACTATTGATAAATTGGTGTAATCCTCTAGCAGCGCCTGTAACATTGTCGGCCCCTAATTGTTTCCAACCACCTATTTTTTCAGGTGTTTGATACCTGAAACGAACGTTATCACAGTCTATCCACTGGCCTTCAGCCGTAGTCGCTGTAATTTGTTTATTAATACCTGGTGCAAAGCCTATTTTTTGTAACATATAATATCCTGTTTAGACGAGGAGTATTGTGGTGTGGTGGAAATACTCCTCATCAAAACAGGACTATATAATATTATTTATTGATTTTAAAGCCTTTATACCACGCTGGTAAACCTAAAAAAGGCCTTTTATCGTACATGTTTTCTTTAGCTGTTTTCTTCTTAACATCGTTGTAATGCAAGAATACTTGTGCACAGTCTTTGCCTTTAAAAGGCTCTCTCCAATGTTCTAGTTCACAACCCATATAGACTAACATATCACCAGGATCTAAATCTACTTTGACACCAGCTTGTTTTTCTTTACCTGTTGGGTCTAAGTATATAGGCCAAGGATCACCACCAAGATTTAAAGTAGTAGATACCTCACAAGAATACCTATCTTTGTGACGATGTAATACATCTCCATCTTTATATATTCTAGCGTAAGAATATGCTGGTTGTAATTTATAACCAGTTTGTTTCTCCATCTTAGTTTGAAGACCTTGTAACAAAGTTTCCATAACTAAATCACTATAATGAGAGTATGTATTAGGAACTTGAGAATCATTCCATACACCAAAATACTCTGTAAACGGTGATATATATTTATTATCAAATAAAAATCTAGCAACCCTTCTCTTATTTAAAAAATAAGTATAACAAAAATCTGCTAATTCCTTTGATATGGCTCCTTTTATAACTGAGTATTTATTTTTTTTGAACGACATTTTTTCTCCTTTTCATTAGTTCTTTTCTTTTTTCTTCCAGGATTGTTTCTACAAAATCATCTTGAACTTTTGTATTAGTGCCTAAAATAGTTTTTATATAACTAATCATTTTTTTATTTTTTAATATCATTTTTATAACAGTCTAAAACTGGTTTTGGTATTGCTTGTATGTTCCAATGTATAAATCTAAAAGGTTCATACCCATTGTCAACGCTATATAAATGAGGCATAAAAGAATTAAAAAATATAAGTCTTCCTGGTTTTACACTATAGTTTATTTGAGACGTTGCTAAACTCACTTTATTTTTATCTTTTTCAGGCAAAAGATTCATGCACCTGCCTGGTCTAGGATCTTCAAATACTGGTCGTGATGTTATATCACTAGCTTTTAAAAAATAAAAACCAGACATGTGACCATTCCAGTGTGTATGTAAGGTGTGATGTCCACCACCTAAATGTGAAAATTCTTGCACCCAAAGTTCAGTTAAAAACAATTGATGACCACTTAAATCAAAACCTTGTTCATCTAATAAATTATATGCCGTAGCTATTATCCATTCTTGTAGATCTTTAAATTTTGGATCACCTATAAGGCTAGTAGAATGATGAACCATACCATGATCTCCTTTATCTCCATGTTTTTTAGTTCTTTCATTTATAAATTTTTTATTATTTTTAGCTGCTGCTTTAATGTATGGATCAGAAGCTTTATTTAATTTTTTTACCCAGTCTGGTTTATCCATCCAATATATTGGACAAGTAAAATAATCCTCTCTAAATAATTGTTCTTTTTTATTTTTCATCGAAACGGGTACCCTAAGTTCCATATTACTAAACTATATCTAGATCCTTTTATCACTGGACAAACTCTGTGCCAAACAAAAGATGGAAATACAACTAAAGATCCTTTTGGTAAAATCTCTTTACATTTATAAGGTTTTATTTTTTTGTCGGGATCCATGTTCCTAAAATCAAACTCTAACTCTCCACCTTTGTATTCTTTTGGATCAGACAAAGAAACAGTCACAGACAACTTTCTTATTTTACCATGATCAGGCGCTGATGTATTTTCTCTCATGTAAGGCCTGTCCCAACTATCACAATGCCAATCATAGTATTGACCTTTTTCATATTTTGTAAATTGACAGGATTCAGACCAATCCCAATTAAAATTCCAACCTGCATCAGCATTTGCTTGATGAACATATGGATGTATTTCTTTGTATATCCATCTATCATTTAACCAAACAATATTAGAATCTCTTTTCTTTTTTAAATCTTTAAGTTGTTTTTTATTTAATTTCTTACCACCATATCCACCTGTTATAGCCATTTGATCAGATATGGATTTACCATACTTAACAATTTCATCACATATTCTTTCAGGAACAGCTTTTTTAAACCACCAACAATAATTTGACAAATTCATATTTCTTTCTTTTTATAACTTAATCTTAACTTAAAGTCAAAGTTCCAGTAACAGTGAAAGTAGCTACTTTATCGTTAGCTGGTCCCACACAGTTTGCTACAGAATTAGTTCCTGGTGCTACAGCTACTGTTGTTCCACCTGGAACTCTTACTATAACTACACCTGGTCCTCCGTTTCCAGCGCCGACGTTATCGCCGCCACCTCCGCCACCACCACCTCTATTGGTAGTTCCAGCAGAACCTGGAGTTCCAGGGCTTCCGCCTGCACCACCTGTTGAACAAGGACTTGCTGGACCTGCACCACCTGGACCTGCACCGCCTCCTCCACCACCATAAGATAAAGGTGAGCCTGTTATTGAACTTGTTATACCAACACCGCCAGCTCCACCACTAGCATTACTTCCAGGACCAGGACTTGCTCCTACTCCGCCAGCTCCACCACCGCCACCGGCTCCTCTACCTGGATCTGCTGATGATGTACCACCAGAATTTCCTTGAGGTGGATCTACAGGAGGTGTGTTTCCAGCTCCACCTGCAGCTGCTCCAGTTCCTCCAGAAGATGCTCCTCCACCACCAGAGCCACCGGCTACACCAGTTCTTTGACTGCAAGGGGCTTCTCCAGCACCTCCACCGCCACCAGCTGATGATATACATCCTACGGATGACGCTATACCTGAAGTACCAATGTTTGTAGGAGATGATCCTGGACTTGGTTTACTACCACCAGCTCCACCGCCTCCTACTGTAACAGTGTGTGCTCCTAATGTTAAAAATTCTTGTGATCCAGCTAAAGGTGAGTCAAATGAAATTCTAACACCACCTGCACCTCCTCCACCACCATCAGAGCCACCACCTCCAGCTCCACCAGCTACAACTAGATAGTGAGCGCTTATTCCTGTTAAAGGCCATTTGCCTTGTTGTAAAGCTGACATTTGAGATTGCATTGACCAAACACCTGATGCTGCATTTAATTCTTTTACTAAAACTACTCCTGATCCACCGTTAGCACCATTACCGGATCCTCCACCACCGCCACCACCGCCACCGGTGTTAGTTGTTCCAGCAGTTCCTGCTCCACCTGGAGAGTTACCTCCAGCTCCACCACCGCCAGCTCCTCCTGAAGCTGATGGTCCTGCAAAATCTGCTCCACCGCCACCACCTCCGGCTATTGAACCAGAAACTCCAACTGCTGGTCCAAAAACTGGTGATACATCTGTGCCTGCTCCACCTACGCCTGATACGTTATTTGGTTTAGATTCTGGTGCATCACCACCTACTGCACCTGCTCCGCCACCACCGCCGGCTCCTGATCCACAGGCTCCTGGTGATGATACAGTATTAGCTGATCCACCTGCATTACCTTGTCCACAAACTCCTGGTGATCCTGGATTACCTGCACCCGTATGGAAACCACCGCCTCCACCAGATCCACCTGGATCCCCTGCAGTGTCTCCTGTTGAGCCACCTCTTCCACCACCTGTTGCAGTGATTGTTACACCACCTATGATAGCTGTTGAATTACAACCTGGTACTCCTAATAATGGAGTTCCTGGACTTGGTTGTGGAGAACCTCCACCACCGCCTCCGATTGTAACTGGATATGATGTTGATGCTGTTACAGGTATTACGGCTCCAGGATTTAATAAACCTCCTGCTCCACCGCCGCCACCTTTATCACCACCAGCTCCACCGCCACCAGCAATAACTGCGACTTGCACAGCTGCTACTGTTGCAGGTGTAGTGTAATTACCTGATGCTTTTACTTGTGTAGTTTTATTTTTACCGAATGATGTGGAGTTTATCTTACCGATGATACCACCGTTTAAAGATCCGCCTTTAGTGCTTGGCATTTAATGTCCTCCTATGCGGACACCCAAGCTAGACCTGATGCGTCCCAAATAAAATTGTTATCGTCTTTATCTTTTGCAATCCATCTTTGGTTGTCTTCATCCCAAGATACGTTGTAAGGATTTTCTGCGTCTGGTCCTTCATTAGTAGGATTAGCGACTGGTGCTTTCCAATCATTATTATCATCTAAAGACCATGATGCGTATGGTTGCGGATGTAAAAATATGTTTTTATCGAAATCATATGTATAACCTCTACCAGCATACATTTTTCTAAAATTGTGATTATAAGAAGTTTGTTTCCATGTGCCTCCACCAAAAAATGTAGAACACCAGTTTTCTCCTTCTGGTCCTTCATCAACAGGTGCGTGTTCGTTGCTAACAACGACTACTCTTTCTACAACCCAAAGTTTATCGGACGTGTGTCCTGTTGGATCTGTTTTTTGTATAAGTTCAGCGAAATGTGCCATTTTATTTTTCTCCTTATTTTTGTTTTATATATAATTTTAATATTACAATCAACTATAAAGTCAACGTTCCTGTTACAGTAAATACTGCTACTGTGCAACTACCGTCAGTAAATGTTGTATTTGTGCCTGGTGCCACAGCAAAACTACCTGGTTTTCCAGATGTAGGGACTCTTAATACTACAATACCTGATCCACCTGCAGATCCTTGAACAGTTGAAGTTCCAGGGTTAACAGTGTTACCTGGGCCAGGTTGAGATAAACCTCCACCTCCGCCACCACCGGTATTAACTGTTCCAGCAGTTCCTTTTTTAGTTCCAGGTGTTCCACCAGTTCCACCACCTCCAGAGCCACCAGCTCCACCTCCAGAAGGTACACCTGCTGTGTTTGAACCTCCGCCACCACCAGAGAAATATCTTCCAGGATTTGGTCCTGATGCCCCATAACTTGGTGCTTGAGGTGCACTTCCAAATATTACTGTAGGTGCTCCTATACCACCTGCTCCACCAGTGTTACAAGTTCCACAAGCTCCAGCAGCGCCTGCTCCACCACCGCCACCTGATGCTTTTATAGCAGAAGGTGAACCATCTTTTCCAAATCCACCTGGGTTACCTTGTCCTGATACTCCAGCACCACCAGGTCTATTACTTTCAGCTGTTGCTCCACCTCCAGATCCACCGTCTCGTCCTGGAAAAATACTAGCAGCGCATCCTGGAGAGGGACTTAAACCAGAACCTCCACCACCGCCTCCAGTTCCTGTTATGCCTGAAATAGTTGAATCGTTACCGTTATTTCCTCTTGTGCTTGCCATAGCAGGAACTGATCCTGTAAGTTCAGCACCACCTGCTCCAATCGTTACGGCATATGTTGTGCCTGTTGCTAAAGATAAAGCTGATCTTGCAGGATTACATTTAGAATTTACAAATCCTCCTGCTCCACCTCCACCACCAGCGTTACAAGCAGAACCTCTTCCCGTTCCACCAGCACCACCTCCGGCTACTACTAAATACTCTGTTGATAAATATGGACCGCTTCTCGTTGTGAAAGCTCCTGAACCTGAAAATAAATGTTGTGTGTTACAAGAAACACATGAAACTGTTCCGCCACCTGCTCTTTGAGGTCCTGGATATTGAATAATTACTACACCTGATCCACCAGTGCCAGCTGTTCCTGTGCCTCCAGATCCTGCTCCACCTCCAGTGTTAGCAGTTCCGTTTCCGTTAGCTGTTCCTCCACCACCGGGACCTGCTGCTCCATTAGTTCCTGGGGAACTACTTCTTCCACCACCGCCACCTCCAGCTCTTAATGTTGAATCTCCTGGCCAAACATTAGCTCCTGCTCCACCAGCTCCACCAGTGTTTGGTCCTGGGGAAGGTGATCCTGCAGCTCCTGCTCCACCACCGCCACCGCCGCCAGTGTTACAAGGTGTTCCTGTTCCACCAGGATTACCTTGTGCAGTAAACGTAGTTGGATTGTTACCAGATCCTAGTGTTCCTGCTCCTGCTCCATCGCCAGATCCAGATCCACCACCTGAACCTCCATTTCCACCGGATTTGGCACCAGCAGGTGAAGGAGATGTTGCAGCTCCTCCCTGACCTCCATGTCCACCACCACCAGCTGTAAAAGTTGAAATGTCTGGTCCTGAAATAGATGAATCATTTCCGTTACCAGCAGTTGAGCAGGTTGATTGAGTTTGATCGGTATTGGGTGTGTTTGCGCCACCTGCACCAACTGTAACTCCATAATCATTGTTACTACCTAATTCTAAAGCTGTATTAAATCTATATCCACCAGCTCCACCGCCACCACCTCTATTTGGTGCAGCTCCTGCACCACCACCTATTGTTAAAATATTTATGCCTCCAAAAGGCGCTGCTCCTGGCCATGCATCATTTAATCTTGCATCGTAAACTTCTTCTAATGAAAAAACACCAGTTGCTCCTGGTCCTGTTGTAGAAATTTCTTCAACAGCCACCATACCTGATCCACCATTACCACCTTGTGAACAATTACCTGGAGGAGAACCTGGTCCTCCGCCACCGCCTCCACCGCCGGTGCCACTTAAAGCATCATCAGCGTTTCCACTTCCTGGTCTTCCACCTGGAGTACCACCACCAAAACCAACATTGTTAGATGGTCCAGCTCCACCGCCACCACCGCCTGCTATTGCTGACATTGTTCCTGCTGGAGCTGCAAAAGTTATTGCTCCACCAAAAGTAGATAAATAAGATTCTAAAGATGAGCCTGCGCCTCCTTTTGATTCATTACAAGAAGGTGCGTTTTCTGGAAAGCCAGTGCCGCCAGAACCTCCGCCACCACCACCGGCAGAACCAGCTATTGAATTTCCGCCTGTGTTTCCTTGTGAGGGATCTGTTGGAGGAGTGTTACCTGCACCACCAGGTTGACATTGTCCACCTCCGCCACCTGAACCACCGGTTGCTCCCGTAGAGTCACTAGATGGTAAACCTCTGTCAGAGCCTCCTCTTCCACCACCAGTGGAAGTTTGAGTTGTAGGGCCAGGGAATACTAAACTTGAATTACTTCCAGATGTACCGTTTCCAGTTCCACCCGTTCCACCAGCTCCTACTGTAACGGCATAAGGTGTTGATCCACAAACAGATTGACCAGAAAAAGTTCTGTATCCACCTGCGCCTCCACCGCCTGCTCTATCAGCTCCGCCTGCACCACCACCAGCAATGATTGTAGCATTAACTTTAGTTGTATCTGATTCAGTAGTTAAAGTCCCAGAAGCTGTGAAAATAGAAACTTTTGGTTTTTTCTTTTTTTCAGTAGTATTAATTGGTCCTATAATTCCGCCATTTGCCATAGCTTATAAAACCTCCTACGCGTCGTCTATCGATTCATACGATACGAATAGTTCTAAATCAGAAGCTGCGTTTGCTCCACCTTTTAGAACATCTGACTCCATCATGTATATTGGCGTATCTAATACAACTAACGTTGCGTCAGCTGGAACCGATACCGTTTTTGCTAAATGAAAAGTTCCAGAAGTGTCAAAGTTTGCGACACCATCTGGTGTAAAGTTTGATTTTGTAATTGATAATGTTAAATCTGCTGAACTAGATCCGTCTACGTTCGCACATGTAATTCTGTTTATTTTTATTAATTTGTCAGCAGAAACTGTCATTAAAGTTGTAGTCGTAGTAGCTGATAAAGCAAATCCTACCGATTCACCTTTAATTGAAGTTACTGATACTATATTCGGGTTAGCCATAATTTACTCCTTTTTATCCAAAAACGATCGCCATTGCAATAGCTTTTCCTGTTGAAATACCAGCATCAGCAAAGCTCAAAGTTCCTGATCCATTGGATACTAGCGCTTGTCCTGATGATGTAGCATCTGCAGTAGGTAAAGTAAAGCTCAAATTAGAGCCTATTGTTCCTGCTTTTAATTCTATGTAATTAGTTCCATCATCGGTATCTTCGTTAAATCTTAGTGTAGCAGCTCTAGTAGCGTTTCCTACTAAGTTCACAACACCACTTCCATTAGGGTTTAAATCAATATTAGCATTTGAAGTAGTCACAATATCTTGACCGTTCATGTCAAGATCACCACCTAATTGTGGTGTAGTATCTTCTACTACGTTAGAAATACCTAGAGGCACCTCTATCATATCAGGGTTTGTTCCATCATTAGCAGATGCAAAAATTATTTTAGTTCCTTTATCTGTAGCTGCAAACGTTACAGAATCACCTGATCCTGTAACATATTTAAACTGAACTGTGTGGGAACCTGATGTTGTATTTTTTAAAATGTAAAATGTTTCTACATCAAGAGGAATAGTAACAATCTGATTACCAGAAATCGTTCCAGTAAACTCAATCATTCTATGTTGAGCCGTTCCAGTTGTGTTTCCATCAACAATTGTTAGATCAGTAGTTTGTGCACCACCAGCTATTGATTGTGCGTTATAACCACCAACTAATTGTGAAATTAAACTTAAATTTGTATTAGTCTTCGTACCCCACGTTCCGGCGTTTTCACCGGTTGCTTGAAGTTCTACACCTAAAGGCGTAAATGTTGATGCCATATTTTATCTCCTATGCAGCGTCACTATAACTTGTATTTGATCCAGTTGCAACATCCG
>CAACVD010000940.1_pt1 | contig 14008 bp, 27 predicted proteins | sample 2381771 | NCBI WGS metagenome assembly CAACVD01 (sample SAMEA5211965, study PRJEB30684) | marine metagenome | biome: Marine; feature: Epipelagic; material: Water | collected 2015-10-15 | depth 15 m | reverse complement strand
ATTGATACAGAAATAACTAATAAAAAATATCGCTAAAAATTTGGATAGTAAATATATTTTTTACTTCTGTTTTCAATAAATTGTTATTAATTATTTTTTGTGCTTCTGTTTGTTTAGATAGTGTTTTCATCTTGTTTTGTGTTTAGTGTTAATTAATAGTTTTGTACTATGTTAAGTTTTAGATTATCAATAAAAAAATAAACTTCTTTTTGTTTGCCTATTTTGGCTATATGCTGGGCTAAATTATTGATATATTGATAATCTTTATCGGTTATTACTTCGAGTTTGTAGCTTGTTTCCTCAATTAATTCATTTTCAGGAGAGACCCAACCTCCAACCGATTCAGTTAAGGTATAGCCTCCAAAAATAGTTGTAGTTACTTGCTTAACCTGATTAAGTTGGTCTATCGTATTTACTGCAAATAAATAAGATACTTTGTTTTTGTTTGTTGTAATTGTTTGCATTTGTTTAGTGTTTAAATTAATATTTGTTATTGTTTTGTAAATTTTCGTTCTCTATTGCTAAGTAAGTTAATAACATAACGCCAATAGACAATATAATTAATCCTATCATTTTTTTTGTGTTTAAATTAGTAATTGATTTTTGACAAATGTATATTAGTTTTTATTATTTGCAAAATTTTATGATACTTTTTTGTTAATTTATATTCATTCTAAATAACAAAAATAAGTAGTAAAATATTTTTTTATATCAAATATTTTTATCATGATTTGCACCAGTAAAAGAGTAAAAGAATAAAAGCAGTTAAGCCAGTAAGCCCTCAGCCCAATGATAGCAAGGGCTTCAGCGATTTCACCCCCCTCAGCCATTTTTTCCCCTAAAAGAAAATACTCAGGACTTTTTTGCCCTCAGAATTTTTTGCAAAAAGGAAAAGGGACACGATATGTAGCCCCTTTTTATTAGCTTGGTCAATCCTAAGCTAAACCCCACTAAACAAACAAAATTCTTAATAAGCCCTTGCAGGTCTATTTGCATCTAAAAAGTCAGGAGATAGCCCCATATTGCGACAAAACAATATTTTTAACTCAAAAGCCTTATCAATAAGCTCAGGGTTACCCTGCCAGTCTCTAATAGTACAATCATTTTGAACACTTCCTAACATGCCACCACCTAAATAATTTTGGTATGCAGTCATTTTTTCTCCAGTATAGCCATAATCATCTAAAGCTATTTCAATTCCCCCACCTCTTTGCGTGTATTGTTCTCTTAATATTTCCATCTTTGTTTGTTTTTAGTTTGTTTATAATTACTTTATAAGGTTTAAGCCATAATAGTTAGCTACATAATTAATATGCTTTTGAGTAGTAACAGACCACCAACCATGTTGAACTAAACTGCTACCCTCTATTGTAGCTACATGCGTAGTATAACTCCAAATTTCGTTACCTCTTTGCGATAAATTTTGTAAATACTTAGGAAATTTTCTCATCTTGTTTTGTTTTTAGTTTTTGTTTGTTTTTAAATTCTCTACAAATAATTCTAAAAAAAATTGACACTACCAAATTTTTAGCAACTTTTTTTCAATTTATTTTTATTTATTGTGTTTATTATATTCTGCACCATGTTATTAATACTCATCTGCTGGTAAGTTTCTCTTTGTTTAAAAGTCCCTGAAGTCTGAGGGGAATAATACCAGTTAAAGACTTCTATTTTACCATCAGTTTCAATAGCTATACTTTTATCGTATAGATTAGACTTAATATATAAGTATAAGTCGAACCCCTTATTTTTGCTGTTATCATAATCAAAAGCTAATTTCATAATTTTTGTTTTTTTGTTTATACAAATAATGCAACAAATATTTTAAACTACCAAATTTATTTTATGTTAATTTATTTTTTTATTACAATATTTTTTTGTATTGTTTGCAGTTATGAACTTATATCGTTATAAATACCAACAAAAGCAACTAAGAGAATAATGCTCAGAAATATCCAAATCATGTTGTAAGTTTTAGGTTAATATTAAAGTTAATTGCTCAGGACTTTTTACTCCTCATATTTTAATTCTTCTATTCTATTGACTAAGTTTTTATCTTGATAATTTATTTCAAAATAACTTGCCCACTTAGATAACTCATCTATAACTTTTTGATTAGTATATTCATCAATAGTGTCCATTAAGTCCATTGGGCATAGAACACACTCAGCTAATTCATTTAACTCATCTAATAGCATTTCATCAGTAACCATATTATTCGTTTAATTCGTTATCACTATACACGCCCATAAATACATTCAGCATATTCTCAACCTCATCATACCTTTCATTGTAAAATTCTTGTGCATCTTCAGTAAAGATATACTCCACACCCCCATCACCATCACTTTGAACACTCCTAAAGGTTTCATCATGAAAGTTTAATTCAGTTAATTGTGTAGCCATTTCATCAACAAACTCCATGAAACGACTATTCTCTATATATGTTTTTCTTACTACTTTCATTATCCTAAAATTACAAGTTCAGACCTATGTTCAATATAATCCCAGTGGCAACCTACCTCAGAGTGTACAACGCCATCTTCTCCAAGTGCCACCTGAAAGGCTTTATCTCCATCTTCTGATAGCTTATCAATACACTCAGTAATTGCATCAACATCTTTATAACCCTCATACCATTTAAGCCATGAGGCTTGATATATATACCACAAGTTATCAACCCATTCATCATTCTGATATTGACACTTAAAATTGTGTTCACTCTTTTTAAAGTGTTCTAATAAGTCATGGTCTTTCAAAACTTTCTCAAGTTTTTTTGCATCTTTTTTTTCTACTCCTAAATAAACTTCGCTTCTATATCCCATTGTTATATTTTTTAATCGTTAATAACTTCTATTAAACTATCATCTCTGAAACATCTCCAGTTCATAGCACCCAAATCATAATATGTAGTAGTGCCATTTCTTTTTTGAGCATCATAATCATTTTCATTTAAGTCAAGTGAAAATAACTCATTTAAAAGGGGTATATTGTTTGTACCAGTTGCATACCTTACTTTACCATCTTTCTTTGTGTAAGCGAATTTAACCACGCTTAATTCAAGTCTCTGTCTTATATTCTTCTCCATAATTAAAAGTTTATTGTTATTTCTTTTGTATCAAAATTTAATTCAATAGACTCAGGTCTAATTACATTACCAAAAGATACCTCTGAAGTGTATTCTGTAATTTGCCAACCATCATCATTATTAGCCTCAGTTTCAATGGTAAGTGTTTTTTGTTCTACTGAGTCATCATCATTCCACCAGTTTATAGTTATCTCAAAAGCTATATTAGTAACATGGCAATCTATCCAATTCACTCCCCAATCCCTAAGTTCTTGATATAAGTACCAGTCAATAACTGCTACTGCCTCAACATCATGATTTTGCTTTCTATTTACATAGGTTTCTAAGCCAAAAACATCAACATCAAGCCCCTTTAATTTTGTTACGAAATTTGTTTCCATTTGTTTGTGTTTTAAAGTTACATGCAAATAATTGTAAAAAAATATTTACTATCCAAATTTTTAGCGATATTTTTTATTAGTTATTTCTGTATCAATTTTAAGTCTTTCAATTTTTGTATTGTAAAACTCATTCATTTGTTCATAGTCTATAACTATTTTGTTATTATCATCAACATGATAATACACTGGTATGTTTATTACTTGTTTCATATCTTTTCTTTATATTCCCACAATGGTATAGCATCACACTCATCATTACATTTAAAGCAAACATAATCTACATAGTCCTCATTCTCAACGCTATTACATTCCTTGCAGAAAGTTAGTATTTCATCTCCTGATGCGTTCATTTTAGTTTCTAATTCATAAGAGCCACAATCTCCACAAATCATTACATTCTCCTCATAGTCATCTCCACAACATGAACTTACTAAAATATTATCCCCTGCATCATCAATAGGGTTGCTTAGTTTCCAGTCATCATAACTCATTATAAATGCCCTCCCCATTTTTCGTTAATAACATCATATCTTGTTTCCCTATCTGCCTCAATTTCATTCATATTAGGCACTTCATCAAGCCCAGTTCCATATTCAAGTTCAGCAGTTTCAAACTTATCATCTAAGGCTTGTTCCCAAGCATCATTACCCCACAGCCATTCAGCAGTTTCTTCTAATGTTATATCGTTTGGTATCTCCATTGTTATTTTAGCCACCTTATGATACACTCTGCGTTCTGTTATTGTTACTTTTCTCATAGTTGTAGTATATTTTTGTAAATACTCTTTTGTTTCTTGTTCGTTATTTATTATAGCCATAGTTTTATTTTTTAGTACGCATCATCAAAAGCATCATTGTCATATAAAATATAATCTTTTACTTCTTCATAGTCCCTATCTATTTTATCCCTCATATCTACAATAGCCTCTAATAATTCCTCTTTCTCCATACACTCATCTGTATCAGAATAGCTTTTATCTTCTTCCTTTGCAGTTTCCATATCGTAAACAATATCGTTAGTTAAGTCCTCTAATCTGCTTAGAATAGTCATAAAAGATGTTTCAAGTTTATCAACCTCTTTTAATACCAGTTGCCCCTCATGTGTTTTGTAGTAATTCATAATTGCTTGTTTTTAAGTTCGATACAAATAATTCAAAAAATAAATAAGACTACCAAAAAAAATAGCAACTATTTTATAATTTAGAATGATTCTAAATAAGGGGTGTCGAGGGGTGGATATAGGAACATGTGCGTACACACATAAAAGGATTTTGTCAGGACTTTTTTGGGGTAAAAAAAAGGGGCTTAACGCCCCCTTTTAGAGAAGATATAACACAAAACAAAACAAAAACAATAACGAAATTGTTTGAGAACAATTTAAGTATTATATGCCATATAAACAAGAACTTTTTGGAATAACATTAAAGGACTTTTTACAGGACTTTTACAGGGGGGGATTTATGTCGTTTGTTTTCAAAGCTCGATGTAGTTCAGCCATAGTTTTTACATGCTGTGATACAGGTCTGCCTGAATTATATTTTCTTATTAAGAAAGCTTGGTGTTCTTTTGACCTCATGTTTGTAGGTTTTTGAGACTCCCAACCCCATTGTATTGGTTTATTTTTCATAGCAATAAATGTTTAGTCATCTTTTAAATCTCTTAATTCTTCTTTTAAAATATCTATTTGATTCTGCAACTTTTCTTTACTATACTCAAACTCTATTCTACTTACCTGATTCTTAGGTAGTTCCTTAGCTTCTTCTATTTCTTTTTGTAATACTATATATTCTCCTATTGCAACAAAGCTAAATGCAACTATTGTAAACAATGTTTTCAAACTTATATTGAAAGTAGTATTTTGTATTTCTTCTTTCATTAAAATTATTTTAAGTAATCAGGGAGGCCGCTGACGACCAAATCATTAAACCTCCCCAATCAGAACATATATGCAGCACTCAAGTAGCTTGCTCACTAAAATTTATACAAATTTCTTCTACCTAAATCCATAGGCACAAATATTCCAGTTCTCCCCTCATCTATCACTACTCCACACCCTAAAGTTGGTTTCTTAGGAAAATTCTTACCATAACTAAAAGCCATGTGGTCAACATCTATCCCACAACCCACATTTAAACCAAAAATTATATCATTCCTGGAGGCCATATAAGAAACTCCACCAAAAGAGTGAGAGTGCCCTACAACAGTTGACTGCCTATTGGCTTGTGCTCTGTTTCTTGCACCTGAAATACCACTGCTTCCTGTTCCATGCTCGTACAATACGCCATCTATCTCCCAGGACAGCTCCCACTGCCAACCTTTTGGAGCTTTCCATATCTCCTCATAGGTTTTCATAAATCTACTTGGTATTCCTGCTGTTGTAGCTTTCCTAAATGGCAGGGCTGAGTGATTACCTACACAAACCTTAACATCAGGGAAAGTCTGATACCACTTTTCCATAGCTTTTTGGGCTTTCTCTGCTTCACTTTCAGCATTAGGCATCTCAACCACTTTTTCGTGGTAAGAAAGGGCTGCATTATCAACCTCATCTCCAATGTGTACTATTTCTGAAACTCCGAAGCGAGAAAAGACTTCGTAACAGAAGTCTCTATATAAAGGATGGCAAAATGGCTCATGGGTATCTCCAATAATTCCAACATTATTAGAGTTCCTATATGCCTGTAGCATTTCATTTTCGGCTTTAGTCAGCCTTGGTCTATACTGCTTCATTTCGTGTTTGTTTGACCAAAACTATGAAATAATTTTCATATATGCAACTACTTCTTCATCTTCTCGTAAGAACGACCACCAAAGTAAGCTCCAAAAGCAGTGATAGCAAGCATTTTCCAAAGCTCTATCCATGAGTCTTTTATGTCTAAATCTACAAACCCAAAGTCAACTAATGTAAAAGTTGTCAAAGCTAAAAGCAAGAAAGCTAAAGATAATGGTCTTATTGATTTTGTTAACCAATTACCTTTCATATCTGCTTCCCAACGCCTTGTAACTTGCTCTTGTATCTTAGCTTCATGAGATGTAATCATCTCCTGAATTTTAAGCTTCATTTGTTGTTTTTCTTCGTCTGAAGTGTGTACTTCATCAATAATACTGCCGACTGAATCGACAAGTCCTTTAGCTCCTTTGCTAAATATTTTACCTAAAATACCCATAATTGTGCGTCTAAATCAATATATTCAATAGTTACATTTTTTCCTTTTTCAATAGCCTCTGCAATACGAGGATAAATTCTCTTGTAGGCATTAACACTTTTACCCACAAAACCATCTTTAATGATTCCATTGTTCTCTTGTGAATCCCCAACGATGAGACAACCAGCAGTGTGTTCGTCAGTATTCCCAGTGTGTATAAGAATATACTCAAACCCAGGAACATTAACGATATGAAGCATACCGATGTGCATATTGCGATATTTTTTAGTATATCTTTCATGAAATCCACCCTCTTTTCTTAATTCTATATTATATATGCCAGCAGGAATCCTGGTCTCTCCCATAACTTTTAATGCTCTTCTTTCATCTTCAAGAGTATAACATAAAAAATTAAGGCCTAAATCATTTTCTTCAAAAAGTAAGCCTGATGTGGAATCAGGCTTGGAACTAAATCTTAATACTTTTAATCTCATATTATATAAACATTTTAACTAAAACACCTACAACAGTTGCAAATATAATCCAAAGTGCTCTTGTTACATTTGACTTCCACCTTTTCATATCTTGAAACTCTTGTACTAATGTGTCGTATTGTTCCAATTTAATTTCTCTAAATTCTGTATTTCTATTTACACGAGAAACAAAACCATCATCAGGGTTTAGTAGGCTTGATGTTAGTCTATCAAGCTTGCTATCCATAGAGTCTAATTTGTCCTCAAAAGAGTCCATTCTCTGTTTCATTAACGCTATTTCTTGTGCTGCTGTAGCCATTATTTAGTTACTACGAAAACCTCAATATCTATACCATCAGTACCTGTGTTTTTATCCGCTATGGCAGATACTACAAATGCTCTATTATAAGTTCTTGCACTTTCTACAGTTTGTGCATTAATATCTCTGTTAGTTGCAAAAAACTCAGGCTTATATGCTATGTAGCTTGAGCCTTTTGGTACTCTAACAACATAACACGCATTAACATTTGCTGAACTTGTGTCATCTGTTATTTTAATCCATAGAGGGTATGTGTCGTCAAGATTTGTAATTCTTGCATATTGAAAATAATTAATATCAACATCTCCAGCAGAGTTTGGTGCGTCTGTTGCCGATACTATCGAAACAAAATCTTGTTGCATAACACCATTAGTGTCTCTGTAAGCAGGAATTGTCATTATTCTGTTGTAAACCTCATCAGAATTAGATTGCTCTAAGGTAGTTGTACTACCATAAGTAACACCATTTAAAATTAGTCTGTCTGATGTTGTAGTTGTTAGGGTTGAATTATTTACTGTTGTTGCCATTTTTTTTATTTAATAAATTGAAATATATTGTGCCTGATAACTACCTCTCAATGAATCGTTTGCCCCTACTGTTATTGCTAAAGCTAAAATCGTATTAGCAAAAAAACTGACAGCTTTGGCAGGTCTTATTTCCCAGCAAGTTGGTTTACCTATAAGCGTCATAGCTGCTGAAGAAGCCACCTTAGTAGGTGTTCCTGCTGTACCTGCCTGACAATCATATTCAATAGAGTAAAGTTCAAATTGACAAGTACCTACACCCTCAATAATACCACTAAGAATATCAAATTTCTCTTTTTGCTGCACTATATGAAAGCCACCATCTATCATGTGTAAACTTGTAAGTCCTGTTTTAGCAGTTATATCTTCTGTATGTAGAAAGGGTGTTGTACTCTGTTGGCTTTGCATAAAACTACCGCTTTTAGTAGTGTTAATAAAACCTTTAAAGCTTTCCTCATAACCTATTACAGCAGCGGCTTGTGGTGGTATATTTAGGGTAGCACCCACAAGTGTGGCAGAGCCAGTACCTGTAGTGGTGAGAGTTAATCTATTTTGTTTACTATTAAAAGTATTAAAATCTGTTTGTGATAGGTAGCCAGCTGCTGATGCTGTTGCTCTTGGCAGGCTAATATCAGGATTAGCACCACCAGTTGATTTAACAGGTGAAGTAGCTGTAACTGATTGCACTGTTCCACCACCTACATTAGCTATTTCACTTTGCACAAACTCTGTTGTAGCAACATTTGTGTTATTTGAGCCTCGTGGCTCTGTCTTACCAACAATTCTGTCAGCAAATGTTTTAACGCCTGATATAGTTTGAGCACCTGTGGTTCTTAAAACTGTACTATCAACATCAATAGTTCCACTACCAGTTATCGTCTTTGTTACTAAACCATCACCAGTGCTAATACTTGTTACAGTCCCCTGTCCGTAATTTAGACCCTTAATAAAAGATGTGCTTGCAGCTCTTGAACTGTTGTCAGTACCTGCTAAAGTAGGCACTGTAACCTCTGTAGAGTTTTGCATCTCCACCTTTCCTAAGAAGTTTTTATTACCTGATACAACTTGTGCATCTGTAATTGTAACGACAACATTACTATCAACCTCTATTTCATTTGGAGTTTTATTAGTATCAATGTTAATACCACCTCCACCTGCATAAGTAGTACCTCCACTTGGTAAAGCCGCCCAAGTTCCATCTCCTTTTAAAAATGTTGAAGAAGTACCTCCTGTCGGAACATGCCCTACATTATTACCACCATTATAAGCATTTGACTTAATCTTAACATTACCTTGTGTTGGGTTTACTGTTATTGGGTTTCCTGTAGATGTTCCAACAGCGTCTTTATCAACATCGCTAACTGCACCACCACCTCCAGCACCACCAGGAAGCCAGCTTAAAGCACCATTAGTAGAAGTTAATACTGTTGTAGTATTAAATGTTCTTTGATTTTCAAAATTAAAATCAGTATTGTCGTCAATAGTATTATTAACACTACTCATCCCAGTTACCTCAAGCTTCCCTGTGCTTTGGTCAACAACTGTAAAACTTTTTCTTCTTAATTCTGCTGCTAATTCGTTACCAACCTTTATATTTGTGTCATTAGCTTGAATAGCAACTTTTGCACCAGTATATCCTGCAACTATAGTAGGAGTTGTAGTTTGTCCTACAACCTCAAAATAAACTTGATACTTATTTGAAGCATCTTTCTCTATAAAAAAGGCTGTGTTATGCAACCCACCTGAAACATCAGGTGCACAATCTATTATTGTTTTAAGGTCGTAGGGAGGTGTTTCCCAGGTTAAATCACCATTTTCACTTTTTACTAAAGCACTTGAATTGTTGGCTACAGCAAAGTCTTTTGGGTTGTGTAACTGGTCGTTTGGTAAATCCGAATGAAAATTACTTGGCATACTAATATAATATAATTCCGTTTAACTTACTTACATTGCCCCCATCAGGTGTGTAATCAGGGTACGCTTCATCATTATCTTGTAAGAACTTTATCATTCTTCTTTGATATGCTTCAGACTTCTTATATGTTTCGTTTCTTAGAAAATTAAGTTTCTTAGAATCTACTGGCATAGTAAACTCTGCAACATTCTCTACAACACCTTGTGATGTTGTATTATAACTCATATCAGGTAGCATCTCAAACTTAACACCAAAAGCTAAATACTTTCTTATATAGTCCTCTACAAGAACACCATTTGGTTTTCTTATTTTAAGTTTTGCAAGTGGGCTTGTGTTTTTAGCAGCACCTGATATTTTTATAGATGCTATATTATTGTCGCCATCTAAAGTAACTCCTGTTACCTTATTAAAACCTCTACAACATTCACCATCAGAGTTTGAGCCATCTTCATATAAAGGTAGGTCAGGCGATGTTATAAAGTCATTGACTGATATAAAATTAGCATCTCCAGGAAAAGATATTACTACATCGTTAGAACCTGCTGTAACTGAACACTCAACATCGACATAAGTCCATGTAACATTATCATCTATATCTTCATTGATAACCTCAAAAAGCTTTTCTCCTATAGATGGCATGACAAAATTGTGCTCAGCAATCTCTATAAAAGCAGGCTTAACTAAATACTGGTCAGTATTCTTGTTTGTAAAAGCTGTATCAATTACCTGTGTCGCTGTTATCAATGCCATCTTGAATCATATTTTTTTCTATTAATAAATTTTCTAACTCTTCCTCTGTTAGCTCAGGCAAGTGGAATATTTTTCTACCCTCTTGAACTGAAATATAATCAGTAGGATTTATAGCACCAAGCATAGTAACTGGAGGCTTGTTTACTATATGTAAGTCAGAAACATTGAAACCTGCGTGTCTCTTCAACACTTTTTTCAACTCTCTACACATCATGTATTGTGGCTCTTTAATAACTGTTGACATAACTATATCGTAAATAGTTAAAATCTGCTGGTTATTACCTAAAGAACCTGCAACCTGTATTCCTGATAAAGCAGGATTCCATCTGTGAGCTGAAATTATATTATCATTAGTAATGGTCTGCAATTCCATAAACGAACCATCACTTGTATCATTTATAACCTGTACATTAGAAGCAGACTCATCACCATTCTTAGCTATAAATAGTATTTTGGAGTTATTGTTTTCTCCAGTCAACTTTTCTCTTGCTTCATCAATAAAGATTTGTGCCTCTTCTTCAGACATATCTGCCCCTAATTCAATAATTGCAGATGGCATAAATCCATTCTTAAATCTTGTAAGATTATATTTACCTATTTGATTTGCTATCTTTATGTGGTCTAAGGCTGCCACATAATCAGGTAAACCATAATAATAGAATGTACTTTCGTAATCACTAAAGTGTATTACAGAACGCTGCACACCCTTTGCATATTTTTTAAATGTAGGATATATGTCAAGAGATTTTATCTTCTCTTCACTTCTTCTTACATCTTTCCAGTCAGCGTGAAATAATATTTTCTTTTTATCTTTAGCAACTCTTGCTGTGCTGGCATCGTGATGATATAAATTTATATAACCTTTGCCAACAACAACCTCAAGGTATGCGTTACCAAAAGTCCAGTAATCATCTGTTACTTTTCTCATAACATCATCAAGACTCTCTCCATCTGCGTTTACATCTTTAATGTATTCACTTAAAGATTCGTCAGATGTGTCAAAACCCTCACCAATGGTAAAGGTTGTTTTAGTATTTAAGATAGCTCTATGAGTAGAGGCACATCTTGACAGTTCACTTAAATGTTGTGGGAACAAGTTATCATCCCCAAAAGGAATCCACGAGTGTTTTAGCTTATCAAGTCTTTTTACCTCTTCAGGAACATCTTGAGCAAGGTCTTTTGAAAATCCGTAGGCAAGTAATTTATTCTTTCTTGCTGGCTTTTGCTGATACCTGCTTCTCTTTCTTGACTGCTTTTTCTTTGACTCCATTTACTTTATCTTTTTTAGTACACGCTTTTGGTTTTTGGCAGCAATCTTTTTCTGTGCATGACACCCAATTAAAACCAAGTTGATAAAATTTACCTAACAGTTCTTGGTTCTCAGCAATCTCATCAATTTTTTCTTTAGATGAAAAATCAATCATGCCTATTCCTAACTTCAAAAACTTTACTTGTTTGCCTGCATAAGGTTTAACAAATACATTTAGAAGTCTTTTATTTAATTTATAAGCCATAATATTTTTTATTTATTGCAAACTTAAATAAAAATTGGGGAAGTGTCAAGCACCTCCCCTATTTTTAAATTATTAGAAGCTATTAAGCAATTACTGAAACCTTGTAAGCATCTTCAGGTGTTGAACCACCACCAACTTCTCCTGGTTGTGTAATTTCTAACATACCAGACGCTAAACCTACATTTAACCCTATTGGGTACATAGCAGCATCACCAGCTAAAGCAACTTGAGCACCATTTGCATCTTGTAAAGCTACACCAGTAGTCTCTTCACCTGAAACAAAGTCTAAGTATGAATCACCCTTGAATATCTCATCGTAACCTAATACAAAGAAATATGTATGTGCAGCTACAGCTGTAACTGGAGGAGTTGCATTAGGGTCTGCTACAGTCCCACAGTCATCTGCGTAAGTCTCAACAACAGCAATCAAACCACAAGTCTTTGCCAACATATCTAACACTTTGTTAGCTTTAGCAGTTACTTTAGGTATGTAAAAATTAAGCTGTACATTTACAACTGTACTACCATTTTCACGAGTTGCGTTTGCATCAAAACCACCAGTATATCTGTCAAACTGAAACTCAAACAACTTAACTGTAGGGAAAGTTGTGTACATGTTTGAAACAGCGTTATAAGCTGGTGCAGTAGTCAACTCGTCTTTATCCATAAGAAATATACGCTTTAGACCACCTCTTCGGTTTCTATCGCAACATATTACTTCATGTCCATTTAATAAACTCATATCTATTTATTTTTTAAAATTATTAATACTTGATTTTAGCAGCTAACTTGTTGTCTTTCAACACACATCCGAATGAGTAGTTCATTCTGAATCGGTTTTCACTTTCATCCTTGTTATACCACATGTCAACATCTTGTACTTCAAAGTCAGTACCTATTGCAATAGCATTTTTAGCTAACAATAAAGCACATTCTTTTTTAGCAGTTCCACTTGGGCCAGCAGCTGGTAAAGCAGCTCCATGCACACCAATGTTTACATCCCAGTCAGGCTTAACTTCCATAGGAATACCATTGAAAGATAAATTAGCGATACCACCTTGTAAATCTTGGTAAGCACCTTGAACACCTTTAGCTGTCAACTCAGCTCTATACTTGTCAGCAAAAGCACGAGAAACAAATAATACTTGCTCAGAAGCAGCTAATTCAGCTGAACGAGCAACCATCAAAGCGTTTAATGCTACGATAGCACCACCAGTTGTAGCGTTAGCAGAGTAAGTTACACTTGGAACACCAGTATTAGCAGTTGCATCTTTACAAGCTTCCCAAATACCATCAGCTAATTTATTAGTTGCACCAGCAGCACCACTTGTTTTAGAACCCCACCATAAGATAGTAGAGAAATCACGCATGATACCACCCATAAGCATTTCAGAAATGATTGTCATCAATAAAGTTCCAGTCAAGTCATCTCTATTTACACCTTGCTTCATTAATTGAGACTTGATGTGGCTGTAGAAAGCGTGTGCTTTTTGAGCATGCTCAACTTGTAATCTGTCTAATGTTAATGTTACATTATCATTTGAAGATTGAACAGAACTTCCTGCAAATCCAGCACCACCATTAGCTTTAGTGATGTCTTTTAGTGAATCATATTTATCAAGTAAAATAGATTTACCTGAAATATTAGTAATTACATCAAAATGAGATAAGTCATTGTTTGATATAAATAATGGTGCTAAGAAATACTTGGCAGCATCTTCTTGAGACCATTCTAAGGTTGTTGAAATAATATTTGAATGTGCACTCATAATTTTAGTTTTTTAAATTTTTTTAAATTAAAATATATTTACTAAGTTATTCCATTTGTTTGGCTTAGACTCAGACACAACTGGTGCTGGGTCTTTTTCAGGAACAACATTACTTGAAGTACCCTCGTACTTCG
>CAACVD010000939.1_pt1 | contig 14008 bp, 10 predicted proteins | sample 2381771 | NCBI WGS metagenome assembly CAACVD01 (sample SAMEA5211965, study PRJEB30684) | marine metagenome | biome: Marine; feature: Epipelagic; material: Water | collected 2015-10-15 | depth 15 m | reverse complement strand
AACAACAGAACAAATTGTAAGAGAAGCACCTGAAGTAGAAGCTAGGAAACTAGGTCTTCTAGATACTGCTAAATCTTTAGCTCAAACGCCTGTTGGTGGATATCAATATGATGCAACAGGTGCTCCGATTATGGAGAACGTTATTGATCCTATTACAGGTCTACCAATGAAGGACGACCAAGGAAATATAATGCAACGTCCTGTTAGAGCAGGATTACCTCAGCAACAAATAGCAGGGCTTTCTCCTCAGCAACAAAGAGCAATTCAAGTTGGCGAAGCAGGTGTAGGATCCTTTGAGCCTTTTTTAGCTAGTGCTCTTCAATCACAAGCCGCGGGTCTTGGAACGTTAGGTCAAGCAGCAACAGCTTTTACCGATATTGGTCAAGCTCCGACTATGGAACAAATTCAACCTTTCATGAATCCCTATCAACAGGCAGTCAGTGATGAGATCAATCGTGCTTATAACATTGCTCAACAAGGAGCAGCCGCTCAAGCCATTGGTGCAGGTGCTTTTGGTGGTGATCGTGAAGGAGTTCAAAGAGCAGAGTTAGAGAGAAATCGTGCCTCAGCTTTAGCTCAAGCACAAGCACAAGCTTTCTTAAACGCACAAAATCAATTAGGTCAAAGACAACAAACTTCAGCTTCAGGACTTGCTACCATAGCTCCTGAATATGGAAGAGTGGCAGGACAACAAGCAGCTTTAGGTCAAGCTGGTCAAGCCTCAACAGGACAAGATATTAATACATTATTAGGGCTAGGTGGTTTAACACAACAATTTGGATCAACAGATCCTCTTGGAACATTTACTCCAGGTCAAGCACAATTAGATGCGCTAAGAGCGAATCAAGTACAAAATTTATATGAACCTTATCAGCGATTAGGTTTCTTATCTGATATTTATCAGGGAGCACCAACCTCACAACAAACAATTCAAACACAAACAGCTCCTTCAACTTCAGCCTCACCTTTACAACAAATAGCAGGTTATGGTATTGCAGGACTTAGTGCATTAAACGCCTTTGGTGGTGGATCAGGAGGAGGATTATTCGGATGATGAACGCAGTTATGCAACGACCTTTGTTTAGACAAACAGGATCTCCTAGCACAGGAGAAATGGTTTTTGATCCTAGAAAATTTAACATCTTAGATAAATTAGGCGTAATTAGTAATAAAACATTAAATATGCAAGCTCCTGACAAGGAGTATCAGCTTAATATTGATGATGCGATGACCAATCCTCAGTTGTTAAATACTGTTTTTGAAATGATTACATCATCGACTGGATTTGATTTAGATGCTTTCTTAAATATGGGTGAGTCTCAAAGAAATGATTATTTAAAAATGATTCAAGGTAGATTGATAGGAGATCAATATACTCCTATTGAAGGTCAGGCCAGAGAAGATGCTTTAAAAAGATATCAAGAGTACATGGAAGGAATGGCTGAAGGTGGTGAAGTAGAAAATGATGCTGTGGGTATTGCTTCAGGTTTAGATGAAGAAGAACCGATGACCGTGGACCGTGATCCTTCGAAAGAAGGTATCGCTAAAGTTTCTCCTGAACAATATGTTGAATTGATGAACGATGTTCGTGGTGACGAAGTTTCTATGGAAGGAAGAGTTCAAGAACTAGCAAGCGTTGTTGGTGAAAAAGACGCCACTGATACACCTTTGTCTGTTCTTGCTTTAGTGCAACCTGTTTTTGAAATGAAAGAACAGCAAGGTATTGCTCAAACTCAGCAAGGACAACAAATGATGGCTCAAGGACCTATGCCTATGGCCTCTGATCAATTAGCCAACCCACAAAACATGGGTATTGTAAGAGCTAATACAGGACTGATTGTTGACGCACCTTTTGATTTTAGAAATATGCCTTCTACTAGTATTCAAGGTGATTCTACTTTTGCAAATACAATGACTCCTACTCCAACACCTACACCTAATTTTATGGATACGTCAAATACTTTAATTTCTGATTTTATGAAAACGTATGTGACTCCAGTAAAAATGGATGCAGCGACTCTTCAAAGTGAAATTGATTTATTAAAAGGTATCATGGGTGATTCTAAGGCAGAGGGTAGACAAGCCTTAGCAGCGACAGGAGTTGATTTAGGTTTACGATTAGCGGCAGGTGAAGATATTAATCCTCTTTTACGTGAAGCCTCTGCAAACTTATTTAAAATCACAAAGGCTGTTAAAGATTCAGATAAAGCAATAGCTCTTCAAGCTTATAAATCACTGTTATCTAGAAAAAATACAATGAGTGAGAGAGAATTTAATTTAGCTAAACTAGGGCTAGAGAGTCAATTAAAAAACCTTTTTGAACAGTCAAAGGGTATGGAAAAACCAACATATCTTAGAGATCCAAACTCAGGTAGAGTTATTGTTTTAGATCAAGTAAGAGATGCTAAAAAAATAGCAGACTTATTAGACGGTGGATTTATTCCTGTTTCAGCTACAGCACAACAACCTCTTGTTGAACAAACTTTTACAACCGTACAGGGAAACAAAGACGGTGGTGAAATAGTAAAAAGATCAACAGGAAGTAACCAAGGTGGAGAACAAAGTGGTGGAAGCTTGACTTATGAGGAAGCCATGGAAGGTATTCAAAGTGGAGAGATGGGTGTTCCTTTTGAACAACAATTTGGTCAAGGTGGTATGGAGCTTATTAAAGATAAGAACACAATTACAAAATATCAAAACAGAATTATTTTAAGTCAAGAATTAGAAGACTTGTTAATGGAATCAATTTCATTGATTGAAAGCAATCCTAAACTAGCAGGTTTGGTGGGCGATGCAATACAGGTAGCACAAAAAGGAGTCTTACCTATAAATCAACTGTTTGAAGTATTTGGTGGAACAAGTCCTATTCCTGAACGTGTAACTGAATTTTTATCTGATCCAGATATTCAGAGATTATCTACTTTAGAACAATTGATACCTGAAAAACTTATAAACTTTCAAAAAGACATTTCTTCCAATCGTATTCCAGCGATGAATAGAATTGCTGATCAAAGAGGTAAGTTAAACATCTCAGGATTTAGTGATGCTACCAGAGCAATTAATACCTTAAAAGGTATTTTATCAGATGTGAGAGACGGAGCTAACATGATGAGAGAAGCCATTGGAAGAGATTCAATTCCTTATGGATCTAAGTTAGATCAAATTTTACAACAGTTTAATTTAACAAAGGATGATGACTTGGTAAAACAAGCTCTAGATGCAATAGAACAAAAGCCTGAGGCTGAAGCACAAATATTAGATTCTTTACTAGAAAAACTTAAACAACAGTCAGGACAATAACATGGCTGAAAAAAATGTTTTTTTAGAAGAGCTAGACGATCTTCAAAAGAGAAAAGATGAGAGAATAGAAGAGTTAAAACAGTTTGAAACAACAAAGACTCCTAATATTTTTTCAGAATTATTAGGATCATTTTTTACTCCTAATTTAGCTTTTGATCCAAAGTCCTATGAAGGAGGATTATTAGACCCTGAAAGCTTAGAGAAAATTTTTTCACAAAGAGAAGGTATGGAGAAGTATGGACTAAACAGAGAAACATTTGAAGCTGTGGGTGGTATTTCAGGTTTAGCTGCAGGAACCAGAGCTTTAACATTAAGAGCTCTTCCTTATGTTCCTAGTCTTCCTGGTAAACTATTAACTTTAGTTTTATATGATGCTTTAGGATCTGTGACGGGTGCTCAGGCTTTTGATTTAATACAAAGTCAAGCTACAGGGGAAGAGATGAGTCTTTGGGAACAATTAGAATTATTGCCTAATGATATTAAAACAGGTTTAACTTGGGCTATGATAGGTCCTATGGCTGAATCTGCCATACAAATGTTTAGAGTTGGTTTATCGAGTGGAGTATTAAAAGATAAAAATCTTAAAGAAGCATTTGAAAAATCAAGAGAGTATTTAGGAGACAAACTAGCTTTTAGCATAGGAGATTTAGATTCTAAGACAGCAGTCGGTAAATTTATAAACGTTGCTAGAATGGGTTTTGCTCAAATTCCATTTTTAGGGACTAAATTAAAAGGTGTCACAGCAGAAAGATCAGCCAAACTCTTTGATTTGTTAGGAGACTTTTCTAATAAAATGGGTAAAGGTTTGGATGACGATACTCTTGCAAGAAAAATTTTTGAACAATCAAACAAAGCCTATGGCACTTTCAAAAAAACTATGGGAAGAATTAGTGATGAAATAGTCAAAACAGAAAAATTAGTTCCTAATAATGGAAAAGTAATTCCTGTTAATAATATGAGAAATTTTTTAACAGAGTACGTTGATGATTTTGAAAAAGTTTACGGTAAAAATGTATCTAAGACAACTGACCCAGGTTATAGTGAATTTTATAATTTTGCTAAAAGATTTTTAAGCATATATCCTGAAAATGCTAGAATAAATTACTCAGGTTGGAAAGCTGTAATGGAACAGTTAGAGAATGCAGTTAAAAACTCTAGAGGAAAAGCAGGAACTTCAAAACAAAAATTAGGTCAGTCATTTGATGAAATGAGAAAACTGTTAGATAACTCTAATGCTGACGAGTTTTTAGCTAAGTTTCCAAAAGAGGATCAAGCTATGATAAAAAATTACATACAACAAATTCAAGATTTTAGACAAATATACACAACAGCTAGAGAACCTTTTGAAAGAGTGGTAGCTGGAGAGATTGAAAAAGTAGATGATATTTTTACTGCTTTAAGTGGTAAATTTAAAGGAGAGTCAAAAAAATATGTGGACGAATTAGTTGCTCCTTTACTTAGAAGAATGTCCCCCTCAGCAGTTGATGACTTAATTCGAATAACTGGTGGCGATAAAAAATTAGCAGGCGAATTAGTGAGAACTTGGTTTGATGATGCTTTTGCTGCTTCAACAAAAAACATCAAAGAATCAGGAATGGATGTGTTAGATACAGGAACATTACTGAGAAAATTAGGATTAGATGGCTCAGGAGGAAAAGTAAAAGGCAAAGCGTTTAATCAATTAGTCGATTTAGTAAATGAATCATTACCTAAATCTCAAAGACTATCTAATGACTATGTCGCTGATCTTATTAGTATGCTAACAAGACAACAAAATATTAACATACCAGCAACGGCAACTTTCTTGAGAAGAAGTATCGCTATTGGTGGTATGGGTGGAGCAAGAGCAATTACTAACAACCCATTTGCTAGGCTTGCAAAAGTAGTTCTTGGAGGTCCTTTAGGTGTCGTTGGTTCTGTTATAGGTGTTAGAAGTTTATCTAACTTCTTAACAAGTCCTGATACATTAAGATTCGCTGTTCAAGGATTTGATTCAACTTTACCTGCCATACAAAGAAAGACTGCATGGGTTCAATTTTTTAGATCATTATCTGGTGAAATGGAGCAAAGAGCAAAAGATGCTGCTATTAACACAGAATTACAAGCTCTAGATCCTAGTTTTAATCCTGATGTAATAGAGGATGCACAAGGCAAAATAGACAGTTTATTAGACAATATTCAATTGTTTGAAAAAGATCCTAGTAAAATCGATCAGATCGATGAGATAATTAAGCAATCTGATACCTTTCAAGGAGACTCAAATATATTCTTAGATGAACTTAACAATTTAGAAGAAAGCACAGAGGATACTTTACCAAGCACTACTCCACCAAGTGGAGGCACTGTTATTTTCTCAGAACCTCAAGTTCAAAGAGGAGACACAGGAGTTAATGTTGTTGATCCTATAGCTGTGCCACAACTAAATTTAGCTTCTATTGGTGGGGCTAATCCACAAACCATGGCTAGTTTAGAATCTGTTGGCTTACCTCTTTTTCAAGCAGCAGAGGGTGGTATCGTGGATCTTTATGAATCAAAAAAGTTTAAGAAACCGCAGGTGGTAGCATAATGGCCAGAGGAAGAAAAGTAGATAAAGAAACTAAAAAAAGAGTTCAAAAAGGAGTATCCGAAACTAAAAAAGCTTGGGATTTCGCTAGACAAGTTTCTAGCCAACCTATGGGACCTGGTCAATCAATGGCCATGGCAGGCAATACAGGACTTGCAGGTTTTTCTGAAAATCAGGCTAATGAAATAAAACAAGCTCAACAAGCAATTCAAAATTATAATCAGTCTCAAGGTGATGGATCCGATGAGCCACCGGTAAGTTTTAAGCAGATAGGGCAACAAATTGGTGAGTTAGGTTCTAAGTACCGTAGGCCAGTAGGTTTTGATCAATACGCAAACAAAGCTATGTTGTTTAATCAAGGCATAGCAGGAGGTGGTAAAATTGTTGTCGGACCAGATGGCATTCCTCGCTTACAGTTTGGTGATCAAGTTGTTCGTGACCCAAATACAGGACAACAAATGTTATCAATGATGTTACCTGAATTAACTGCCTCAGCTCCAACTTTAGGTCAATTAGGTGGAGACATCTCAAGAGCGTTTACAGGTTACGATAGTTTAAAATATCCAGACCAAAATTTTCAAGGTCCTTTTCCTGTGGATGAGTCCTCTAACCTACCTTATATGCAACGTACTCCAGGGATGTTTGAGGGTATTAATCCTCTATCTTTAATTCCAGGTGTAGGAACAGCGATGAAAATTGGTGAAGGTATTCAGGGTTTATATGATTATTTTACAAAACCACCTGTTGTTACTTACGGTGGTGACAGTAATATAACAGTGAGAGAAGAGCCCATACAAACAGCTCCTCAGTTTCCTTACAACTTTGAAACTACTATTAAGCCTAAACCTGATCCTCTTTTACCAAGTGAAATGTCTCAAGAACAATTTATGGAGTCTTATCCTGAGCTGTATTCAGGAAATCCTTTATTTAGGCAACAGACATTTGAACCAATTAGAGTGAGTGACATGGATATGTCTGGTGTTGTAGCTAGTGAACGTGGTCAAAATATTATAGGTAAATTACAAAATTTACAAAACTTAGCTAATCAATATAACTTAAATAAAATTCAATTTGATCCCTTTAATCCAAATCAAATAGGATACAAAGATCAATTCATGTTCAATAATACTCCTGTTAATTATAATTTAAGCATTGGTGATAGAGGATTACAAGGTGGAATAGAGTTTGCATTTAAAAAAGGTGGAAGTGTAGACAAACACTCTGGTTTAGGATATAAACTTAAATAAATGAAATTATTTAATATTATTATAAACTTATTTAAAAGAAAGGTAGATAAAGATCCCCATGAAGAACATTGGGGTATAGGTGCATCATGATTGAAATTACAGATGAATTGAGAGCTAGGGTCACTTCTGCGGAAGGAATTGTTGACCACGTTTATTTAGACAGTTTAGGAAAAGCCACGATAGGAATCGGACATCTTATTCAGCCACATGAAAGAGATAGATTTCCTGAGGGAAAGAAAATTTCTAGAGAAGAGATAGATGAACTATTTGATTTAGATTTAAATAGAGCAGCAGCAGGGGCTGAAGTGTTAATACAAGAGTGTATTGGTCACGATTTGCCTACCCACATAGAACACGTGATCGTGGAAATGGTTTTCCAGCTAGGAACTCAAGGTGTTCGAAACTTCTCCAAAATGTGGAAAGCCATGAGAGTCAAAGACTGGAAGACAGCCTCACTAGAAATGAAAGACTCGAGGTGGCATAAGCAGACAACGAAACGCTGCGAGCATCTAGCTGAAATAGTAGCTAATACTTAAAGAGTTCTTCTTATAAAATTAGGAAGAACACCTTCCTCTTTAAACCAAGCATATGCTGCTTGCCAATCTTTTTTATATTCTGCTTTTAAAAAGTCTTTAAACTCTTCTTCTTTTTGATCTTCACTCTTAAATAAGTTTAAAAAGTGATCTTTTGCTTTATTAGTTAAATTAAACATTATTATCTCCTTGTTATTTCAAGGGGAATATAATGTTATTTTTTAGTTTTACTTGTGCTTTTTAAAGTTTTCTGATGTGACTCCAATGCATCCCACACTTCCACAGCAGACCAATGAGATAAAACACATTTTGAGATATCTTCGTGTAGGACCTTGAGCCAACTGATATCCATTTTAACTGATCTACCTTTGTTTTTATATATGTATTCTGCCTCATTGTGAGTCATAGACAGGTTTAATTCACCATTGTTGTAGGTTATTCTCATTTTGCTTCTCCCCAATTGTTTCCTATTGCTACATCGACTTTGGAAGGAACACTCATTTCAATTGTGTTTTCCATGATATCGATAACTTTTTTCTCCACTTCAGGATCGCCATTAAGACTAATAGCTAATTCATCGTGAATTTGAATCATAGGATTGATACCTTCTTTATCTAAGTCAATCATGGCTTTCTTTGTTTGATCAGCCGCTGACCCTTGTATCAACCTATTTAAAGCTTTATACGTCCCTGATCTTTTCAAAGGAGTATATTCGCCATACTCTTCTTTGGCTCTATCCAAAGGATAAGCCCTATAAGAACCAAATGCTTTTGGCTCCCATAATTCAAAACGACATCTTCTACCTAAAAATGTCTTTACTGCTCCTTTTTTCTGAGCGTGTTCTGATACTGCGTCAGCCAACTGCCTAACAAAAGGAACTCTGTCATTGTATTGTTTAATTAAAGACTTACCTTCCTCAGGATCAATACCTAATTGATCAGATAACTTACCTACACCCATGCCATAAAATAGCCCTAAATTTATGGTTTTAGCGCTCTTACGAGGTATGTTTCCTATTTCAGCCATGATTGTATGAAAATCTGTTTCTTTATCTTCGTTGTATGCTTTAACAATCTTTTCAGCACCTTCTAACTTTACGATGTTTGCATAGTGGCTCACTAATCGTGGTTCTTGCTGAGAGTAGTCAAAAGAGCCCCATTTCTCTCCCTCTTCAGGTAAAAACAAACCTCTAACCAAAGAACCTATTTTAACATCAGACTCAGCGTCATCCTTTGCAGGAATTTGTTGCAAGTTAGGATTAGAATAACTAAATCTACCTGTCAGCGTACCACCGTTTTCTGTTCGTAATTGATTGACGTTCGCATGAATTCTACCGTTGTGTTGATACCTTTCTATCGTATGAAGGAACGTGGTCCGTGCTTTGTTAAAGTTTCTGGCCTGAACAATTGCTTTTGGTATAGGATGAGGATGAAACTCTAAAAAGCTTTTTGTAAAAGAAGGATTGCCTTTATCTGTTTTAGGATAATCAATTTTACATTGATCAAAAACTGTGGCTATAGAACGAGCAGCCCATATATCACACTTTAAACCTGTCTCTCCAAATATAAACTTCATCAGTTCATTTTCTTTTTTTATGAAAGACTTCTCTGCTTTTTTTAAATTTTCTAAATCAACTCTAACACCTTTCTTTCTCATTTTCATAAGAATAGGTATTAAATCAGTCTCTAAATCAAAAACAGTTTGTAAATCTTGTTGAGCTATTTCAGGTTTTAATCTGTCCCAAAGCTTTAAACATAAAACAGCGTCTTGTTCTGCGTATTCACCTACGTACTGAGAAGGTATTTTAAACATCTCACTTTTAGGATTAACACCCCATTGTGCTGCTGTTTCATTTAAAAGAAACTCGTTTTTACTTTCAGCTAAATATTCTTTTGAAACTGCATTTAAAGAATAACTATATTTATTTTCATTTATCAAAGGAGCAGCGATCATGGTATCGATAATTCTACCGTTCCATTTAACGCCCTCAGCTTCTAACCAACCAAAGTCATAGGTGGCGTTGTGAGCTATCTTCTCTCCCTCTCCTGATAACATTTCATTTAGCCAGTCAAACACGACTCGTGGATCGTGGTTAAATCCTGTTTCATGTCGAATAGGGTAGTATCCTTTCCAACCCTCTACAGCAATAGCAACACCAATGATTTCTCCGTCATTTGTAGCCCAACCTGGACCCTTGTCTATGATGTTTGGATCCTTTGTTTCTAAGTCTATTGCTATTTTATCTGCGTCTTTAATATTAGGAAAATCCATGGGTGGAACCCATTCAGATTTCGGTTTAAACATTCCGATCTGTTTACTCATATTCTATATGCCTCCCGCTTTTGTGGCGTTATTATGTATAAGTTTTCTTTTGCTCTAGAGAAAGCGACATAAAAAAGTCTATGCTCATTAATAGGATTAGTTCGATACTCTTCATAAGCCATTTTTCCTATATCTAATGAGACAATAACATTATCTGCTTCACCACCTTTTTGTTGATGAATAGTAGACAAAGTCACTCTTGGTTCTAATGCTAAGTCTTCACCTCTTGTTTCTAAGTTTTCTAAATATGCTTTTGTTTCTGTATTGATTGTTGTCATTACATCAATCCAAGGCGTACCAAACTCAGCCAATAATCCAAAATCATCTTTTAATTCTTTGAAAGATAATTTCTTATCAGGAAAAGCTTTTCTTTGTTCTGCAATAAGTTTTTTATTACCACGAGCAACAAACTCTTTTCCTAAACACTTGTATAAATTTTCTACTAATCGTATTGGCACTTGATTACTTTCTGTTCTCATCAAATCTTTCCAAGTTAGAATACCATTTCTTTCCTTACTTCCAACAGAATATCTGTATTTATTATCTTTTAATTTAACTCTAAAAAAAATGTTTTTCTTTCTCATGACTTCTTCCATGTCATCACGAATACTTCTTGTTCGACCCATGATTAACCATGAACCTTCGTCCATGTTTAAATGAAACATTCCTCTAATAAATTCTACAGAACCGTCTCTATTGGCAGGAGACCATTTAATATCATCATATCCTATTATCTGTTCTTCAACACGATTAACAATCTCCCAAACTTTTCTTGGAACTCTTTTTGACTGATCTAATACAATTAAATTTTTTGTCTCCTCTTTTAATTCTATAGCCTTTCCAACATCTGCGTCAGCCCAAGTATAGATAGCTTGATTAGGATCCATTGCCACATAACTTTTATCTGAATTTTTCCAAATCTTTTCTGCCATTTTCCATTGTATGGTTGACATATCCTGAGACTCATCAAAGAAAACAACTTTGAAAGGTTTGTAAAAACTACCATTAACAAAGTTCGTAATTAGATCTGTAAAATCTACTTTTGGTCCTTGGTCTTTTACCAAGTATCCGTCATTACCACTTGTAAACTGCTCATATCCATAATTTTTATAGTCTTTAAGTCCTTTATCGATGTATTCTAATTTATGCCAAATAATGTCTTTGGCAAACATAGCCCAACAATCACGTAAAGGTATGTCTCTTCTTTTTGCCTTTTCTATAAGGTCAATATACTTGTCGTCATAGTTGCTGAAAAATATGTCATCATCATTATTAACGTTAATATTAATCCTAAGTTCATTTGATATGTTTCTCCAATCGTTATTACTCATTATATGTTCTCTTGTAAGCCCCATTTGTCTAAGAGCGAAAGAGTGTAAAGTGCTAAAGTTTTCTAGTTGACTTGTGTTCACTTTAAATTTTTGAGAGGCTCTTTGTTTTGCCTCGTCTACTGCTTTATTAGAAAAAGAAAAGAAAGCTATTTCATCAATACCTACATCATTAGCTAAGTATTCTTCTATTTTTTCAAGTATAAAAGTAGTTTTCCCTGTCCCTGGGGGACCAATAACAACGGTAGGGGTTTTCTTATCCAATAAATTCATGTGCGTAGCAAACCCTCTCTTTATGTTTTTCTCTTAACTCTTGGCTATATCCACCAAAATTAGAGCTCTTTTTCCCTGTTGCTATTCTTTTTAATTCTTTTTCATAATCATCTTTTCGATTTTGTTTGTTATGTGTAGTCGGTCTCCACTTTTCAGGGTGAGCTTCTCGATACTCACCAAAACGAGGGTGAGCTGTTTTAGAAAAGAAACGATGACCGAGGACCGTGAATTGTTTTGCCACAGCTTCTGACAAACGAACACCTAAACCCAAACCTTGAAAATCAGGAAGTATCACTGTCCTGTGTTCTCTCCATGCTTTTTCTTTGATTGTTCCTGAGGGAAAAAAGATAACTGACGCAAATCCGACTGGGGTTCCATTCCATGTTGCGATCCAACATCGTGTAGCTGTACTGATGTTTCCTGTGAGATAGTGATGTTCAGCGAAGTATGACCAAATTTTGTGGGAACAAGGAAAGACTTCCAAAACAATCTTGGGTCGCCTAAGAGACCCCCTTGTCACAACTTTGCTTGAGTTTGTGTCAAAAACCCAATCAGGTTGCAACCAATCGATAATATCATAATGACATGAAGCAAAAACTACGTTCTTAATTTTTTTATTTCTAATAAATTTTTGAAGAGCATTAGAACAAGACTTAGCTACATTACGATCCACCACACTTGTAAACTCATCTATAACTGCATTATCTTTTACTCTTCTGGCTAGATCTGATCGAAATCTTTCTCCTGTACTAAGAACGTGATATGGTCTCATCCAAGAGGGAATAGAGTTAAATCCTACCGAAGATAATCTATCTTGAGCCTCTTCTGGATTTTCAAAGTGAGAACAAACAGCTTTATCTGAGTCCCAAACTATTGTTTCTTCCTCACCAAATTCTTTTAATAAACTTGATTTACCACTTCCTGAGGCTCCCACGATCAATCCAATATTGAAGTCTTGTGTAGGTTTTTCAAACTCAGGTAATGTAAATTCTGTTTGACCGTCAAACTGATAATCAAACATTCTACTAATCTCATCTGTGATGTGATCGGTTTGTACTTGTGATTTTAATGTGACCATTATAGTAGCTCCTTTCTAATGTCGTACGTTTCAATAGCCCTAAAAAGAATAGAACGAATAGTTGTCAAACTACCATAAAACCATTCTCCTTTTTGTTTTTTTATTCCAGTTCCTATTTTTGACAATTCCTTATGACAAATACTTTCCATTTTAGGATTGTTCACAGTGGCAACTAAATAAACTGTTAAATCGTTTGGATTACCTGTTTGAAGAGATTTAATTCTATTTTCAAAAGTTTCGCTAGTAGATCTACCCACTTTAAAATTTCCTACTTGATCCTTAGATAGAACTTTATTACCGATAACATAGATAAGAGAATTAGGAGCACATATCTCGTTATCAGTATATCTTGACTGAATATCTAACCAATATCGATCAATAACTTTTTGTTTTCTTTTAATAACTCTTCTCTTTGCAAACATTAGAAAGGTATATCCTCTTCAATATCTTTTTGTTTTTTCATATCAGGAACTTCTAGCTCTATATCTTCTACCGTTAGTTCCTTAATTCTCCACAGTCTCATTCTAGTATTTTTAACACTTCTAATTGTATTATCAGCGTCATACTCTTCTTTTAGCCTCATTGTGACCCAAGGTCTTGACTCTTTGAAGTCATTTCTTTTCAAGTGATCCATTAAATCTTTTAGAGCAAAATAAGTAAATCCTTCCTCTGTGTAAGATTTACCTAAAAATATATCTGCGATTGTTAATGCTTCACCTTGATGTAAACAAAACTCTTCTAACAATTCTTTGAACTCACCTTTTTTTGTCACCTCCTCAGGTGGATGATCAATCGAAATAGACTCAAACAATTCGCTATAAGTTTGGTTCCACTCTGCTGAACTCATGTTCATAATACCTTTGTTTAATTGTTCTAAACAAGCTTGTATGATTTTTTTATGAGTCATTAAATCTTCGGTATTTGCTATCTCTATTCTTCTGTCATCAACGTTAAGAAAATATCTAGGTGGGTCAGATTTATAAACTTTTAAATCAGAGTAAACAGGATGATCTCTATCTCCTTCACTACCAATACCAAATTTTCTTTTTTTACATAAACGTTTATTGCATAAAGACTCAATAGGTGGTTGAGAACAACGATACATATATTTAGGAGCACCATTGTTATCACTTTGACTAATTTGTTTTATCACTATTAAAACTTCATCGGACTTCAAAGGAGGAGTGATATAGTTTCTATTATACTCTTCTACTAATTCTTTGTAATTATCAGGGTCAGCTTTACGATAATATACACCTACATTGAACAGAGCATTGTTTCGTGATCCGTCGGCAACACCCTGTTCAGTTAGTATTTGTAGGCATGGAGGTCCGTCTTTAATAACCTCGTTCTTGAAATCGGTT
>CAACVD010000938.1_pt1 | contig 14027 bp, 21 predicted proteins | sample 2381771 | NCBI WGS metagenome assembly CAACVD01 (sample SAMEA5211965, study PRJEB30684) | marine metagenome | biome: Marine; feature: Epipelagic; material: Water | collected 2015-10-15 | depth 15 m | reverse complement strand
AACCTTTAACACCAAAGAGAAATGAAAACACCAATGCAAGAATTGATTTTTGTAATCAGAAAGAGACAAGAAGATGAAGATGTGCAACCATTTATGTGGCTTGAACAGATAGTAGAGTTAGCAGAATCAATGCTTGAGAAAGAGAAAGAGGTGATGGAGTCTGCTTGGCAAGATGGTATGTATGAATGTGACGGAGACGGAACATTTGAAGATTTCTACAAAACCTTTAACACCAAAGATGTCAAGTAAACTGCACAAGATGCTTGACACATTTAACACCAAAGAGAAATGACAACAGAAAGAATTAAAGAAATACAAAACAAGACTGCTTACCCCGAAAGTGCAAGTGTACAACAAGCCTTATTACAAGTTTGGAATGAAGTAGCGCAGAAATACGAAACCTTTAACACCAAAGAGAAATGAAAGAGAACCTGAACATCGCCTATTGGCAAAAGAAATTAGTGTTAGCCGCACTACGTAGATACGAAAGACAATGGGAAGCAGCCGCTGCTCTCGAGATAAGTGAGAGAACGCTGATTAGATATAAGCATCTGTACAATATCGAAATCGGGCGTACCGTTAGTATCCGTAAGCCTTCTTAATCGCCTTAGGTTTCTTAGAACCTTTCTTCTTGATGCGCTTGATTTTTTTATAACTCATCGTAGTTTTCATATGTGATGAAGACGTCTTCACCGTTTTCTATTGCCGTTGCTATGCGCGGGTATATTGTTTTATAAGCATCTACACTACGTCCAATGAAGCCCTTGTGGCTATCAGAGGTCAGGCCGGTTAGCAAACAACCGCTTGTGTGCTCATCGGTGTTGCCCGTGTGTATAAGTATGTATTCGAATCCCGGAACATCCCGTACCCACAACATACCCTTATGCATATTAGGATACTTGTCAGAGTATCGTTTATGGAATCCACCCACCTTTCTCAAGGTTACTCTGTATCGTCCGGCGGGTACACGAGTTTCGTGCATCACCTTCTCCTCTCTATGCTCATCCTCAAGTGTATAGCACAAGAAAGTGCGGTCTTCCATAAGCATACCAAGCGACCAATCCTTGCGGCTACAATACCTAACTACTCTCAATTCCATTGCGTATGTCGTCTATTTACTTTAAATTAACACTATGAAAAAACTAATCATCATAGCATTTGCTTTGGTGATGACCGGATGTGCGGTCACTCCACAAGGGGATTTTAGTTATGCCGACTGCCCCCTTGAATGTGAGTACCGCGCATCAGTCCATCATCACGTTTACTTCCCGTAAGAATTATAACCTTCTCTGAATCTACGTAAGTATTCATCGGGAGGTAAGTTCGCTACGTGGGAAGGTAGCACACTAATCGGGTCTTTGTCATCGCGTAGAGCACCGAAATAAAAACGTGTGCCCTGTCGTCCCAAGAAGTGAACCAATGCCGCAACGTCAGCAGTACTATATTCCCACTTGTCTCCAAGTTGGGGCTTGTACTCCTTTGTCAAGTCAGCGGCGTGTTTGTTTACATAGTTATCTACCCTTGCATCCATATAAGCCTCTTGAGCCTTAGGAGAGTTTGCAAAGTCTTTTCGTGTCTTAACACTTTCGTATCCGTGTGATGGCAACCAATTCTCTGCTTGAGAGAAAAGAATCTGATACGCTCCCGTGGCAGTCGACTGCGGGTTCATCGCTTGATAGTTTCTCTTACCCCCGTTCTCAGGGAACAATATGCCATATTTAAATGCGTCCGCATTGAAAGGCTCCGGCTTAACAAGTTTTACTTGCGTGGTATCTACGGCCTGAGATGTATCAGGAACGCTCACCATCTCCTGTGTGGAAGCCTCTCTAATCTGCTTGGCCAAGTTGGCCGCCTTTGTAGTAATTACAAGTGATATCGGTATCATAGATGCTAAGATACAATGCCTCACATTCCTTGTCGCATATTTTGACTATATTAGTGACAACCAAAATATATTTACTATGAGTCACGATGACAGAATTAGAGAAGCAAGACTAAGATTAATTGCAGAGAACGACAGACGTATTACTAAACTACAGAGTAACCTCAAGGAGATTATGTATAATCTTGAGGTACTACGTACGCAGTTTACTTTACTCGTCTCTTACGAAGATGGAGAACGTAATGGACATAGCGGGGAAAATGTTGTCAAGGACAAAGTCACTTGATGAAGCCATTCAATTGAGTGAAATGATGGCCTACACCGCGCATATGACTTGGGACCGAGATAAGTATACTCGGACCGCGGATATCTTACGTGAAATGAAAAGAGATGATAGTAATAGACGACTTCATTCAGGACCCGGTTCTTCTGAATGATATACAGAATGATAAAGATTTTTTTGCAAACAATGGTTCTTACTATTGGTGGGACGGATGGTGGAACTCCACGCCTGATACACCTAAGAAGAGGCTAATGAAGCATATATGGTTGGACCATTGTCCTTATCCATTTAGAATACCCTTATCGGGATTTGAGTATTGGACAGGTCAGTATGACCCTGAAACCCCTGTTAAGCACCTTGGGATGCACTTAGACAAGGATGAGGCTCTCTTCTCTGAGAAAGGAGATTTGAGCCACCCCGTCATAGGGACTGTATTTTATCCGTATGAAATGGACATAGACGGCGGGTTCCTCGAAATCTTCTCCAACGGAATAGACTGCCCACCCGAACGTATCGAGGCCAAGTTCAATCGACTCGTTATTTTCAATGCCGGTACTCATCATCACCAAGTTACGGAAGTTACCCGTGGAACACGCTATGCAATAGCCATAAACCTGTGGGACGAAAAACCGATGGGAAAATTATTGTCTGAATAAGTTTGGATTATTACAATAAGTTTTTATATATTGCAATTGTTAACCAAAATTATTGCCTTATGAAAAACTTATTTATTGCTTTATGCTTGTTCGCCGCCCCGTTATTTTCAAACGCCCAATCTGAACTACCTGAGATATTACAGGACGTTGAGGTTTTGGATATGGGATATTGTTGGGCCGTGTTGGAGAATGACGAGGACTTCTACGAAGAGTTGTACAAGAACCCGGTAGAGTCAACCATCTACAACGATAATGGAACTCAGACAGACGTCAGAGAGTTTAGTGGTCTACTTGTAACGACATACTACCACCCATCAACTTTAGAGGTCAGGGTAACGATGGTAACTAAGATGTAATAAAAAAGAGGGCGATGCCCTCTTTTTTTTATCTAATTCTTCTAATAGCACTCCCGCTTGGAAGAGTACCGCCGTCTCTCACAAATCTTTCCTTTGCTTCTTTCTCCATCTTGCCGGGAAAATCCGGGAAGTATTGGTCGGTAGTACTATTACCCATAACCTTAAAGCCACCCGCGGCCGAGTGCTTGAGTCTATTCTTTGCAGAAGGCAATGACTTATCATAGTACTTTGGGTTCACATCATATTTTTGCTGAAAAGCGTTCATTGTTTTTGTGAAACTTTTTTGGTCGCGTACACCACTTGTGTTGTACTTTTTAATCATCGCCGCCGCTTTCGTTTTATCAACCTTCCCGTCTGCGCCTGTAAATTGACTTACAATATTTCTGAACTCATCGCTAAGGTCGTTTTGATATTGTACAAACCCGGCCTTGTTTACTTGAGAACTTGGTGCAGAGCCACTCGTCTGATGAAACCTTGACGACGTTGCTGCAAACAATTGTTGGTACATTTGCGGGTCAGACTTCTGAAAGTCCATCATCGTCTGTGATATAGGGTCTACGCCCTTTACCTTTTTAATAGTAGTGGGATTCATAGTTCCTACATTTTAAATTGTTTCTTGAATCGAGCCAACGCTTGAGCATTAGTCAAGTTGTCTTCCTTAGCCTTCTTAATGAACTCGCTCATTTCGAATCTATTCAAGACAAAACCCGCAGCACCACTATTACCATCAATACCTTTGGCTTTCATATCATTGTAAACCGAAGTAATATCACTCTTCAACTTTTTCGAATTTAAAGACACAATCTCTTCACGGGCGTCTTTCTTGATAACTACTGCGGGTTTTGATTTACCCTTACTTTTAATTCTTTTCGGTGTCATTACATTGTTATTTTTAAGTTCGACATACCATCCTCGTCCATCCACTCGTTACAGAGTCTGATATTCTCACGATAGTATGTGTCAATATCAACGTCCTCCTTTTGGGCTTGAACATCTACTCTACAAATATCAGGACGCGTCTCGTAAATTTCACAAGAATTATCAGGTAAAAGGTGTGTACACGCTCCTGATTCGTCGGCTCTTAGGCCGTGCTTTGCAAGTTCATCTGTAGGCATCCAACCTACACGGCGACAACACGCCCCACATCCGCTACAAGGAAACATTATTTTTTCGGTCTTATTCTACCACGAATCTTTGTGGATTTTGTATATCGTGCAAACTGCTTACCGGCTTTGGTAGCAGCGCGTTTTATTCTGTTGGCCACTTTGAGCAACCCTTTCTTCCTAAGTCTTTTGATTTCTTTCTTAGGACGATATGCCTCACCGGTCTCCAAAGAAGGTTTACCACTACCTGTAGTCCACTCTTCTTTACTCCAATTCTGTAAAGACTTCTGTGTTTGCTTGAGTGCCATTATGATGTGTATCCTCCTCCGTTCTTCTTGTATTGCAAGGCTAACAATTGAGCCTTACGCGCAGACCATTGTCCGGCACGACCACCCTTGGTACCCGCTAAGATACGTTTAAATAAACGCTTACGCATACCCGGCTTAGTGTAATTACCCGCTGCGTTTACCTTAGATTTTTTCTTTCTGATTCTTTTAGGCGTCATACTATCTACGTCTATGTATAAGTTTAGGCCCTATCGTAGGGTCTTCTGTGTTGTCTATTCTTATTGAGCCAAACGCGTTGAACCAATCAATAATTCTTTGAAACCAAATCATCTGAACTGATAGTTAATACCGGCAGTTATTTCAAACACCTCTCGGTCCCAATACTTCATATACTCTCCTTCAGCGAATATACCCCATCTGAGTCCAATCTTGTAACCTATCACACTACCAAAGTTGTAGTCAATCCATTGGCCATCTACCCAATGATTTGATTCACTCTGCTTGTCTGCAAAGTTCTCGTAGGAAAACATATGGTCTCCATATATTTGAGTGTGCCACGGCATAATGCTTGACCAAGCGTGAATCCAAAAAGATTCTGAGTAGTGGTAGTAATCCACACCGGCTATCGCCGACAGGGAAGCGAGGATTCCTACCTCATCTAACCGCGCTTTGTTGTAGTCATTTACTATATCTCCGTAGATATATCGTCTAAAATCCCCATCGGTATCAGCCACTTTGTTGCCGTACATATCACGCCACAGGTAATCAATAACGTCAATTTCATCATCTAAATCTTGGTCCACCCCGTAGGCTACATCTTCATAGCCATATTCATAGGCTAAATCCCACCATTGCTTGTCCTTGAGGTATTCTGCAATAGGGTTATAGCCATATGCCTGATGTTGTCTTGCGGCTACACCAACGCTAAAGTCTACCTCTCCAACGTGTAGTCTTAGTCTTGACTCTACCTGTGTGTAGTTAAGGTTGACCAACCCTTGATTAAAAACCTCTGCTTTGAACATCCACCACTTAGAGAGGTATCTAAGAAAATATCTTTGATTGATGTAGTCGTTACCTTGCTGACGTCCTCTGTCGTATTGTGCCAAGTATTCAAAGCCTTCTACGGCTCCAATGGTTGCGAACAGAGATGTCGTAGATTGATTGTGTCCGTCATAGAACGGGTTCTGTCTATTCTCATAGTCGTAACGTGCTACGCGTCGTATACCAAAAGTGTATCTATAATCAAACGGGTTCTCAATGGTTACGTCCATTACATTGCCGTCCTGAGAAACAAAGTACTCAGTCTGTGCCTCCATTGGTGTGCCTCCGTAGACACTTGTATATACGGTGCTATACTTCAAAAGCCCCTGTCCGAAGGCAGAGGTGGTAAGCAGCATTGCTATAAATATCTCTCTCATTTTAAAACTTGTTTGCTCCGGTTAGTTCGTCTACTTCTTTTTGTATCTCGTTGAACGGCACCTGTAAGGATAGGGATATTCCCGCCTCCCAACGTTTTATCTCTTTGCCGTTATTGTAAAGTATCATTGTAGGTACAGAGCGTATACCTTCTTCTTGTTTGACAGAAGCGTCGTCGTCAATCCAAGACTCTAAAATCTTGACGTCTCTTATCTTCTTGAGTTCTCTGTAGTTGTTAGACGCGTTGAACTTGGCATTATAATGTACCAATGTCAAACCTCTTTTACTCACACCCTTGTATACAGAAAAAGAGGTAAGCAGTATAAGTGTTGAGATTGTTAGCAGCCGTTTCATATCATCTTATTTCGAATAGTCTCTCTTCCATTTTATCGAGTTGCTTCTTGATTTCTTCTACATCAGTCTGTGTATTCATAATCGTCTCTCGAATCAATTGGTCCTTCAAGTCATACTCCATACGCTCTATCACCGGAGCCGGTAGTTGTTTAGCCTCTTCTACCTGAGCCTTGAGGTCAAAGTACCCTAAGGTTACTGCACCTACTGCCGCCGCTATTGCGCCGATACTTTTAAGTGATAAACCTACTACCGTGTTTTCTGATATTTCTTTAGGTGCTGCCATTACCAATTGTAGTTACACGCCCAATAACGAGCAGTTAATTTATCTTTTGCCGTAGAGCAATTGTGTCTTGCCTTAAAGTTTGCACGGCGTTTAGTGTCCTTGTGTTGTTTAAAATCAGAGTAGCCACGGGCACCAAATTGTACAATACGAATCTTGTCACCTTGCTTGGCGAGGACCCGATATTTCTTCTTTGAACCCTTGGGTGCTCTCTTAGGCTTGTTGTATCCCGGGAAGATTTCACCTCTATATTTTAACTTACCACTCGGTAATCTTTCTACTTTTGCCATAGAACCACTTTTTATGAAACTATTTTCAGACTCAGACTTCACGTCCCTTACATTCCCGATTCACAATGTGAGCAAGGATGTACTTAATAAAGTACCTCGCCTTGAACTCATCGTATCTTTCAAAGAATATAAAGGTGAGTATAAAGACAGATTGATAAAATACATCTGCTACTTATACGACCCTCACTCTCCTTTGAAGGAGTTTTTCCCGGATATGGTAAGACGTAAAGAACAAGCCGCTATCCTCGCCGGTTTTGACCTTGAAGATAACAAGACCAAAGATATTGTTGAGGGAATGATGTCCCTCAAAAACAAGGGGGTATTGCGAATGATTGACGAATATTTGCGTTTTGTAAATAGCAGAACGTGGTCAATGATAGTATCAAACGAGGAAACCTTCTACGAGTATCAACGTAAACTGCTGCGTAGCGTGGAGGCAGAACGAGACAAAGACTTACTACAAGCACTACAGATTAAAGGTAAGATTATGGAGGACCTCGATAATATTAACGAGCGACTTGAAAAGTATTATCTTAAATTGTATGCCGGTGATGAAGACCTTGTGAAGACAATCACAACGCGTCAATCTATCAGCCCCGAAAACTTAGGAGATGTATACAAAGCGTAAAGGATTTAAGAAGACCACTATTCAGGGACTTGATTGTTGGATACCCCCTGTAGGTCACGTATACAATCACTTCACTAAAGACATAGAGAAGGTAGAGATTATACAACGCTCTCCACGAGCCAAAGACCAATGGTGGGAACCTACAGAGTTACCTGTTGATTGGGTGAAGAAAAGAAAGCAAGAAGAGTACAGACAAGATGACGACCCTGACTTTTTTAATCCTGAGTTGGAACAGATACGTAGGACGGAGTGGCATCGTAGAATCAATGGGTGTTGGTTTATGAATAATGGTGAGCCTACTTATATCACAGGTATGCACTACTACTACTTGACCCACTATATGATTGACATCGGTAGGCCGTCATATCGTGATACAGACCGCAGAGAGTTCTACTTCTTGCAGTATTGTATAGAAGACCCCAACTGCTATGGTATGCTCAACGTAACTCGTCGTCGTGCCGGTAAGACTTACAAGGCCGGATGTTTCTTGTTGGAGGGCATCAGTAGACTAAAGTATTCTAACGGCGGTATACAGAGTAAGACTAACGCCGATGCAAAGAAAGTATTCCGTGAAACGATTGTGGCACCATTCAGAAAACTGCCGGACTTCTTTAGACCAATATTCGACACGGCCAAAGGTGTGAACCCCTCGAGTGAACTCAGGTTCTTCAAGCCGGTGAAGAAAGGTGCACAGGCTATGCAAGAGTTTGACGCTACAGAACTTGAGTCTACAATTGACTACAAGTCTTCTGATGTGTTTGCATATGATGGTTATAAACTAAAACGATTTGTACAGGATGAGGTTTTTAAAACAATCGAGGTCGACGTTATGGAACGTTGGGACGCTCATAAGTTCTGTCTTGAGGTGGATGGTAAGATTATTGGCAAGGCTTTGCTTACCTCAACGGTCGAAGAGATTGAAGGGCAGATGGACAAGTACCGGACACTATGGGAGTACTCTGACCAATCCAAGAAAAACGCTAATGGCAGAACGAAGACGGGGTTATACCGATACTTCACTCCGGCACAAGAATCGTTGGAGTTCGATAAGTACGGGATATGTAATGTGGATAGAGCCACAACTTACTTGCTTAACGAAAGAGAAGGGCTAAGGCAAGACCAAAAGGGTCTGTCAAGTTTTATCAGAAAGTTTCCAATGTCTCCTGAGGAGGCGTTTCGTATTGATGCTGACAGATGTTTATATGATGCCATAAAGTTGAACGACCAACTTGATAAGGTATCTTGGCAAGAGAATCTCACCACTAAAGGAAACTTCGAATGGGAAAATGGGGTGAGGGACTCTAAGGTTGTATTCGTTCCGCGACACAATGGTAAGTTTGAGGTGTCGTATGTCTTTGAAGACCCCGAGCATAGCAACAGGGTTTCAGACAAAGCATCATCAAAGGTTCCTTTGAACAACCTCAAGTTCGTTGCCGGGTGTGACCCGTTTGACCATAACATAACTACAGATTATAGACGTTCAGATGGAGCGGCATATGTCTTTATGAAAGGGGATGTTACAAATCCTAACAATACAAGTACGTTTGTTTGCCAATACATACACCGACCACCCACGGCAAAAGTATTTTACGAGGATATGTTGAAGATGTGTGTGTACTATGGGTGTCAGATGTTGTTTGAGGATAACAAGATTGGTATACTGCACTACTTTGAAGACCGGGGGTACTTGCCTTTCTTGATGTGGCTACCGGGTTCGAACAAACCGGGGATGTCAGGAAGCCAAAAAGCACATCAACAAATTGCAGAGATTACAGAAGATTACATTGTCAATCACATTGATGGTGTGGTTTTTAAGGAGTTGATTTTAGATTGGCTTAATTTTGACATTAACAATACAACTAAGTTTGATGCGGCGATGGCAGCCGGTTATACCTTAATTGCTGATAAGGGATTAGTACGAGACGCCTATATGAAGGCCGACAAACTTGTAGACGTAGGTTCGTTGTTTAGGAAACGTAAGATAGGATGAGCATATTTGATAATAAAACGGGTAAACGCAACTACCCTTCGCACCTTGTGAGTAACGAGGAAAAGAATCGTTCTTGGATTCTTCAATACTGTAAAGCCGCTTGGCACGAATATCAAGGGGTAACTGCTTCGAGTTTTTATCACGCTCGATGGAAGCATCACAGAACAAAAGAATATGCGATGGGTAATCAGCCCATTAACAAATATAAGCCGGTACTTGGTGTAACAGAAGACACTAACGAGAGTTGGTTGAACATCGATTGGTCGGTACTTCCTATTATCCCTAAGTTTCGTCGTATTGCTATTAGCAAATTAGTCAAGAGAGACTATAATATTTCAGCAACTGCTATAGACTCTATTGCTCAGAACGAGAAAGAAGAACACTTTAAACAAACTCAGAATCGTATTCTCATCCACGATGCCTTAGCAAAGGCTGACCCTGAGTTGCCTATGAGTGTTGGTATCGATAGAAAGATGGGCGACCCTCTTGATTTAGATGAACTTGAGATGCAACGTAGGTATACCTATAAGCATCAAATGTCTATCGAGATGGAACAGGCCATCGACCTTGTGTTGTATCAAAACAACTACGAGGAGATACGCCGTAGAATCATTGAAGATTTATTTGATGATGGCATTGCGGTTATTAAAGAGGACATTGATGACAACGGAAAAATATCTATTCGTCGTGTCAACCCTTCTCAGGTTATTATCAATGTGTGTGCAGAGAATGACTTTAAAGACAAGACCCACGTAGGTGAGGTTCGTGAAATGACCATTGCTGAACTCAAAGAAATAGCACAGGGTCAGTTTACTGATAAAGAGTATGAAACCATCGCTAACTCTGTAAGAGGTAAATACGGCAACTCTAACCTGTCTATGCCAATGAATACTCCATACGCTCGTAACTACGACGATATGAAGATTCGTGTATTAGACCTTGAGTTCTATAGTGTAAATACTATGGTTCACGAAAGCCGAGTTGACAAGCGCGGTAATAAGGTGTATAAAAAAGTAGCAACAGACTATCGTCGTCGTCAGAAGAATAAGTATGACAAGACCAATTACAAAGTGGTATACGCTTGTAAGTGGATTGTGGATAGCAACTTTATATTTGACGACGGATTGAAAACAAATATGAAACGTCAGAAGGGAGCAATGATGGACACAGAGATGTCGTATCATTTATACTCCTCTGATTTCCACAATATGCGTTCGTTAGGTATTATGGAGCAGTTGATTCCGATTGCTGATAATATTCAGATTGCATATTACAGATTACAACAAGCGATTGCAGAGGCCCGTCCTAAAGGTATTATGATTGAAATGGGTGCGCTTGAGGACATCCCTCTTGGTGCTAATGGCAATCAGATGACACCTATGGAGGTTATTGACCTCTTCAATAAGAAGGGTGTCTTGGTGTATCGTAAGGTGGATATCCAAGGTAGACCCACGAACTATCGTCCTATTGAGGAGTTGCAGAATGGTATTGGTAATGATGTGATGAACTATTATCAAATCATTCAGAACAACATTCAGATGATTCGTGATATTACAGGCCTAAATGAGTTTACAGATGGCAGTACGCCGGATGGTCGTGCTCTAACTACAACGGCTAAGTTGGCAGTAGAAAGCACAAACAACTCTTTGGCGTCAATCTCTGAAGCAGAGAAGTTCCTACTTAATAAGTTATGTGGAGCAGTTGTCTTGCGTATTCAGGATGTTTTAGAGAACGGTGGTAACATAGAAGGTTATCGTAAAGCATTGGGTTCCAATACTATAGAGTTTTTTAAAGCGAATGGAGCGATGAACATTCACGAGTATGGCATACGAATTGAAGACAAGCCGGATGATGAATCTCGCGCAAGGCTTCTTGCTTTTATGCAGTCTAACCTTCAGCAAGGGTTGATTGAGATGGAGGACGCCATATTGATTGAAACCACAGATAACCTGAAAGTAGCGCAGCAAATTCTTGCTTACAAGATTCGTAAGCGTAAAGAAGAACTTGAGTCTAAGGCTATGCGTCAGCAGCAAATGAACGGACAGATTCAGATGCAGTCGGCACAAGCAGCCGAACAGGCCAAGCAGCAAACGATACAAGTTGAATATAAGGGTAAGGCAGAACTTGAGCAACTCAAAGCACAACTACAGATGCAGTTGCAGCAGCAGAAGATTGAGTTAGAGGCTAAGGTAAAAGAACAGATTCAAGCATCTCAACAAGAAGTTGAGGGTATGAAGATGGGTATGAATATGGCACAGGCCGAAGAGATGCAAACACAAATGCCCCCTGAAAATTCAGAAACTACCCAAAACCAACAATAATTTAGCAACCACAAACAACAACCACAATTATGTCAGAAGAAATGAATCTATCGGATTTTAGCCTCGGCGGTGAACCGCTTGGCGAGGAATCGGTAGATACGACTCAAGAGAGTCAGGAACCGGCTCAAGAAGTAGTTACGGATGAGCCGAATGTAGAAGTCGAATCGGCTGAAGAAGAATCGTTTGACGACGCTGCTGATATTGAAGCGGCTGAATCTTTCGAGGGTGAGGTACAATCTGAGGAGAATGTCAAGGAGTTTGAGACACCGGCATTTTCTGAAGAAGAGATGGTGACGTTCAATGAATCTGTTTCTTCGTTTACTGAAGGAAATTATGAGAACATTGACTCGCTTATTGATGCTCACGACACTTTGTATGATAGAGTCCAAGAACTCGAATCCCAACTCGAAGGAGGGCCGGTTGCTACTGAAGGTGGCGAAGAGTATGACGACTTTATCAAAGGATTAGTAGAATATTACAAGGAGACAGGTGATGTCTCTGCGTATATAGAGGCGAAGAATGTTGACTATTCTGAAATGGCTGACTTGGATATTGTGAGACACAATATGCGCCGTCAGTACTCTGATATGAGTGAGAAGAATTTTGAACGTTTGTTTCGTCGTGAGGTTGTAGACAAGTATCAATTAGATGCCACACGCTACGATGAAGAAGAGGTAGAACTTGGTGAAGAACTATTGAAGGCTGAGGCCGGAAAGATTCGTCAAGACCTCATCGAAAATCAAAAGCAATTTAAGGCACCTGAACGAGCGGCACAACCCGAGGTAGACACATCTGCTCAACAAGCCGAGGCGATAGCCCAATGGCAACAGAGTGTTGAGTCTGCTCCGGAAACTCAGAAAATACTCGGTGATGGGAGAGTTATCATTGAGTACGGAGGTGAGCCGTTTGCATACGAAATAGACAATCCTCAAAGCGTTGTTGATATGACCATCGACAACAACAAGTTTTTCCAACTCTTTCAGAATGAGGGTGGTCAAATAGATTACGATAAGTGGTATAAGGTTATGAACTATGCTTCTAACCCTGATACCTTTGAGCGTTCTCTAATCTTGCACGGCAAGAACCTTGGCGGTAAAGAGGTGGTAAGTGAAATTAAGAATCCATCACGACCAATCAAGTCTTCAATGGCTTCCGGTGGCGACACCAAAGAAGATTTTTTGAAGGCAGCGTTGAGAGCGATGGGCCGATAAAAAATAATATTTAAAATGGCAGCATTTGGCGGTGCTAACGCAGTTAGCAAATCTTATGTTTCGTCTGTGTCTTTCTTAGACCAACGCGAAATTTTGAACAAGTTACTTAATGTAACTAACGAGGAGTTATCATTCCTCGATGTAATGGAATTGATGGGACGTTCAATTGAAACGGCGGTTCCTCAATACCACACTTTTGTAAATCAAGAGTTGTATGGTGGTGCAGTAACATCTGCGGCGTCTTCTGCATACTCAGGTAATCAGACTACAGGTACTCTAACATTGGCTGCGGCAACTGATGCTCAGACGGTACGTGCCGGAGACTTGGTTATGATTGATAGCGGTGTTATCGCTTACGTTAAATCTATCAACTCTTCTTACGATGAGTTGACTATCACTAAAGTGAGTGACAACCTATACACTTCAGCAGCGACTGAATTGAATGGAGTGAAGGTAGTAGCGTTCTCTAACGCTGCGGGTGAGGGTTCTAACTCTCCTGTTGCTCGTCGCATCAAGCCTGTAAAACAAGCGAACCAAGTACAAATCTTCAAAGAGAAGTACGTTATTACTGACATTCAGAACGCGTCTAAAATCGAGTTCGAATTTAAAGGTCAGCCTTACTACTTCTTGAAAGGTCAGCACGAAGCGTTGATGCGTTTCCGTGGCGATATCGCTTTTGCAATGATGTTTGGTGATGCTTCTTCTGCATTGTTCTCTGATGCTTCTTCTGCATTGGTAGACGCTGAAGGAAACCCAATTCAAACTACGAAAGGTCTACGTCAAAGCATCGTAGATGGTGGTATCACTCAGTCTACTGACACTTCAGGTACTGTAGACAACGACGATATGGAAGAATTGACTCGCACCTTGAACCAAAAACGTGCTCCACGTGAGTATATGATTTTCACAGGTACAAGCGGTGAGGTAGCGTTTGACAACTACTTGAACTCTTTGGGTAACACAGACTTGT
>CAACVD010000937.1_pt1 | contig 14027 bp, 18 predicted proteins | sample 2381771 | NCBI WGS metagenome assembly CAACVD01 (sample SAMEA5211965, study PRJEB30684) | marine metagenome | biome: Marine; feature: Epipelagic; material: Water | collected 2015-10-15 | depth 15 m | reverse complement strand
CAAAAAAAGGTAAAGTAAGTTTAAAAGCATCTTTCGGTAAACTAAGATATACATCAGGTTTAATTGCTAAAAATAGTAAAGAAAATATAAAGATAACTACTCCTACAGCTTCTGTATCAGTTAGAGGTACTGATTTTGAAGTTATAGTTAAAGAATCCGGTGAAAGTACGTTTACTTTATTACCCTCAGAAGATAGTAATGGTAATACTTACGTTGGTTCTATAGAAGTTTTTAATAATATAGGTTCAGTAGTTCTAACTAAAGCATTCGAAGTAACTTCAGTTGCCTCTACTTTTTCTTCCCCATCCAAACCTATAATTGATAATAATAGAAAAAATCAAACTATTGAAATTAAAAATCAAATAAACGATAATGTAGACGATGAAAAGGTAGAAAATGATAATCAAGAAGATTTATATGAAGAGGCATCATATATGAATTTTGATGATCAAGAGCAAGATTCAATTTTTGAAATTGAAGATGATAAAGCTACTTTTACCTCAGATAACGAAAATAAAATTAAATTAATTGTACCTTCCATTTCAGATGTATCTTTAAAATATGACAATAAGGGAACCGTAACAGAAGGGGTTTTAAACGCTGGGGGCAGCGTGTCTATAAATATTATTCAACAATGAAACTCAATAAATTCAAACCATTTATATATTGTACTATAGCTGCAGTTCTATTTTCAGTACTTAGAATATATGACCCGTATCCAGTAGAAATCTTAAGATTAAAAGGTTTAGATTTTTATCAAAAATCACAAAACACTAAAACATCAGATTTATTCACTATTATAGAAATAGATGAATCTAGTTTAGAAAAATATGGGCAATGGCCTTGGAAAAGAGACGTTTTATCACATTATATTGAAAAAGCATACTACCATGGTGCAGGTTTAGTCGTTTTACCTATTTTATTCGCAGAAGAAGATAGATTAGGAGGGGATAAAACCTTTACTGACATTTTGTATCATTACCCTGTTGTTACTACTCAATCAGCAGCTTTACAAGGTAAGGGAAAGTTGGTTAAACAAAATATAACAACAATAGGGTCGGTAAAGTTAAATGATTGGTTATTTGATTACCCTAATGGTATAGGTCCTATTGAAAGTGTAGGTATGTTTTCTAAAGGGGTAGGTATGACTGTTACTGCTCCAGAACTTGATGGAGTTGTACGCCGGATGCCTCTAATGATACAAGTTAAAGATGAAGTTTACCCAACTTTACCATTAGAAATTTTAAGAACTTTAGTAGATGATAGGTCTTATCAAGTTAAAGTCGACCATGCTGGAGTAAGTGCCATTAGATTGAGGAATGTTGGTACTTTCCAAACCGATGAAAATGCTAGAGTATGGATTAACTATGATACTGAGTTTAATAAAATTTCATTAACTAGTGAAGATTGGTCCGCTGTGAAAGATACTATAGCAGTAATAGCATTAACGGCTGAAGGTTTATTTAATTCAGTAGCAACCCCTATAAAGGTTAGTAATGGTCATGAATTAAACTTACAAGTTGTTGAAACATTAGCAAATGAGAATGTATTAGTTAGACCAGTTGAAGCCACCTTATATGAAATACTATTTACTTTAGCACTGAGCTTACTGTTGACGCTATGTGCGCTTAGGTTTCTATGGGTTATAAACAGTTTACTAATAGGTTTAGTGGTAGTTACTTTACCTATATACGGCTTTTGGTTATTTAGTAATCACAATTTATTATACGATTTCACATACCCAGTTTATAGTACTTTTATAGTATTTACATTAGCTATATTCTTTAGATTTATACACGAATATAAAGGTAAAATGTTAATTAAAAAACAATTTGAACATTATTTAGCACCTGAAATTGTTAAAAAACTTCAAAAAAATCCTAATATGTTAAAACTTGGAGGTAACACTCAGGACTTAACTATATTATTTTCAGATATAAGAGGTTTTACTACTATTAGTGAACAGTTTAAAGATAACCCTCAAGGTTTAACTTATCTAATTAATCGATATCTTACCCCTATGACTCAAATAGTTATGGAATCTGGTGGTACTATTGACAAATATATCGGTGATGCATTAATGGCGTTTTGGAATGCACCTATACCAGAAGATAAAACATCTCACCGTATAAAAGCAATAGAAGTTGCAATAAAAATGCAGTTAGAGTTAAAAAATCTAAATATACAATTAATAGAAGAAGGTAAAAAACCATTGGCAATAGGTATTGGTATTAATACAGGTAGAGTTGTAGTTGGTAATATGGGGTCTGAACAAAGATTTGATTATACTTGTTTAGGAGATGGTGTTAATTTAGCTGCAAGACTTGAAGGTCAAACAAAAACATATGGTGTTGGTATTTTATTAGGAGAAGAAACTACTAAACTTATAGGAAATAAATTTAAATTTATAGAATTAGATAAAATAGCAGTTAAGGGTAAGAAAGAAGGTATAAAAATATATACAGTAATTGATGAAAAATTTGATTATTTACAGCATGATTTATTCTTAAAACTTTATAAAGAAAGAAGATGGTTAGAAGCTAATAAACTTCTTAATAAATGTATTAAAATAAATCCTATGTTAGAATATTATTATAATATGATGAAAGATAGGGTAGCTGATCTTAAAGTAAATGATCCAGGTAAAGATTGGGATCAAGTATATAGAGCTAAATCTAAATAAAAGTTAATCTTTTCTTTTTAATTCATTATATACGTCAGTAGAAATTGAAAATACAATAATTCCAACTACTATACAAGATATTATTTCTACTATCATCTTTTACCACCAGGGGTAAAGTAAAATCCAATTATCGCTCCCAGAGTGGCGATTGAGACCAAAGCAATGTGCCCTGTCGTAATTGTGGTGGTAATGTCTGCTCCTGAGGGGAAAGTAACCAATCCCCAGAGGAGTTTGATTGCTTCTTTATTTTCGGGAGGGGTGAAGGTAATGAGCTCGGTTGTTGGCCAGAGGGTACAGAGGACCGAGATGACGAAAAAGTTACACATCCCGATAAGAGCAATGAGCCTACGAGTACCCCTGGTAAAAATAGATGTGTCTTTATCCATGTCACCGAAGACCGCTTTTTGAAATTCAAGATCAGCTTTTTGCATTTGCATATCCCTAATAAGCTCTCTTTTATGTTTTGCTTCTTTTGCATCAGATATACCTGCGAAAAGACCACCAATAATTTTAAGCATTGAGCCCATGCCTGTTGCACCGAGCGTTGTAAGTAACATTGTAATAAGACCAAACATAACATTTTTAATTTATCTTTCTATAATAAATATTTAGGTGAAGTTTAACACTTTAGTAGAAAAAATATTATTAGAAGCTGATCCAAAGAAAGGTACAGGTAAAAAACCTAAAGGTTCAGGTAGAAGACTATATACTGATGAAAATCCTAAAGATACAGTAAGTGTAAAATTTAGCTCTGTAGCTGATATAAGAGATACTTTAAATAAATCTTCTTTTAAGTCAAAACCACATGCAAGACAATCTCAAATTATAAATTTAATACATCAAAGAGTTAGAGCTGCAGTTGGTAGAACAAAAGACCCCAAAAAGAAGAAAAGTTTACGTTCTGCATTTAAATATATAAGTAAAAAGAAGGAAGCAAGTAAAAAGAAAACCAAAAGAATGAGAGAACAAGATGAACAATTTTAAAACTTTTTTTGAAAACTATGCTGATGGTAAAAAGAAGGGTAAAAGCAGACCTGGTAGAGTTAAAAGATCTGGAGCTAGTTGCAAGGGTTCAGTAACTGAACTAAGACGTAAAGCTAAAAAATACGGTGGTGAAAAAGGTAAGATGTATCATTGGTGTGCAAATATGAAAGGTGGAAAGAAAAAATGAATTATAATAAATTAGCTGAATTAATTTTAGAAAATGTAGGAGGTTTTAAACCTGTTAAGTTACCTTATGCATTGGACGCATTAGAACCTTATATTGATGCTGAAACTATGAACTTGCATTTTAATAAACATTATAAGGGTTATGTTAAAAAATTAAATGCAGCATTACCAGCTACAAATAAACAAGATTTATTATCAATAGTCAAGAAAGCCAAGTCTAAAAAAGATGCTATAAGAAATAATGCGGGAGGAGCTTATAATCACCAACTATTTTGGTTTATGATGTCACCTGATAGAAAACCTATATCAGGGGAAATTAAAGATATTATTGAAAAGCAGTTTAAAAGTGTTGACAAATTTAAAGAAAAATTTATTGAAGAAGCTTTAGCCCATTTTGGTTCAGGGTGGTTATGGTTAGTTAAAAGGGGTAATAAACTTGAAATGATTTCAACTGATAATCAAAACAATCCATTAATGGATTCAGATGTAACTATATTACTTGCTATAGATGTATGGGAGCATGCTTATTATAAAAAGTATGGACCTAATAGAGAAAAATATATCAAGCAATTTTTGAAGATAGTGAATTGGGATTATTGTAATCAGCAATTAATGCAATAATTTCTTGTTTCATATAGTTTACCCTAATTGGGTAAAATTTATCTTGCTTATCTTTATAAAAAATAACGCACCCTACACATTTTTTACCTGAACTTTTTTCATGTAAGTAACCGTATAACGATAATTGCAATGCATAGGTATTAAACTCGCATACACTTAAATGGCTTACTGGTTCTAACATAAACTCATTATAAGGAGAATAAAAGTTAAAAGCTTTATTGGTTTTAAAATCACCAACCATAAAATGTTTATCATTTTCGTATATTAAGTCAGCAGTACCAGCAATAAAGTTATCTAAATCATGAAGTTTTTCTTCACATAAAAGAGTTTTAAAATTTTTAAATATACCTTTCCATTTATCAAAAGAAGTATATAAAGATTCATGCTCTTCTTCTTTTATACCTTGAGTTAAATAGTCTTCCATTACTTTATGGATATTAGTACCATAATCACAAGCTCTATTTTTTTCTTTTTCCCACATTTCTAATACAAACTCAACATCCAAACCTTCTCTATTAGCTACTCGAGTTGCATTTTCCATTCTATCAAATGGCTTTTTATATTTACCTATTAAAGTAGTGGCAGAAATTAATTCTCTACCAGTTTTACTACACTTATAAGTATGCGTTTTTTCATCAAAAGTAATCACACATTAATTATAGTATATAGACTTGATATATCAAATTTTTATTATAAAATAATAGTATATGAGAATTGCAATCTGTGGAACAGCAAATGTTGGTAAAAGTACGTTAATACAAGACTTTTTAAAAGAGTGGGATATGTATGGTCGTGAAGTAAGGACATATAGAGATGTTTTAAATGAAAAAGGTTTACCTCATAGTAAGGAAACCACTAAAGAAAGCCAGAAAGCTATTCTCGATTATATGGTAAATACTTTAAAAGAGTTTAAAGAAGGTGATAAAGTTATTTTTGATAGATGCCCTTTAGATAATTTAGTTTATTCAATGTGGGCTATGAGTCGAGAAGGTAATGATATAGATGAAGATTTTATTGATGAGTGTATCCCAATTGTTAGGGAAGCTTTAGTTAATTTAGATATTATTTTCTTCTTACCTATTACTAAACATAATAAAATTAATATAGAAGAAAATGGTAACAGAGAAACTGATGAACAATATATTAAAGAAATAGATAGCTTTTTTAAAGTGTTACAAAGACATTATCATGAAAATCCTCAAGATAATCCGTTTTTTCCAAGAGATGATTCTCCAGCATTAATTGAAGTGTTTGGTTCTAGAGAAGAAAGAATGGCAATGATAAGATTATATATTGATGCTGAGGGTGATCTAGTTGGTGGTGATGGTGGATCAGAAATTTTTACCCCTGAAAACTTGGATATGATGGAAAAATTATTAAAATCTCAAGAACTTGCTAAGAAAGATGAAGATCAGTTTAAAGAGCAGTTAGAAAAAATTAAAGAAATAAATAAACTTAATAATTAGAATCCACCAGAAAGTAAAAAGTAATAAGTTTGTCTTGTACCATTAGCAACTATTTCTATTGGAAGAGCAAATGTATCAAAAGTTGATAAGGTAGTACTAGTAGTATTATTAGTAAGTAAATCCGGTCCATCTAAAATTGTATTCGGAGCAAAGAAAACGTTATCTAAAGTACTACTAAGAAAATCAATATTAGTTGAATTGGCGCAAAGCGTTGGTGCAAAAGTAGTATTTTCTAGACCTACAACAAAATCTTGAAATTTAAGAGTATTTGTAGCCGTTGGAGTTTGAACTAAAATTAAATCATCATTATTAATTTCTGTAATTGCAGGCAATTGTTTGATACTTATTTCTTCGGTGGACATATTAATTATTTATTATAAAATATATATAATGTCAAAGATAGGGTTAGGAATAGTAACATGTAATAGGCCTGATTTTCTTAGGAACTGTATTAAAAGTATAGATCTTAGTAAAGTCGATGAAAAAGTCATAGTTAATGACGGAAAAGTGGATGTAAAACATCCTAATTTTACGGTTATAAAAAATGAAAAAAACTTAGGTGTAGGTAAATCAAAAAATAAGATACTTAAACATTTATACGAACAGGGGTGTGATTATATTTTTCTATTAGAAGATGATATGCTTATTTTAGATAATAGGGTTTTTGAAAAATACATTGAAGCTCATGAAAAATCAGGAATACATCATTTTAATTATGGACCTGGTTCTCCATTCAATAGGAAGCAAAAAATACAATACGATTTACATAACAGACATGAATTAGATCAACATAGTGCTCCGAATCCTCGTAAAATAATTGATTATGGAGACAATGTTGAAATTTCTTTATTTGAACATACGGTTGCAATGTTTTCATTTTTTACAAGGAAAGTTATTAAAGAAGTGGGTTATATAGATGAAGATTTTTATAACGCATGGGAGCATGTTGACCATACATACAGAATTATTAAAGCTGGTTACCATCCACCGTTTTGGTATTTTGCAGATTTATATAATAGTCATAAATTTTTAACTGAAGCCCCGGAAGCTATTGACAAATCTACTATAGCTAATGATAGTGAACAATGGAAAAAAAATGTTTATGATGGTAGGGAAATTTATTTAAAAAAGCATGGTCATTACCCAAATATGCCTCCATACACATCCGATGAACAAGTACTAGATTCCCTTAAAAAAATTAAAAATAAACATAAACACAACCATATATCTACGCGTTGACAAATACCGCGATCTTAATAAATACATAATATGAAAATTGCAATACTAGTACCTACAAGAGAAAGAATGAATAATAGGCTAACTCTTTTATTTTCTATTTTAACTACTGCTGATAATTTAAATAACATAAAAATTTATTATGGGGTTGATACTGATGATCCTACCCTCGAAACTATTAAAAAAGTGGCAAATGGTGTTACTTGCTTAGAGGTGGTTGAATATGAAAAATTTGATAAATTTCCTGGGCTAGGAAAACTATGGAATATTTTAGTTGATAGATCATCTGAAGAAATAATTTCAATGATAGGAGATGATATGGTATTTAAAACTAAGGGTTGGGATACCATGCTTTTAGAAGAATTTAAAAAACTCCCGGCAGACGAAATTAAAGCTGTTCATTGTAATGATGATTATCACGGAGCTAAACTAGCGGTTAATTTATTTTGCCATAGAACATATGCTAAGGTTTTAGGTAAGTTTATGAGAGAGGAATTTATGATTAACTGGGTCGATCAATGGTTGCATCAAATGTTTTCTGCGTTTAATAGATTAATTTATAGACCCGATATAATGATAGAGCATAGGCATTGGATATTAGGTAAAACACAAAGAGATAATACAGTAGATAGAATGCAAAAAGCTGATGTAAATAAGATTAGTGATCATTTATGGGGTGATTTAGTTGATGAAAGAATATCAGATGCTAAAAAATTATCAAATTATTTAAAAATGGAACCTGATTGGGATAAGGTAGATACTAATAGAAAATAAAATTTTATGGTTAATATTTGTACATTATCAGATTTTAATTATCTTTTTTACGGTTTGACATTATATAAATCTTTAAAAGATACTACAAGTAATTTTAAATTACATTATCTTTGTTTATGCGAAAAATCTTATAATAAAATTAAAGAATTAAATTTACCTGAAATTGAACCATATTTTATAGATCATTTAGTTAAGCAAGATAAAGATTTTTTAACTTTAAGAGAAAAAACTAAACCAGAATTAGGTGGTAATAATAGAAATGATTTTATTTGGTCGTTAGCCTCATTTTTTTCTTATTATTTGTTAGATGAAAAACAAATAGATATCTCGTATATTGATTCCGATATTTATTTCTATCAAGATTTTAATATTATTCTTGATAAAATGGAGGATAAAGATGTTTGCATCTTTAGACATAAACATGTTGTTACTAATAATGTCGATGGTTTATTTAACGTAGGGGTTGTTGTATTCAAAAATACTGATAATGGTAAAAAAGCTTTAAAATGGTGGAGAGACGCAGTATTTACAAAAATACCTAAACATTTAGCTACTTGCGGAGATCAAAAGTTTTTAGAAGGTATATTTAGTATTATACCGCCGGAGCAAATTTACATTGGTGATAAAGATATATCACATGGAGGTCCATGGCATTATAGATTTTTAAATTTTGATTTTTTCGAAAGTGAAAAAAAAGTAATATGGGGCGATAAAAAACAACCTTTTATTTTTAATCATTTTTCAAAATTTGAACCTGACTTTCAAAATAAAACTTTTCAATATACAGGTGCAAGTTATAAAGATCATACATATAATGATCTTCTATTTAATGACCGTCATTTACAAAAAATATATATTGATTATTTTAATAAATGTTATAAAATAAAAGTTGAATATAATTTATGAATATTAAACATCAACAAAAAGTAGCTTTCGGTATGATAGTTTTAAACGGAGACTATGTTTTAGAAGAATGTTTAAATAGTGTATACGATTATGCATCTCAAATATTAATTGCTGAAGGACCAGTAAAATTTTGGCAAAATAAAGGTTTAACCACTTCCACTGACAAAACTAACTATATATTAGATAATTTTCCTGACCCTAAAAATAAAATTAAAATTATACATAGTCAATATGATGAAAAAGATTCACAATGTAATGCATATATGGAGCATTTAAATAGCGATATAGATTATGTATGGAATTTAGATTGTGATGAAATCTATAAACAAAATGATTTAGAAAAAATTGATAAACTATTATTTGATGAAAAATATACTTCAGTCGGGGTACAAAGTAAATCGTTTTTCGGTGGCTTCGAAAATTATCTTACCGGTTTTGAGCAAAATAAAGATAACTTTTTACGGATATTTAAATCATACCCTAACTGTAAATGGTCTACACATAGACCACCTACTATTAAAACTCCAAGTAATATTACACCTTTACCACCTAAGCATTTAGACAGTAAAAAACTATTCGATGAACATGGGGTTGAAATGTATCATTACTCTTATGTTTTTCCTAGACAGGTTTATAAAAAAGTAGAATATTATCAAAGTATAGGAGGTACAGTTAATAGAATACCTAATTACTTTTTTGAAGTTTTTTACCCTTGGGTTATAGGTAATCAACAAGAAAGAAAGATCATTGAAGACAAATTTATAGGGGTCCATGAATATCTACCTGCAGTTAGAGGTCCTTGCTATAGTAACACGTTTAATGGTGACCATCCTGTATATATAGAAAAATCACTAGATAAATTGAATAACATTTTTAAAGAAGAATTAAATTATGTCAGAAGCAAAATACAACCATCTAAATAGTTGGAAAATAAAAGAACTACACGAAAAACAACTTGCATTAAATACACGCGAGTATCAATCAGCAGGGTGGCCACAACACTGGAACTTTTTGCTAGAGGTAGGTAAAAAAAATTTTAATAAAGAAACGAAAGTATTAGATATAGGGTGTGGGTGTGGATTTTTAAATTTACTTTTAAAAAATGAAACTGAGATAGAGGGGTCAAATTATACTGGTGTAGATTATTCAGAAAATGCAATTAAAATAGCGAAGGAAAATTTTCCAGGTAATTTTTACACTAAAAGTTATAATGAACTAACCAAAGATTTTACTAATAACTTTGATTATGGGATTATTAGTGCTTTAACAAATGTCCTACCTAATGGAGATGAAGCATTAGAATATTTACTTTCTTTAGATATACCTAATTTATTACTTTTAAAAATACTTAAAACGCAAGACACATACCATCGTTCTACTTATCTTGCATATGATACTGCAACCACTTATAGATATGAACACAATGAAGATAAGTTTCATAAAACTATACTGGATCATGGTTATAACGTAGTATATAATATAGGTAACGAATACTTTATTAAAAAATAATATGAAAACTCAAGATACCTCCGATATAAAGAACTATATAAAAGAATTTTTAGAAATATATGATAGTAGACCAATAAAAGAAAATAGTGGTGGTACATTATCTGTCAATCTATTTCATCTTTTTTATATTTTAAAGAAATTTAAACCTGCAACTATAATTGAAAGCGGAGTTTTTAAAGGTCAAACAACGTGGTTAATTAATCAATTATTACCTGATACAAAAATTGTTTGTATTGAACCATTTTTACAGCAAGTTGTATATAAAGGTGAAAATTCAAAATATATAACTACAGATTTTTTAAATTTAACTAATGATTTTATATCAAAGAATAAAGCAAAAGAAACGTTAGTTATCTTTGATGATCATCAAGATGCATATAAAAGAATTATGCATGCTGAAAAGTTAGGATTTAAAAACTTCTATTTTGATGATAACTATCCAGAATTCTCTGGTAAGAGGCATTTATCATTAGCTGCTGTATTAAACGATAAACATGACCCAGGGTTTGAAATACCTTATGGTGCAATGGAAAGCTTAAAAAATATAATTGATACATATACAATATTACCTCCAGTGTTACCGTATACTGAAGCAGTAACGATGGAAAATTCTTATATTAAAGAGAAACCTATTTTTGAAGTTGGAGACGATTCGTTACAAGTTTTTGCTAATGATATGCATAATTATAGATGGCATACGTATGTTACGTTAAAAAATGATTGAGTTATTTAATTTACCGGGTTATAATGTAGATACAAGTCATTTTAACCATATACTACATGACAAGTTAGTTAATATAGTAGAGGAAGAAATTGCTAATTTTGTAGGTGCTAAATATGGTGTTGGTATCAATTCAGCTACAAATGCTTTATTTCTATCTATTTTAAATAAGAAAAAAGATATAACAATCCCTACTATGATACCACCGGTGGTATGTAATGCTGTTGTTACATCTGGTAACAATCTATTATTTAATGATAATACAGAATGGGTTGGAGATAGTTATATTTTTGCTAAATTTGATGATTATAAGATAGTAGACTCTGCACAAAAATTAGAAAAAAATCAATTTAAAAAAGAATGTAATGATAATGACTTAATGATTTTTAGCTTTTATCCGACAAAGCCTTTAGGCGGTGTAGATGGTTCAATAATTGTATCTAATGATAAAAATAAAATTGAATACATTAGAACACTAGCGTATAATGGTATGTCGCAAGAAAAAAATAGTTGGGATAGAAAACAAAGTTTACCAGGTTATAAATTTTACCTACCAGCTATAAATGCGTCAATAATAAATGAAAATTTTAAAAAATATGATGATAAACTTTATAAACTTAAAGTAGTTAGAGAATATTATAATTATAAATTTAATTTAAATAATTCTTCAGATCATTTGTATAGGATTAATGTAAAAAATAGAAATAAATTAATAGAGTTATTAAAAGAAAATAAAGTTAGCTATGGTATTCATTATAATTGCCAGCATAAAACTAAATGCTTTAAACAGGATATTGTATTAAAAAATAGCGAAAAAGAAAGTGAAAAAACTATTTCAATACCATTTCATGAAGAACTTAAATTAAAAGATCAAAAATTTATAATTAATTTAGTTGAAGATTATGTTAAAGTGTAAGTTAAAATGAAAGAAGATTTAATTAAATCCAATCAAAAAATTATTGAATTAATAAATTCTAATAAACCCTTTACTGTTATTCGTTTAGGTATAGGCTCAGAAACATATATGTCGTATGAGTTTTATAAAACTCATAAATTAAATCCAAACTATTTACATCCAGAGACACGTACACTCTATAATGCAGGTATTTATACAAGAGATGGAAATTTATACAAAATGTCGCTGTTTTGCGGCCATTATTTACGAGCTATTAAATATAGTGACGCAATTGCTTCATTTACAAAAATTATAGATAATCAAGAAAATTTTTTTAGTAAGGAGTTTAACATACCTCAAATTAACTCTCGCGCTGTAGAGCCTTTTTATACAATTCTTGAAAATAAAATACCATGGACGCATGCGTTAAAAGGTAAGAAGGTTTTAGTAATACATCCTTTTATTGATTCATTTAAAAAACAACAACAAAATAATTTTCAGTTATTTTCCGACTCTAAACTTTTTTTAGAAGATCAAGAGTTTAAATTTTATAAAACGTTTCAAACTATAGCAGGTAATCATATACATAATGATTGGGAAGAAACGTATAATATAATGTGTGATGAAATTAGTAAAATCGATTTTGATATAGCATTGCTCGGATGTGGAGGATATGGGTTACCTTTATGTAATTTTATAAAAGAAAAACTAAATAAGTCTGCGATATATGTTGGTGGTGGATTGCAGTTATTATTTGGTGTAATGGGTAGTCGGTGGGATAATGATTTTTGGAATGAATTAATAAAAAAACATAATATTAAATTTATTAGACCATCAGGAAATGAAATTTGTAATAATCTACAAACTATTGAAAATGGGTGTTATTGGTAATATAATATATTAAAAGTATGAATAATATATTTGAAGATCAAAGAGGTAGTTTATTACCAATTAATTTGAATGAAATACCGTTTGACGTAAAAAGAGTTTTTATGGTATATAATGTACCAAAAGATACAGTAAGAGGTGAACATGCTCATTATGAAACTAAACAATTTTTAGTTTGTGTCAAAGGTAAAATTAAAGTAATACTAGAAGCCGGTAAAAATAAAACTACAGAAACAATTCTTAAAAAAGGTGATAGTATTTTTATCGATAAATTAGTTTGGGATTCTCAACAATTTTTAACTGATGATGATATTATGCTAGTTTTTGCTAATACTGAATATAATTTAGAAGATTATATATTAGATAAAAATAAATTTTACGATACTTTAAGAAAATAATTGAAATAAAGAGGAAATAATATATAATAAATGCATGATTATTAAGAATCTTAACTATGATGGTGATTTAATTCATAAACGTTTTGCATATAATTTCTTTCGAAAGAAAACTTTACCTATTGGAAATATTATAGCCTTCAGAGGTTATATGAATGTAGGTATTGATGGTATGATCGATCAAGAAGATGTACTTCAAAACGATTATATTGCAAGTGATGATGCAATTAGTTTTTGTTGGGAAATTCCTAACTTGGATAAGTTTGGTGCAGTAGCGTATCAGAGACTTTTGAATACACAGATTGCTAATATTTTATCTTCAAAATATATTAAGAAGCCTATTGAAGTAGATGGTGATGATCTAATGGTACATGATGAATTTGAAGGTAGTGATGGTAGCCTACAAACCGTTGGTAAATGTAGTGTTAGCATTACGTATTCAAAGGATAATGTAGCTATCGGACATACTGGTATTAATGTTAATGCTGGTCCTAAAGCTCCAAACTTTGCTTATAGTACTAAACTTACTGATGAACAAGCACAAGAGTTTATGCAGGATGTAATCGATTTATTTTATGCAATTAATGATGATATGTTTATTGCAACTACTAAAATTAATCTATGACAATATTTCAATATATAAATAGCTTACTTTTTAGTAAGAAAAGGATAGATATAAACTGTGATGATGAATCGCAGTTTAATCTATTTATGGTTAATAGATGGACTAGTATGTATTCAAAAGAAATAAATGAATATGTAA